>ENA-USTZ01000259-USTZ01000259.1-human-gut-metagenome-genome-assembly--contig:-NODE-259-length-26276-cov-49.547998_pt1 | contig 26276 bp, 34 predicted proteins | sample MGYA00250049_ERZ773375 | MGnify/ENA primary metagenome ERZ773375 (study PRJEB29103, sample SAMN06111956) | human gut metagenome | biome: human gut; feature: ankylosing spondylitis patient; material...
AACAATTCTTCAGATAGCCATCAGCATACTGACCGCTATCGCTACTACGCTCGGAGTAACGAGCTGCATGGGATAAAAACAAAATCGACCGCTCACCTCAATATGAGGAGAGCGGTCTTTTTTGTTCTACCGAGAATTCCGGTCATGAAGGGTCAAAGTCATTAAGGGTCATTATCATTTTCAATCCCCCCAAAAGGGTCCGGTCATTAAGGTCACGGTCATTAAGGTCATTAAGGATTTCGGTTTTTCAAAAATCCCTCAATATCCCTCTATCTTATAAAATAAGGTTAAATCAAGTTCGCTCTGCAAACAAAATCCATCCATAAAATCACTTTTCTGAATATTTTTTGTATTTTTGCAGATATATTGCGCTGATATGGGAGTTGAGCATGGCTTATCCTCCTAGATTACAGGCGCATAATGAATAATCAAAAATTAAGTAAATATGGACATGGCAAAATATATAGGTGAGACTACTGAATACGATAAGAAGCAGGAAGTGGAACACCGTAAAGTGAAAAGTTGGCTGAAGAGCGTCAGCGCCTTTGCCAATGGCAGTGGCGGTTGCCTATTGTTTGGTATTGCCGATGACGATACTATCATAGGGTTGACCGATGCCAAGACTGATGCCGAATTTATCAGCCAGAAAATTAAGGAGCGCATTGATCCTATGCCGCAAATCGACTTGAAGATAGAGCGTGTAGAAGACAAGGAATTGCTCATTCTTCATGTGCATGGAGGCGAAGATACACCTTATTATTATATAGGCGACAGCGTTCTTGAAACCTTTGTGCGCATTGGCAACGAATCGGTTGTGGCTGATAGTACCGAACATAAGCGTCTGGTATTAAGAGGTCGCAACTCTTCATTCGATGCAGCGCATCGAGATCCCTCAATATATGGAACGTTGTGTGATGGAAGTTGTAGTGAATGCATTGGCACATCGTGACTATCTTATCCAGGGTAGCGAGGTTCATGTAGATATGTACGATGACCGTATGGTGATATATTCTCCAGGTTCCATGCCAGAAGGAAGACTTATCCAGACGATGAACTTAGAAGACATTCCTTCTGTCAGACGCAATCCGGTTATCGCAGATATCTTTGCTCAGTTGGGTTATATGGAGCGTAAAGGTTCGGGCATGGGCAAAATCATCAAACCGATTAAAGCTCTTCCTTACTTTGAAGAAAATATGCTCCCAACCTTCTTCTCCGACCGTGCTCAGTTTACGGTCACGTTCCCCAATATGATATTAGCTTGGCAGGAATCTCATCCTGATATTGAGGTAAACTTTGTGGAAAACGAAGGTGTCCCTCAAGATGATACTCAAGGTGATACTCAAGGTGGCACCCAAGATGGCACTCAAAGCGATGACTTAGATAAATGGATAGAATATCAAGTAGCTGTTTATCCTAAGATAACAACAGGTGAACTGGCTCAACTATCAGGGAAAAGCATTATAACTATCAAGCGTCGTATCGCCAAAATGCCTCATATTGTGTATGTAGGTAGCGGCTATAGCGGTCATTGGGAAGTAAGGAAAAAGGAATGAAACAAAAACTAATCCTGCATCCATCCAATTTGCTACATAAAGGTACAGACAATAATTTATAAGAATGAAGAAAATACTTTTCCTACACGGATTCTTCGCCACGGGCAGCTGTCCGATGGCGAGAGCCTTGAAAGAGGCGTTTGAGGGGACGGCGGTGGTGCTGACTCCCGACCTCCCATTGCACCCAAAGGAGGCACTGAAGGAGATTCGCTCCATCATCGACCGGGAGCAGCCCGACTTGCTTCTGGGCAACAGCTGCGGCTCTTTCCTCGCCCAGATGCTGGCTCCAGTGGTGGGCATTCCTGCCCTGCTCGGCAATCCGTATTTCATGATGACGGAGTTTCTGAAGGAGCGAATCGGAGAGCATGAATACAAGGCACCGAGAAGGGACGGAAATCAGCGGCTGGTGATTGACGAGGCGCTGATTGAGGAATTTGCGGAACTGGAAGCCGTGCAGTTTGACCATTGCAATCCCTATTATAAGGATCGTGTGTGGGGACTTTTTGGTGAGCAGGACACCCTGGCTCACTTCTCCCCTCTCTTCCTGCAGCATTACAATCAAGCCTTCCATTTCCCTGGTGGTCATACGCCTACAGAACAGGAGGTGAAGACATGGTACGCTCCCCTCGCCCAGAAAATGCTGATGGAGTTTTCTGCAAAGGAAGAAAGATATTTCCAGCACTTTAAGGGTGGCAAATACAGGTTCGTCCATTCTGCCTTCGACTCCGAGACTCAGGAGCGCATGTTGGTTTATCAGGCTCTCTATGGAGACCAAGCCTATTGGGTAAGACCGGAAGATATGTTCTTCGGGAAAGTAACAAGGGACGGCAGAACTTTCAATCGTTTCACGGAAATAGATAAATAATTATGGAGACATTTAATAATGTAATAAACAGTGGCCAGCTTGTTCTGGTCGATTTCTTTGCTACCTGGTGCCAACCTTGCAAGGCGATGCACCCCATTCTGGAGCAGGTGAAGAGTGTATTGGGCGACCGCATCCGAATCATCAAGGTGGATGTGGACAAGTACGGCGTAACAGCAAGCCAATACCGCATCCAATCCGTGCCTACGCTGATGCTTTTCCGAAACGGAGAAGTATTGTGGCGCACAAGCGGTGTGGTAGATAAAGCCGAACTGCTGGCTACGCTTGATCCATTCTTGATATAAAAGATAAAAAGAATAATCTTATGCGCATAATAGGAAACTTACTTTGGTGGCTCTTCGGAGGTCTCGAAGCTGCCATCGGTTATTTCACCGGAAGTCTGGCTCTTGCATGTACTATCATCGGCATTCCGTTTGCAATACAGACATTCAAGATTGGTCTGCTCTGCCTATGGCCTTTTGGCTCTACGGTAAGAGAATCGAATAGTCCTACAGATTGCATTCGCATCCCGTTGAATTTACTCTGGCTGATTTTCGGAGGATTGTGGGCTTGCCTCATGCATCTGTTCTTCGGCTTTCTCTTATGTATCACCATCATCGGCATCCCTTGGGGTAAACAGCATTTCAAGATGGCCGGGCTTTCGCTCGCACCATTCGGCAAGGATGTGGAGTTGGGATTTTAAAGAAATAAGAAAAAGAAGTCGAAGGGTATGAACACATTACACAGTTGCCTCGCCTACTATCTCCTTGGCATCAATGCAGTTACATTCATCGTGTACGGCATTGACAAATACAAGGCGATGAAAGCCAAGTGGCGTATTTACACATGGAATAATAGCAATATAAAGTACGAAGTATATGAAAAGTTTTGCACCAAAGCCGTGGTTTGCACCACAGCCTGTGCTGATTATCGGCACATATAATAAGGATGGAGTTGCCAACGCAATGAACGCTGCCTGGGCAGGACAGTGGGACATGAAGGAAATTATGATCTCGATGGGAAATCACGTCACCACAGACAACCTGAAGCTTGGCGGTGAGTTTACCGTTGCCTTCGCTACCAAGAAAACCATGGTGGCGTCTGATTTCGTGGGCATTGTTTCTGCCAAGAACGACCCGAAGAAGATGGAGAAGACGGGATGGAACATTGAGAAGGCGACTATGGTCAACGCTCCTGTGTTCACCGATTTCCCAATGACCTTGGAGTGCCGCATCAAGGAGAAGTATGACGAAAGCGAAACCGGCTATTATCTCATTGCCGAAATCGTCAATATTCTTGTAGATGAGAAATATCTGGCTGAAGACGGCAATCCAGACATGGAGAAGATGGAGCTGATTGTCTTCGACCCTATTCATCACGGCTATATCCAGCTGGGCAAGAAAGTCGGAAACGCATTCTCCGACGGCAAGGCTTTGAAATAATCAACGTAATTTTAACGACTCAGAAACAATGAATCCAATAGCAATACGCCTGCTTTCGCAGCAGCTCATCTGCCCTCAATTTGATACTCCCCAAAAGGTGGTGTCTCATTTTGGAGCCATGCAAGCCCAGGATTACCGGATGGTAAGATGGGCTGTGATGATGCGTACTCGCAAACCTTCTTCCTTCGCATTCAAGAATGCATTCGATGAGGGCGAGATAGTACGTCTTCACCTGCTGCGTGGCACTTGGCAACTGGTTTCAAATGAAGACTATTGGTGGATGCTGGACCTGATTTCACCTAAGGCAACTTCTGTTGTAAAAGGATGGATGAAGAGTAATAAAATCAGCATCGATAATTCTGAGCTCAATCTGATTCACGAGATATTTGTTCAAAAAACCGATGAGATGCAGTCTGTAACAAGCAAAGACCTGAACGAGGCTTTGCTCGAAAGAGGCATCATTATGGACAGTCATCGCCTATCCTACCACATTCGCTTTAACGAATTGAACGGTACTTTCTGCAGCGGCAATCTTCTTCCTACAAAGGCGACATACAGTCTCACGGAAAAGAAGGTTCCAAGAACAGCCAGGCTGGAACGTGATGAAATGCTGATGCTTCTGGCAAGAAAATATTTTCAGAGCCATTCGCCAGCCACATTCGAAGATTATGTCTGGTGGTCAGGACTGAGCACTTCTGATTGCCAACGAGGCATTGAGTTGCTTGGTTCAGAACTGAGAATTGAAAAATGGAAAGACTATCGGTTCTACCTGCATGAATCATGTCGAACACGTGGATTCAGAAGAGGAAAGACTCATCTGATAGCTTCTTTTGATGAATATCTGATTGGTTATAAAAGCCGGGAATTAGTAATCCATCCACATCAAATGCCGTCTGCATACACTAATAATGGCATTTTCTTTCCTGTTATCGCCCATGATGGCAGAATTTGCGGCAACTGGAATCCTTGGGAGAAAAATCTCAACATCAGTTACTTTGATTCGACAGAAAAAGATTTGTCATTTGAGAAGCAATGGAAAATATTTAATGGAACGATAAAGAAGAAATAAATGACTATTGATACAACAAACCTCTGCTCGCATCTTCAAAAGAAGTTGTTTGAACCTGAGGGAGTATATTATCCTATCTGGCAAGCCATGCAGAACGATGAGGAGTTGACAGCCGTGGTTCGCTCACGACAGCTTCATATTTATCGTAATGGTAAAAAGATTCTCATTCTCGCAGGCAAGGCTCAGCCGAAGATTATCAGAGAGGACAAACTGAACGAATTGATAAAAATATAAAGAACAAAGCGTATGAATTTTCCTGAAATATATTCAGCAACAGGCATGATGGAGCTGATTCAGAAAATCGGCTTCCTTCCTCTCCTTGATAGCGGCATTGAAGGATTCTCTGCCGAAGACATCGTGGCGGAGGATTGCAGTTACGTAAGACTTCCTGAAGGCGGTTGGGACTGGCCGCTATGGAAATGGAAGGGCGAGATTGTGCCGGAAATGCCGTGTATGTACGGAAAGTTCTTCAATAAGAAAGCAGGATTCATCAGCCAGGAATGGTGGCCTGACTTCTGCAACTACAGAAGAAGCAAATACCCCCGTCCGGATGAAGAATCGATAGAAGGAGCCATTCTCAGTACGCTTCAATCATCGGGCAGTCTCATCACGAGAGAACTTCGGGCAGCCTGCGGTTTCACGGGCAAGGGAATGAGAAGCAAGTTTGACGGTTATCTCACCCGACTGGAAATGGCAACTTACATCGTGACCGAGGATTTCATCTACCCTCGCGACAAGCACAATCATGAATATGGCTGGGGTTGGTCGCTGCTCAATACTCCCGAAGATCTCTATGGCAGGGAGGCTTGCCAATGCAACCGCACTCCCCAGGAATCTTATCAGAGGATTTTCGAACATCTGAAAGAAATCCTGCCTGATGCTTCAGATAAACAGATCATTAAATTAATAGGATAAAAATGACTTCACTTCAAGAAAGACTGTTCGCCATGCAGGATAAGCAGTATGCTGCTTTCCAAGCTAAACTGACACCTGGAGTGCCCATGGAGAGTTTCATAGGCATTCGTGTGCCTGTGCTCCGCAAGTTCGCAAAAGAGTTTACAAAAGAGGCAGAAAGCGAGGAATTCCTGCATCAGCTTCCTCATAAATACTACGATGAGAACATGCTTCACGGTCTCCTCATTTCCGAGGTGAAGGACTACGAAGAATGCATTCAGCTGACAGATAGTTTCCTGCCATTCGTGGACAACTGGGCGGTTTGCGACATTATGTCTCCGAAGGTATTTGCCAAACACAAGAAGGAGCTACTGGCGAAGATTAAGGCTTGGAGTAAATCGGCACACGTTTACACTTGTCGGTTTGGAATAGAGACACTTATGTCTCATTACCTGGATAAAGACTTCAAGGCTGAATATCTTGAAATTCCTGCATCAGTAAGGAGCGAAGAGTATTACGTAAAGATGATGGTAGCCTGGTTCTTCGCCACCGCTCTTGCCAAGCAATGGCACCAGTCGATTCCCTACATCGAACAAAACCGCCTTGCTTCCTGGACGCACAACAAGACCATCCAGAAGGCCATCGAGAGCTACAGAATCACGCCCGAGCAGAAGGAATATCTGCGGACATTGAAGATAAAAATAATTATGACACAAGATACTTCTACATATTACGTTTGGATAGGTGGTTCATGTGATTATGGCCATAAAGAGCGAGCTGGTGGTGCTGCCGTTGTGATTGAGCATAACGGCAACATCATCAGCCGTGATGTAATCAGCGACCTACACACCACAGAGTTCCGAATGATGCTAACCCTCATGGTGAAGGTAATGCAGAAAATACCGGGAGGTTCCGACATTCTCTTCCTGACCAACGCTGCCTATATTCAGAACTTTGACAAGACTCCAACGGCAAAGTCGGCTAACCCGGACTTGATTGTTCAATGCATCGAGGAAAAGAAAAGGCACAACTCAGTCGGGGTCAAGATTGTGCAATATCACAAAAACCCACTGCTGATAGAAACCCACGATAGAGCTACGGAAGCAATGGCTAAGACAAGAAAGGAGTTTCATCAGAAAAATAAATAAATGTTTAGGGGCCGTTTTCCGGTCATTAAGGTCACGGTCATTAAGGTCATTAAGGATTTCCGGTTATTCAAGAAGTTCCTCAACCTGAGAAATAAGGTTAAAGGGGTATCGCCATAATCAAAAAAAGCCGTTGCTGATGCAAGATTTCTTGAATTTTGCGTTTATAAGATAGATAGATTATCAAACATAACATAAAATAAAAATGAAAAAGAATTTATTGTTACTCTTTTTAATGGTTCTTCCATTTTTTGTATCATCCTGCAGCGATGAAGATGGCGACTGGGACCCGATGAAATGGAAAACTGAAGTCAAGAAATCAAGTGACGACTATTTTCATGTGCCGCCACAAGGAGGAACTTACGTGTTCTATTGCACAAACTATAGTTCTTTTTGGGTAGTGTCGGCTACAGAAAAAGTAGCTAGAGGTGAAGAAAAGAGATTTTCTCCTAACTATGATGACAACAAGGACGCATCCATTACCACAGATTGGCTGACAGCTAAAAGTGAAGGAAATATATTGACTGTTACCATTCAGCCTACAACACTGGATGCTAACCGTTTTATGAAAGTAGAAGTGGAAGCAGGTGACGTCTTCGATGAATTCAATTTCAAACAAAGGGGGTTGAAGGTTGGATTGTAAAAAGATGACATTTGTATTCCAAATCAACATAACCTCTTTACAAGCACGAATAGGCAAAAACCGACTGACACTAAGAAGTCTGTCGGTTTTGCTATTTTAGAAATCACATGTATCGGGGTCTGAACCTATTCTGTCAGCCTTCAGCGATGCGATTTCAAACATTTCCTGCTGAGAGAGTTCAAAGTCGAATACATCGATGTTTTCCTTGATTCGGCTTGGAATAACCGACTTTGCCAGTGGCAGCACGCCTGTCTGCATCACCCAACGGATAACTACCTGAGCCACGCTCTTGCCATGGTTGGCAGCAATCGACTTCAAGAGAGGATTATCCAAGACATTACCTCTTCCCAATGGACTCCATGCTTCCACAAGAATGTTGTTCTTCTTGCAGAACTCCACACACTCCTTCTGGGTGAATCCTGGATGATACTCTATCTGGTCAACCATCGGACAGATATTTTATGATTTCTGCAATATACCCTATTATTGAATCTGCTATATCCAATGGTTTTGTATCATCAACGTCAAAAGTTTGTCCATCCCCCAAAATACATTTGAGTATTGTACCCGAATATTTCAATGTGCAAATCATATTTTCGTTATGCATGATAGCTAAAGATTTATGGCTCGCGACATTTGGTTGAATGGCAACATTGGTACGTAGTTTTTCTGCCAATAGTAACCTGATTTCTGCAAACTTCTGTAGCAAGCGGAAGAAATGGATAGCCTTGAACACTTCTGTGTAATTGGCAATCTCATTCTCAATAGGCTCGTATTTACATGCCTTGATAGAGAAATCTATTGCCTTTTCCCTGTTTGTTTGGCTTTTCAATATGCTCTCACGGAATAGGCTATTCTTCTGATAATAGCGAGCCGTCTTCTCGTATTTTGGCAGGACATTTTCAATGGCAGGACGCAAAGCCTCATATGTCTCGAAGTTGGTTCGGGCAAACTTGTCCATGAGGTGATAAAGAAACCAAATCTCGATGCAAGGGTGACTCTCGATGAAAATAACTCCTTGCTTTTTGTATTTCTCCTTTGCTTCTTGATAAATGGCGTATTGCGCTTTGTTCTTGACCAGGGTATCGGTGTCGATGACGAGAAATATCGCATCAGCACGTTCTTGTGGGTTCTTGCGAAGTTCCTTGTCTATGAGTTTCAAGTTCTGCTTATATGAGCTACGGCTGTTCTTAGGAATGTCCGGCTCCATAGAGAACTTGAAACGGTTGTTGGTGCGCAACCATTCAAAGTAGTACCATTCCGTAAAACCCTCACAATAGATTTTGACGGTATATTCAAGCGGTCTCTGTTCCATGTTAACCTCCTTTCTTATTCGTCAATAAATATACTGCCCAACTGAGGCTTCGCTCCCAACTTTCCAGCTCTGTAAGCATTGAGGATTGACACTTCCTTATGGAGACCGAAATCTTTGGCACGATAAATCTCTGTCGCTCCCGATTCGTTTTTGCTGGCAAAATACACCATATCCCTGCGGATAAAATCCTCGTCAAGAAGCATAAGACTATGAGTAGAGAATATCAATTGTGCCCGGTCTGAATTTACAAGGAAGGTCTTGATAATATGGGTGAACAGGTCGTAATGCAGCGAGTTCTCCAACTCATCACACAGCAATGTCTGATTGTTTTTGATAAGTGTAAATAGCAATGCCGACAAACCGTACATACGGTTGGTACCTTCCGATTCCACCATGTTAGAAAGACTTCCCGTATAGAAAGGAGTCTTGTGGGTGAAGAACAACTCTTCTGTAGATATGATCTTGTTCTGTGGTTCCGAGATATGTAAGATTTTTGCTAACTTTCTGAACTTCTCCATAGCTTCCTCAGAAACCTCACCTTTTTCTTCCTTGATGTATATGTCGGAAATGTTGAAATCAGCCTTTTCAAGCATCTCGCAGATAAACTTCTTGCTGTCAGCATCCAATCTTACCACATCGTTAGCCAACTGTCCAAGATTATCATTCTTGCTGAGCAAAGGCATGAACTCGCTTTCAAAATAATTGAAGACTTTGTCAAGTTCAACATTCTTTTCAACGTTTGCATTCTTATAGGTTGTGAGTACCGTAGCATTGGAAATGCAATTTGACTCTATGAATAGTTTCTGTGTTGCAGACAACTTCAGCAATGGTCCGAAAGAAATTGAAGAGTTGCTCTTGTCCTCATTCCAGGTACGCTCATAAAAGAGCGCACGACGGTTATTGGGATAGAAGTACAGTTCTTCCTTATAAATCTTTTGGTTGTTCAAGACAACGGAATATTCATATCTGACATCACCAATATAGAAAATCAATTCAAATGATGAGTATTGGTTTCGGCTATCCTCATCCATCATGAATGGTGTCAGTCCTGTGCCTGTACCAGGTTTCTTGGAACGACTTGCAACCAAATAAAAAATGAACCAAGCCAAAGCTTTGAGGATGTTGCTCTTGCCAGATGCGTTTGGTCCGTAAACAACACCCAATTTGGAAATGCGAACACCTTTTATTTTAACAACAGCGTAGTCTTCATACGTTTTGTCAGCAGAAGCCGTAAAATCCAGCGTCTGCTCTTCTCTTATTGAAAGGAAATTCTTTACTTTAAATTGTAATATCATATCTTTCGTGCTTAAATTCGTAATTCTTTTGCAAAAATACAAAGAAAAGATGAGATATACAGTTTTTCAGCATTAAATTTAAGAATATTTTTCAGAAAATCCGATATAACAAAGGAATAATCCTTTCAAGCATCGCAGATAAGGAAAACAGACGCATTTCATTGACAGGTCGTAGCCCATTAGTGTCCCGTAAAAATCGGGACACTAATGAGTTCAAAAGGGAAACAGACATTCTTTCGCCATCACTTAGCAGTCCCGTTAATTTCCCTGCGATATTCAGCAGGAGTAAGATGGAATACATCGGCATTAACGCCTGGTTCTTCCTCGTTGTCAATCTGCTGAAAGTTCCTTTCCAAATCTTTGCCTGGGACAACATCAACTGGGGCTCGTTTTCGCTGAACCTCCTGATGCTCACGGTAATAGGAATCGGAGCCTTGCTCGGAATCCGTATGGTAAAACTCTTCCCAGAAAAAGCCTTCCGAAGATTCATCCAGTTTGTCACTATACTTTCTGTAGCAATGATGCTCGTATAGGTCATTGAGAAATAGTACACAAAACAATTGAGACCAATCCTTTTATCGGTCTCGTCTGAAATCGTTGCGTCCGTCTCCATGCCACCATGCGCCCAGGAAGGCGAGGATGGCACGGAGAACGATGTAGATAACGATGATGTCAACAAATTCATTCATAAGCTTGATATTTAGCGAGTTATTCAATATATATTCACAACCGGAACGCCCAAGCTGTTGGCTTTCTTGAAAGTGTAGTAGGTTCCACCCTTCTCTCTCCCATCATAGAAGGCAATGAGAAGGGACGCATTCTCAACCATGAACTCGTATCGGTCAAGAAAACATCGGTTGTAATAGTTTTCTGAAAGGATGATCACCTCATCTGCTGAAGCCATCAATCCATCATAAACCATCCTATCGCTGGGCTTGAACCTATCTGCCTGACCTCTGAAAGGAATGGCTGCGGTAAGCGTCATTCCTGGGCAGGAAGGTTTCAGCGACTGCACTATCTGGGCTGCCATCAAGTCAATACCGATGGCGAATCCCGAAATAAAATTACTGATGCCATGCTCGTAAGCTTCGAGGATGGCTTTGGTCAATCGCTCTCTTATGACCTCCTGCTGCGAGAAATTATAAAAGCGATGACCTGTAAAGGCTGCCGAAACAGCCTTATCAAACTTTGTCATGTTCTTTCTTTTCATTGCTGTACATATTTATATGATGTCTTGCCGAGGAAAATGCCGTTTGTAACGTGTGCCCCGACTTGTTCCAATTGTGCGGTGTAGGCACAGAATGAAGTGCCGGTAGTGACCACATCGTCCCAAATGCAGACTATCTTGTTTTTGAAGAAGTTCGCATCCACCTCAATATTATTCTTTTCCTTCAAGCGCTTTTCTCGCTCATCCTTCTTGACCTTAGTGCCATGAACAGCGGTACGTTCGCCAACAACCTTGATAAGCATCTTTGCCACGCACTTCGCCACATCTGCATGATTTCGACCATCCTTGAAATCATAGATAACCTGGCGGTCGAAGAAAGCATCCATACCGATGTTCTTGATACGTACCGGATAATAGCGCAAAAAGCTGCTCAACTCCTTATCCTCCTGTCCCTTGATGTAAACCTGTACCATGTTCATTGCTTTAATTATTGTTATTGGCAGGTAGTAGCCATCAGCCACTACCCACCGAGAAAAATGTTTTCAATCGTAAAGTCTGCTGAGGAAAGACTGCAACTCTCTGTCGATGATTTCAGAAAGCTGACATGGTTGGAATGGCTTTCTCTGCTCCACTCTGACCTTGCCGAGTCCGAACTTGGTTGCGTCCAACTCCACACTTGCCATTTCATTGGCAGAAATGTAGCTGTACTCAGTCTCAGCCAAACCTACAACGATGCCAAAGAGCACAAAATCATCATTCTCTCGCTGTCCTTCAAGAATGTACCAACGAGCGTTGCCGATGAAAAACACTGCGATGCAAACTGCATCCTTCTTCTTGCTATCCTGGGAATAGAGCGGATAGTCCTGCATTACCTTCTCCAATTCTGGAGTAATCAGGCGGTTGTTGAAATCTTTTGCCATAGTCTCTAAATTTTTTCTCCCTTTTGTTAAGTCCTTTCGGACTTGGGATCGGGAAGCTTTTTCTGCTTTTCAAAGTGCGTACAAGGCAATAAGGCAAGTCTGATGGGAAGAATACTCTTTTGCATGTTTCATGGAAAAGGAAGATTGTTACCGAATCACGACTTGCTATTTGCCAGATACGCGATAACTTTGCAGAAAAAGAATCCCGAAATCCCAAAGACGATACGGAATCAAAGCCTTCTGGTTTCAGTAAGAAGAAAAAGTATAACAGGGAATGACTGCAGGGATAGAAAAGCCGGGTGGGAATAGGCCAAGCAAGTATCAACAGTTTTAAAAGCCAGCGTGTTGTTCCTTCGTAAGTCGATAAAATCGGCCTGCGAAAGAACAACACCCTGGCTAACTGTTCATGCTTACTGGACTATGGCGTGGGCGAAGCATTATCAGGGAAAATCAGCCGATTATCACTATAAGAACAGCTCATTTTGGTTAAAATCCGCATGTTTATACCATTTTTTTGCTGCTACGCAAAAAGATTTCGCACTATTTTTGTATCTTTGCACCCGTTAAAAGAATTTAGAAGTAAAATACAATAAAAATCCTATACGGAAATGAATTTGAATATGCACATAACATCACAATCATTCGTTCAGAGCTATCGACGCTTTGAGCGGAATAGTTATGTACATACATCAAGTACATCAGATACAGCCGGTATAGGATTCCCAGATCATTATTCGCATAGTTATTTCTATCGGGCATCGTAGCAGCGTGCCCCAAAGAGAACAAAGATAATATTGAAGAGTTGGAGTTTCCTTGCCGGGAGAATCCAACTTTTTCTTTTTAGCCAAATGCTTGCATCTGCTCTGACATGACGAGGAAAAGCTGGATGAAATCCAACCATTTTTTACGTTTAAAATGAAAGAACTATGCCAGCAAATAAGAATGCCTTAATAAGGTACAAAACTATAGACAACTGTTTAAGAAACAGATACAGAAGATGGACTCTCTATGATCTCGTGGAGGCATGTAGCGATGCACTCTACGACATGGAGGGAATCACCAAAGGAGTATGCGCCAGAACTGTTCAGATGGACATACAGATTATGAGATCTGACAAACTGGGCTACAATGCTCCTATCGAGGTTTATGACAGAATATACTACAGATACGCTGATCCAGACTACTCTATCACTGAAATGCCTTTATCCATAGAGGACTGCAAGCTGATAAAGAAGGCTATCATTCTTCTTGAAAACAAGAAGGATAAGAACAACGAAGACACCATCCAGGTGCTCAACAAAGTACAGGACAGACTCAAATCTATTCTGAACTTTGTGTAAGGATAAAGGAGGAAAATTATGAGTGAACATCAACGAGCCATCGTCTTACAAGAAAGCTAAAAGGCTTCAAGTAGGATTCGGACCTACGACCTGCTCATTACAAGGGAGCTGCACTACCACTGTGCTATTGAAGCATTTGGGAGTTTGATGGGGATCGAACCCATGACCACCAGAGCCACAACCTGGCACTCTACCAACTGAGCTACAAACTCCATATAAACTCCAGATGGATTCGAACCACCACCTCCAGAACCGAAATCTGGCATGCTACCAATTACACCATGGAGTTGTTTTTTAACTTGTCGCCCCAGAAGGAATCGAACCTTCGCTAACAGGACCAAAACCCGTTGTGCTACCATTATACCATAGGGCAAATTGAGTTCGGGAGGTAGGACTCGAACCTACGAAGTCATCAGACAGCGGATTTTTTCGCAAGCTCATGGAACTCCAGTCCACCCTCGTTGCCACTGGAGCACTCCCGAATTTTTAAGTGGAGCCTCGTGGAGTCGAACCACGTTCTCGGGATTTTCAGTCCCGCGCATACACCAAGTCTACCAAAGCTCCTTACTGATGTTGCCCCAGATGGAATCGAACCACCTCTTGCAGATCCAGAATCTGCCGCACTACCGTTATGCGATAGGGCAAGTTTGCGGAGGCTAAAGGATTCGAACCTTTGAGACGTTGCCGCCTGCCGGTTTTCAAGACCGGTGCAATAGACCAACTCTGCCAAACCTCCAATGTTGTGACTCGTGAGAGACTCGAACTCCCGACACCGACGTTCGTAGCGTCGTGCTCTGATCCAACTGAGCTAACGAGCCAATGTGCGGAAGCAGAAGGATTCGAACCTTCGGAACCTTTCGGTTCGGCACGTTAGCAGTGTGCTGGTTTAAGCCGCTCCCCCATACTTCCTTGTTTTGACGATACAAAGGTAGAAAGGGAGAGTGAAGTCTTTTTTTCGTAGCAAGAAAAAAGTTTCAAAAAAGTTGTTTTTTGAGCGATTTTTCCAGAAAAAAGGCTTTAAAGAGTCTCTTTTTCGGCATTTTGCGGCTTTAAATGGTGTATTCATATACACACCTATACATATATACATTTATTCACGTATTCACGTCCACATGACCAACAACAATGAAAGTTGCTATTTTTGCATCGAAGTATTCATATACGAATATCTGCGTACAAAAATAGCAACTTTCTTATGCAGTATTTTCAACGATTAAATTACCTCTGACACACTACAAAAACCGTTTTAACCCCGATATTTGTAATTTTATTGCTGATTACGGGGTTAAATCCTGTTTTTATATATATTTAAGGCTTTTACTATCAATAAACCAGTGAATAGTTCACATTGAAATAGGAATCTGAAATTTTCATGGTTGTAATAACCATGGATTTGTCCGGGTTGGTGAAGCAGTACTGCAGGCTGGCTTCATCGGCAGAAACAAGCGTGTAGTGTTTCTTCAGATAGGCAATGACAAGCCCACGGTTCACACTTCGCTCCGTATCAATGACGGAATAGAGCGAACCGTCAAGACGGGAGAAACTGTAAAGAACGCCTTCACTACCCTGCCCAGTCATAAAGGTCAACTGGATGTTGTCGCCGGAAATCTCAGCTACCTGGCGGTAACGCTTCATGGATTGAGCCATATAGCTCTTGACCTCATCCACATTCGCACCCATGATATGGTAAGGCTCTGTCCAAACGTCCAGTTTTGTTTCCGGACTCTCGACCTCCTCCATCGGGTCATCATTGCCGCAAGAGGTGAATACTACTGGTGAAGCCATCATCATCAGAAGGATGGCGATTGAAAGATACTTTTTCAATTTCATGATTTTTCGTTTTTGATGTTATTTAATTTCATTGTATTCATATCCACATGTGGACATGTATCAACGTCTATATGTATATATATTAACGTGTACGTGTATCAATGTATTCATGTGTACATGGCTACACATTCACATTTTCTACATGACTTCCCTAATGGATTTAGTCCTGACTTTCTTGACCTTACCATATTTCGACTCATAAGCTTCAACGCCTTGTTTCATGACGTATTCCATGAAGGAGCGGATGGTGAAACCTTCCTTTCGGGCGATGCTTTGAACCTTGTCAACGAGTTCCTTTGAGCAGATAAAGGAGAAATGTCGCCAGGTGGCTTCATTGGGCGAATCGCTCTCTGTCTGAGAACTTGTAGCAGGAATCTGCTTCTCCTGAGAAGTCCCAGGAGACCTGTCAAATCTGTCCTGCGGATGAATGGCAGCCTTTCCGAGAATGTTGCCAAGCAGAATGTCCATATTCTTCTTTGCCATAGTCTTTACTGATTACGTGAAATAACTTCTTCTGTCAATGCCTGATAATCCTTCGCTCCATTCGACTGAGGGTCGTATTCAAAGATGCTCTGACCGCTGCCTGCCGATTCTGCCAGGGCGATGTTCTCTCGGATGCGAGTTTGCATGGTGATAGTCTCGTAACGGGACTTCACGGCTTGCTCAACCACCTTGTTCAATTTGCGATGGTTGAATCTGGCTATGAAAACGCCGCCAAGTCTGAGGTTCGGCTTCACTCGCTGCAAGGTAGAGACAAAGGAATCGAGCATTCTCATACCTTTCAGAGGAAGGAGCTCTGGAGTCATCGGAACGATGATTTCATCAGCTGCAAGGAAAGCGTTTGTGGTGACGATTCCCAAAGACGGAGGACAGTCTATGAGAATGTAGTCATAGTTCTGCTTCACAGGTTCGAGAAGTCGGCTCAGCAGCTGTTCTCTTGCCAGGAGATTGGTGAGGGCAATCTCAGCGCTTGCCATTTCGAGGGAGGAAGGAACGAGGTCGAGGTTCTCCCTGATGTGCTTCACTGGCAGGGGTGCACCATCAACCAGAGAGTCAAAGATGCTTGCCTGCACCTCATCTTCATTCGGGATGAAATACAGGGTAAGATTTGCCTGACCGTCAAGGTCTATGAGCAGGACTTTCTTGCCCATACGTGCCATACAAGCCCCGATGGAGGCTGTAGAGGTGGTCTTTGAAACGCCACCTTTATGATTGGCGAATGTAATGATTTTCAATGACATAATATAAAATCTTTTGTATATATGTATTAGCGTATTCATGTGTACATGGCTCCACGTGTACGTGGCTACATGTATTAACGTGTACAAAGGTACGGGTATCTGGCGAAAGTTCCTTCACGCTTCCCCTAACAACCCAAAGTGTCAGGGGAAACGTCAGGATTACCATTCTGTATAATAACTCTGGTCGTTGGATTCACATTCCTCAGCCCATTCCTCATCCGTGAAGTCGCTATGCAGACAATCTTGCTGCAATAGTAGGCTACTCCCATGTCTGCGCAATAGCCCTCACGCATCAGCTTGCCACATTCCGAGCATCGTCTGCAAGCCCTGTCGGTGTTCCTCCAATAGTCCACGAAAGACTCTGCCACTACGTCCTCGCTTGTGTTTTCATCCCACTTGTCAAGATAGAATGAAGCAAACTGGTTCAACTCCTGCTCACTGAAGAGTTCCTTGTCTGTGCCGCTCACTGCCTGAGTAAGTCGGCTGAGAATTGATTTCATTGTTGTCATAATGCCATCTGATTTTATCTCCCTTTCGTAGATCAACTACTTCGGGGATGGTTAAAAATTATGTTGCATTCAGAAGGTGTTATGGCTATCCATACAAGGTTTTGTCTGCAAAATACTACCCGAATGGTGTGGAGATTTTTCAGCAAAGCATCGCCCTGACCTTGTAAAGATAAGACAGAACCGTTACCTTCGCAACAGAATTCTTACCGATTCCCAGAAGTCGATGAATGAAATCTTCCTATAACAGGACAATCCTTTCAGCAAGGAAAAGTATAGGCATAAAAAAAGCGACCCGAAGGCCGCTCTTAATTAATACACAGATCTTATATTTTACTTATGTTCAATCGTCAGCACTACATACTCCGACTGAGTGCCTATGCGGAATTTTCCACCCCAGATTCCCATGCCAGAACTGATGTAGTATCGGGTATTGCCCTTTTGAAGTGAGCCATAGGCTTTCTCGTATAATGCATCGGTAATCCAGGAGACTGGCCAAACCTGTCCGTGGTGGGTGTGTCCACTAAACTGGAAGTCTATGCCGTTTTGTTCTGCCTCTTCCAAATGATAAGGCTGGTGGTCGAGAAGAACGAGAAACTCATTCGAATATTTTCCATGATGCAAGTCAGAAATGAAGCCCTTCTTTCTGGCCTCTTCCATAATCATCGCCAGGGATTTGCGCTGCATATTCGTGCAGTCGTCCCTGCCGATGATGCACAGATTGCCTATCTTTGCCACGCTATCCTGCAGCAACGTAATGCCTGCTTCACGATAAAATCGCCTTGCCTTTGGTTGGTTGCTGTAATACTCATGGTTGCCAAGACAAGCATAGACAGGGGCTTTCAGACGATGAAACTCTTCAGCTACGTTCTCTTCCATCAAAGGACGGACGCTGTTGTCTATGATGTCTCCAGCTATCAATATGAGGTCGGGCTGCTCAGCATTGATCATGTCCACCCATTTCTTGAAGTCAGAACGGCGGTTGTGATAACCGATATGAAGATCGCTAAGGAGTACTATCTTAGTACGCTTCTTATCTGAGCTGATAGCCTTATCAGTCTTGATATCAATCTGTTCTCTCACTTTATTATTATAGTGTATGTTGCCATAGCTAAAAAGCAGCAGCATAACAGCAAAAATGCCGATGGAAGTATAACCATTGTCGAAAAGCCATGCTTTTGGTACTATATGAACAAGGCGGCCAATATCGAGCACGAGGAACAGCATCACCAGATATAGCAGGATGAAGATAAAGGAAAAGCCCACTTCATAAACTGCAGTTGCCGCAAAAAGTGGCATTTTCTCTAACGCTCCCGAAAAGGCGATGAATATGGTACTGAACCATACAACTAAAACTCCCACTGCCACCCATTTCATGGCAATGGTAAAAGGCAGTAAATGCCACACTCGCCAAGCGGTATAAAGAACACCGCCTATCGGCAATACCAGAAAGATAATCAACCAAATATATTTCATTATTACTATATTGCTAAGCTCACATCAGGGCTTTATCTTATATTTTACGTATATTTATGTAAAGTGCAAAAATACTCTTTTATTGGAAATAACCATGTTTATCTTAAAGAAAATCTGGTTTTGCCATACATTTTAACCTTTCAGCATAAAAAATGCAAAAAACTTTGGCTTTACCAGTTTATTTTAATATATTTGCATCGTTTTAATAGGGTATTAAAATGAAGCAGAATGATTAAAATGAGAAATGATGTCACCATATTAGGAAGACCTATACAGCTGCAAGAACGGAAGAAGACGCAGATGAAAGGTGTCACCATTGGAGATTCACTTGCATACAAGTTCTTCGATGGCGAATACCACGGTATGTCCTTACTTTTCGCCGAACCTAAAGGAAAGGTAGCTCCACCACGAAGTTTGGCCATTACAGCAAGCAATCTCGCTTCACTGTTCAAACTTCCTGTTGTATTCCTGCTGCCAAACTGTCCAGCTTATGAAAGACAGAGACTCATAGACAAAGATGTTTATTTCATAGTCTCGGACAAATACGTTCATTTACCTATGCTTTTGGCTAATGAGCGCATTCGCAAGACCAAGCAGGCTAAGGCTCTGTCACCAGTAGCCCAATACCTGCTACTCTATCATCTGCAGATAGAGAGTATTGAAGGATTGGCTGCACGTGACATAGAAGATAAAATACCTTATTCATACGCAAGCATTACGCTTGGAATAACTTGCCTTGAAGACTTGGGGCTTTGCCAGAAAGTATCTGATGGATCTAAGCGAAAGGTCGTTCACTTCGACAAGAATGGAAAGGAACTGTGGGAGCAGGCTCAACCGTTCCTCCTCAATCCTGTAGAAGAACGCATTTTCTGTGACGACCTGCTTTCAGACGATCATTTCCCTGGATGCGGAATCAATGCACTTGCACATTATACATGGCTGAATCCAGATTCTGAAAGGATGATTATGATGCCAGTCAAACAACTCCGGGAATTCAAATCATCAGGAGCTTTGGTGCGATCTAACGAATTTGATGGCAACATCATCATTGAGGCATGGAAATACCCACCTGTCACCGCCATTGGTACCAAAGCCGAATGGGTGGACAGATTATCATTAGCCATTTCACTGAGTGAAGATGAAGACCCACGAGTGGAAGGCGAAGTTGAACGTTTAATTAATGAAATAGAATGGAAGGATTAGAGAAATTTCGTGAGGCTTTTGAAGCCTATTCAGATAACTACGTCATCATCGGTGGAACTGCCTGTGACATCACCATGACTGGAACAACAGTACGTCCGCGTGCAACCCACGATATTGATATGATAGTTGTTGTGGAAAAGATGACTGCTGATTTTGCTGAGCATTTTTGGCAATTCGTACGGGAAGGCGGTTATCGTCCGGAAAGACGCAAGCAGGAGGAAGGTGAAACACCAAAATACGAACTGTATCGTTTTGTCAATGGCAAACCAGACTATCCAGAAATGATAGAACTGCTTTCACGGCATCCTGACATTCTTGGTGAGCCAAAGGGACTGACTATAGAACCACTTCCGATTGATGAGGAAACATCAAGTCTCAGTGCAATCATCATGGATGATGATTTCTATCACTTCACCATCCAGCACAGCAAACTGACCAATGGGATTCGCCATGCGGATTCTGCTGCACTCATAGCTCTGAAAGCACGTGCTTATCTCAATCTGTTACAAGACAAAGCTAACGGAAAGCATGTCAACAGTAAAGACATCAAGAAGCACCGGTCTGATGTTCTGAAGAATGTGGTCATCATGGAAAACAGCGAGATTACTGCTCCAGAACCGATTGTTGCTTGTATAAAAGAATTTGTCTCCTCAATCAGAAACGATTGGGACAAACTGTCTGAACCTCTTGCCAGAGCTCTTGATCAGAATTCATCATTCATCGAGGCTTTATTGGAACAATTAGACGAATTATTTACACCTGAACAATTATGAAAATACAATATGCATCAGACCTCCACCTGGAGTTTGCAGACAACTGGAGATTCCTGAAGGAGAATCCCCTGCAAGTAACAGGAGATATTCTCGTTCTGGCTGGAGACATTGGCTACCTGGGAGACGAGAACTATTCCAAACATCCCTTCTGGGACTGGGCTTCTGAGAACTATCAGCAAGTCATAGCCTGCATGGGCAACCATGAGTTCTACAAATACTATGACATTGCCAAGCTTAACGATGGCTATTGTCTTGAAATACGTCCCAATGTTCACAGCTATTATAATGCAGTTGTTCACATTGGAGACATCGACCTCTTCATAACAACATTGTGGTCTAAAATTCCACTGAAGGAGGCATATTATACAGAACAAGTCATAAGCGACTTCCGACGCATCATCTTCAATGGAGATCTTCTCACGTTTGCAGACTTCAACCGTGAACATGAAAGATGCCTGTCTTTCTTGAAAGATGCTGTTTCATGCAGCAGGGCCAGAAGAAAGATAGTTGTCACGCATCATGTTCCGTCTTTCCAGATGCAATGTCCCAAGTTCGCAGACAGTCAAGCTAACGGTGCCTTTACGGTGGAATTGGAAGAGTACATCAAGAATAGCGGCATAGATTACTGGATATTCGGTCACTCTCACTACAATGTGGATGTGAAGATAGGCAATACCAACTGTGTGTCAAATCAACTTGGATATGTATTTCATGGGGAACATGAATCATTCAATCCTGGAAAATATATTGAAGTATGAAACAGATAATATTGAATCATATAGATGTTGAAATCTGGAATAATCTACACGTTCAGTTTCAACCACATTCTGATGTTAATATCATTATGGGCAGCACTGGAAGTGGCAAGACCACATTCCTGAGAAATCTATATCAATCTTTAGCAGAAGACAAAGAAAGCAAAGATCATATCATTTATCTTCCCTCCATTGACAACATTGCAATGAGAGACAAACGTAAGACAGCCACAGCTCTATCGCAGGAATTGGATTACGATATATATGACATGAAGACCGGACCTTCACTCATGAGCCTCCGCATGTCTATGCTAGATAGTTCAGAGGAAAGACAGATAGAAATGAAAGCCAAGATAGCTGATTTTCAGAGAGTCATAAACGATTTCTTTGCCATGACTGGCAAACGCATCGAAATAGAAGGCTACAAGTTCACTGTCCTTACAGACAATGGAGTATTACCTGTAGAAGCACTGTCTTCTGGCGAAAAGCAAATTCTATTGATTTTGCTGAGAGTGTTCCTGCTAAATGGAAACGAAGCCATCGTAATGATAGATGAGCCTACGTACTCACTTGATATTGAATGGTAATTCAAGCTGGTCACTATGCTCACTCATCTCAACAACAAGGCTCAGTATTTTATAGCATCCCTCTCTCCTGCTCTCTTTGGCGAAGGATGGGGAGATAAGGTTTGGTATATGGATCAAATAACAAAATAAAAGAGTGAATGACAAGATGCTAAGGGATTATCAATCCTGCAAGAATCTCCTTATAATAGTTTTCCCTTTCAGCAAGGAAAAGTATAAGCATAAAAAAGCGACCCGAAGGCCGCTCTTTTATGAGGAGAGAAGGATTTACTTATCCTTCTGGGTCTTGCCCTGCTGAGTATCAGGAGCGTTCTCCTTTTCTGCAGCTTCGTAGAACTTGGTGGCAACGAGAATCACTCGGTTGTGCTTGACTCCCTCGGCATCCTGCCATTCCTCTGGCTTGAAATAGCCCTCTACTGTGAGGAGTGCTCCCTTGACCAGGCGGTCGAATGAAGAGGTGTTCTCGTTCTTGCGCCAAGCCTCTACATTCATGAAGACGGAAATGCGAGAGTTTTCATCGCCATTCTTCTCATTGCGGCTGATGGCCAGTGAGAAGCGAGCTGCACTTGCGGTTGTAAACTGATGGATGCTTGCATCCTTACCTACGAAACCAGTTACTGCGAAAGAATTTTCCATCTTTTTCATAATTCAATATTTTTAGAAGTGAAACATTTATTTTTTACGGTGCTATCAGAGTTGGCAAGGAAAACATAGGAAGCAAGGAATTATCGAATTATTTCACCCTTGGGCAGGAAAAGTTTTTTGGATGAGCAGCAGACGGAAAAGTTTTTGAAAAAATTCTGAGAATAAGGCACCTGGTACTTGCAGAAATGTGGCTTGCACTAACTTTGCAGCGGAAAAAGTAAGTGTGGATGCTTCGTCCAAAAATATGAAAGAAAAGGATGAGTAGAAAATATCTGCAGTTGGTTGGGTAAAGGAAAGCTGCATCCTCCTCGATGTTGTTCAAGCAAACTGGTTGAGCAATACGGCTTATAAGTTCAAGAGACAGGCAGGAAAACTCACACTTCATCATGAACATGAATAAGGTTAAGCCAAGGACAGAACAATCAGGCCTATGACTGTCAAGGGTAAGCATCGGCATGTAGAGGGAAGCTGAGCAGAGAAGCATGATGCCTGAGACAAGAGGCAAGTTCAACCAAATCTCCTGGCAACAAGCGAAGTTGAAGAGAAGAACGTCGAAATTTCAGCAAGGAGAAGAAGGCAAAGCCCTGAACCAGCTAAAGAGCAACCAAGGCAAAGCTTAGGGCGCATACAAGTTTAAGGTTTAAGTTTACCCATGTATTATACATGTTCTTTAAAACTCAAATAGTAAACCTCTACCGATTTTTAACCACTCAAACCAGGAAGTTTACAAGTTTAAGAAAACCATATATGTATATATGCCGAAATAAACTTGTTTATAACATATAGTCAAGGATTCTGGGAGAATCTATTTTTCCTTGCTGAAATACAAGAATAATTATACGAAATGGAGAGGGAAAACTCATCTATACCAGGATGAAAATCGCAAAAACATGCCGATAAGTCGTGGAAATCTATCGTTTTTCAATAGATTTCCACGACTTATCGATACATTTTGGAGGTTTTTGCAGGATAAAAGAATTTTTATACAACAAGTGATTTCTACAAATAGCGACAGCTTTTGACAAGCAAAAGGTCTCAAATCAGCTAATCTGTGTTAATTATGTAACACTTTTGCAAGTATTCGACATTAAGCTGTGCATTTTTCAAAGAAAAGCTTATCTTTGCATCAACATTAATAAGAAAATGACATTGTTATGATACTTAGAGCTACATTTGAAAATATATATTCCATCAAGGATGAGACTCAAATCAGCTTTGTGGCAGGTAAGAGCAACGCACATCCGTCTCATGTTTCCCGTGCAGAGAAGCGTGACGATATTTCTGTACTGAAGGCTGGTATCGTTTATGGAGCCAATGCTTCCGGAAAGAGTAACGTTATCAAGGCCATTGCACTGCTCCAGCAGATTGCCAACGGAAACTTTCCGCAAAGCAAGGTGGAACCTTTCAAGCTTGCTGATACCGAAGAGAAAAACTCTAAGGTAGAAATCGAGTTCAAGACCAAGGGGAAGTGCTTGACCTATGGCATGGAGTTCACCGTCGGAGGAATTAAGGAGGAATGGCTGTTTGAAATCAACAGCCGTACCGACAAGGAAGTTTTCACCAGAGAGGTTACTGCAGACGGCAACGAGTTCACGTTTGGCAAGGTGGATGGAAACGAAGAAACATCCATGCTTCTGAAGTTCATCGCCCACAGTACTCCTTCCGATTCCAGTTTCCTTTCAGAGTATGTGCGCAGAAACGGCAAGGGACTTGAAACCATACGCATGGCCAAGAACTGGTTTGCAGATGGCTTGAAGATCATCTTCCCAAGCACACGCCTGCAGGGAATTTCTTTCCTTACTGAAAACAATGATGAGCTGCAGGAAACGACTCGCTCGCTTCTTGCCTACTTCAACACGGGCATTTCAGACGTGCGCCTGTACAAAATCAAGAAAGAGGATGTGAACTTATCTTCCGATTTACTTGACAACATACTCAGCAAGGCCAAGAACAGCAAGGCGTACAGCATGGCTGCCACGATTGGAGGCGAAATGCTTCTTTTCGAGGTAAATGCCAACGGAGGATATGAGATTTACAAGCAGAAGGCTGTTCACCGGAATCTTACTTCCGGCACAGAGGTTGTTTTTGATCTGAGCGAAGAATCAGATGGCAGCATCCGATTGCTCGACTTCATCCCAATGCTCATCGATTTGAAGCAAGATGAAGTTGACTATCTCATCGACGAGATTGACCGCAGTATGCACCCGATGCTCTCGCAGAAAATCTTAGAGTGCTATTTCTCAGGACTGGAGTCAGGAAGAGACACTCAGCTCATCTTCTCCACCCATGAATGTAACCTGCTCAACCTCGACCTTATCAGAGCTGATGAAGTCTGGTTTGTCGAGAAGGGAAAGGATGGAGCATCACATCTTACATCCTTGGCAGAATTCAAGCCTCGTGAAGATGTTCGCAAGGGTTATCTTTTAGGACGCTATGGAGCCATTCCGTTGCTTCCCAAGGAGGCCATGAAGTGGTGATGAACGGAGAATAACACTACTCACTCTCTCTCGGAGGGTGTGATAGAAGTTCTTTTTGTACAAACACTCCTTTTTCGAACTTCCATTTTCCAAACTCATAATCAACGGCAGAACCACGGCTGAAAGATTCAATAATCTTTTCTTTTTCGTTAAGCGTAGGATTGGGAATATCATGGAATGATGGAACAAACAAGAACTTCTGCTTGACTTCATTCCAGACATAAGCATCCCAATATTCCACACCTTGATTTCCGAATTGTCCCAAATATACCAACAGATCTTTATTGCCATCAAACGTCACATCAGCCATCAGACAGCTATCCTTCCGACCACCATTTGGGTCAAAGGTATCGTCCTTTGGATAAGAGAAAGGTATAATTTGTACAGTTTTCTCCCCTCGCATAATAAATACTTCAAAATCGAAATCCTTGGACTTGGGAGATTGTGTTCTTATAACAGCGTTAAGCGTATCTTCCGATGCAATATCTTGCTTGGTAAAGACCTTGCCCGGAATCACACTATCGGTGTCAATAGACATGCTGTCTTTGGTAGGGTTTCCCTGCCCCACCTTACTTTCCTTGCAACCGAAGATCAACATCAAAGAAAGTATTACTAATGTACTATCGATAATTCTTTTCATTGTCTTTAAATATTTTGATCATTTCATTGCGTTATTTTTTATTATTGTATGCAAAGGTAGTGCTTTGAGCCTTTAAGCCACTATCACACAACCCCTTTCTTTGAAAAGAACGTAAAATCAATAGTATTATTGCGATGATTGTACTTTTATTAATCGTTTCACTCGTTGTACGGTATTTACCCCTTAAACGGATGATTTCCCGACAACAGGAGTCAATAACATTACAATAAGTCCACAAAAGGAAGAACAGATATATGATTTGTCTGGGAAAAAGGTAATATCTACAACTCATTAAAAAGAAAAAAATTAGAAAGGAATTATGGAAAGCGATATTTGCCCATAATTCCTTTTATTTTTTATATGACCCCACCAACTCCAATTGGATATAATCAAAACGGTACGACCGGTTTCCAGAAATCGCTAATTTGATTTAGTTTCAAGTTTCTCTTCCAAACATTAGCTTTAATAAAATGCTCTTCATAAACAGCCCTGTCTCGCTC
>ENA-USTZ01000262-USTZ01000262.1-human-gut-metagenome-genome-assembly--contig:-NODE-262-length-26129-cov-6.962076_pt1 | contig 26129 bp, 20 predicted proteins | sample MGYA00250049_ERZ773375 | MGnify/ENA primary metagenome ERZ773375 (study PRJEB29103, sample SAMN06111956) | human gut metagenome | biome: human gut; feature: ankylosing spondylitis patient; material...
GAATCATGGAACTACATCGCTTTTTCCGTTATGCTATTGAGAAAATGTGCAAGGAAAAGAAAAGTTTAAATCACTTCATAGAGAATTTTCTACAAAGTTAGTTTTTGGGCGGAGAGGTTAAAAAAATCCGGACATTCTTTTTTGCAGAATGTCCGGATTTATTTATAGTGGAAGTTTACTTATTGTCTGGCGTCATAAATTTGTTTGATTTCGTTGGCAGAAAGACAGCGAGTATTGTATACCCGGAAATTGTCTATTGACATATTTGTTCCATTTATGGTTTTTCTTTCTATGGTGACATTGCCTCCCATGATGAATTTGATACCTGTGCCATAGGATGCTTGCGAAGGAGTACCTTCTTCAAATGGGTTAACTTTTTCTGTAACAGTATCTACAAGAGCTCCATCCACGTAAAGCGATGTAGTTGTGGTGGCGTATTCAATATTATTGAAATCGGATACTAAAGCGATGTGATGCCACTTGCCATCTGTTATGGTTGGATGTGTAAAGGCTGGTTTGTTGCTATACTGGTATTCGTTGTTATAGCGTGTTACTAAAAATTTAAGGCTTCCCTGGCTCATTGTAAATGTGAACATGGAGGCATTGTTATTGCTTGAAACCAGATAGAAAATATTACCATCACTGAAATCTTTTCCCCAGAAGCTGACTGTTAGTGTACGGCTGTCAGTGATTGGTTTAGGAACGATGAATGAACTGTTGTCAGTTAGACTGAATTTGACAGCTTGTGAGTTTTTACCTATTCCTTCCACAAAAGACGGAGAATTATTCCCGAATCCATTGATTGCATTTTCTGTCGCATCATTGAAGTCACCGTCAAATTTATAATATGTGTAAAGTCCTTGAGTGACAACAAGAGTGTAAGGTTGTGCTGTAATAGAGATGTTCTTTTGTGTATTCTTATCTGAAATAGTCAGCACTGTATTGAGCTCTTCTTTCATATTGTTTCGGTCTAATACAACTTTTACAGTCTGGCTTTCTCCGGCGGCGAGTTTTCCTTCCATTGGGGTTACAGATAAGCAGCTTTCTTTGATTTCACCGGCATTCCAGTTTAATTCAGTTTTTCCGATATTGCTAATTGTAAATGAAACTTCATCCGAATCTTTTCCGAAATCGAGTGATTCTGGTTCGATTTTCATGAGGCCAGCTTGAGACTCTGTGCCAGAGACAATTTGTACGGTTTGCTCTTTAATACCATCAGACAATACCAATGTCGTATTTATATTTACCGCTCCATTGCTGCGATTTAGAAAAACTTTCACGACTTTAGTGCCTTGTGATGGAATGGAACCGCTGTTTTCTGACAAGGTAATGGCGGGTTCTGTCGGATTAGCAATTGTCCAGTTTAAGGATGTGGTTCCTGCATTCTTGATAGTAAGAGGCAATTCTTGTAGGTCGTTGCCAAAATCAAGAATTTCCGGTTCAACGCTCATGTAAGATTGTGCATTTTTTGGAGCACACGATACGTTGATTGGGAAAGAATTACCAAATGCCGATAACTTGATGATGACAGTTTGTACTTCGGTTATCTTGTCACGGTCTACGGTGAAAATAATGCTTTGCTGTTTGTCGGCTTCGATTTGTCCGGCTGTAGGATTGGCTGTGAGCCAAGTGTGGCTTCCCAAATCCAGGTTCCAGTCGGTACTTGTATTGCCGTTGTTCTGAATTGTCACAGAAAGTTCAGTCTGTGTGGTTCCAAAATTCAGTGTGGAAGGACTTATCTGTATGAGTGCATCCTGTTTTACGGCAGTCAGTTGTATATCTGCATTAGCAACCTGACCAGGTACGACGGTTACACTTTTGGTATTGGTTTCATATCCTTCTTTTATGAATTGAAGCTTATACTCTCCGGCTTCCAGTTGAGGAAAGCTGAATTTTCCGTCACTTCCTGTGTTGGTGCTGGCCCCATTAGGAAGTATGCTCACTTGTACACCGCTTAGAGGCTGTGTACCATTGATGGCATCTGTTACTACTCCCACGATGTCCCCTTGTGTAATCTCTTCTTCTTCAGTGCACGATGAGAGTGACAATGCACCAAGAATCAGCCAGAATAAAAAAATGAATTTTTTCATGCTTACTATGTTTTTTAATAATAGATATTTAATATGACAAAGTAAGCTTAAAAAGACATAGCTGTCTGTTGGATACAAGTATTTGGAAGAAAAGAAAAAACTTGTTTTTGCTTTTATGGGAAATAAAAAAAGGATATTCTCGCAAGAATATCCTTTTACAAATTCGTTTTCAGTAGATTATGCTTCAGCGCAAGGAATTACAGAAACATAGCTTCTGTCTTCGCGACCTTTCTTGAAACATACAGTACCATCTACCAATGCGTAAAGAGTGTGGTCACTACCCATACCTACGTTTTCACCCGGGTTGTGAACTGTTCCTCTTTGACGAACAATGATGTTACCAGCTTTGCAAGCTGAACCACCGAATATCTTTACGCCTAATCTCTTACTAGCTGATTCACGGCCGTTCTTAGAACTACCTACACCTTTCTTATGTGCCATTTTCTTCTACGTTTTTAATGATTAAGCAATAACTTGTTTGATTGTCAATTCAGTAAACTGCTGGCGATGACCGTTCAGTTTCTTGTAACCTTTTCTTCTCTTTTTGTGGAATACCAATACCTTGTCACCTTTTACCAAGTGAGAAGCTACTTCGCAAACCACTTTTGCACCGTCTACAGTAGGAGCACCTACAGTTACAGTACCGTTGTTGTCAACCAACAAGACTTTGTCAAATTCAACAGTTGCACCGTTTTCAGCATTCTGAATGTGGTGAACGAACAGTTTCTTGCCTTCTTCTGCTTTGAACTGCTGACCGTTAATTTCTACGATTACGTACATTTTTAAATAAATATTAAACGGGTTTCCTCCGCAAGGTGAGCTGTTCTCTGTAGCTACTTTTTTACCTACACGGACTAAAATCGGCTGCAAATTTACGGCTTTATATTTACATAACCAACTATTTATCTGAAAAAAACGGATATATTTCCTATTTTTTTATCAGTGGAAGTAAATCGGGGAAAATGGCTGTATGCGGATAGGCTGCCAGCTCTTCGCGAGTGGTCATTCCGTGAAGGATACCGGCAAAGTCAACTCCTGCATTTTGGGCGGTTTCTGCATCGACGGTACTGTCGCCGAGATAGAGAATCTGCTCTTTGGGACAGTTCAGGCGGGAAGCGGCCTGCAGCAGACCTTCGGGTGAGGGCTTGGCTTCTTTCACGTCTTCTCCTCCTACGATGATGTCAATGAATCCTTCGGGGAATATTTTCCCCATCAGCTCCATGATGCGGTAGCGGTACTTGGTGGAGATGATGCCGATACGGGCTCCATTGGCTTTCAGGGCGCGTAGCACTTCTTCCGTTTCAGGGAAAAGTATGGTATTGGCCGTCATGTGCTGGTCGGCTTCCTTGACATATTCTTTCCGGAATGTCTCCAGCGTGTCTGCATCGGTTATTCCGGTCATGATGGAAAAGGAATCAACCAGTGTCTTTCCGATGGTACGTTTGATAGAAAGGTCGTCCACCTGATGGAATCCATGGCGTTCGAGTACATTTCTGTAGCACATCACAATTCCCTTGGAAGAATTGGCCAAGGTATAGTCAAAGTCAAATAAGTAGGCTTGGTAAGATTTCATACGATTTTACTTTATATAATAAGGTATATGTTCTATATCTAAAAGTGACTGCTTGCGCGAGATGCCGCCGGCGTATCCGGTCAGGCTTCCATTGCTTCCTACTATGCGGTGGCAGGGAATCAGGATGCTGATGGGATTGTGTCCGATGGCATTGCCTACAGCTTGTGCTGCCATGTGAGGCCGTCCTAAACGGCGGGCGGTTTCCATGGCTATATCTTTGTAGGTACGGGTTTCTCCGTAAGGAATGGTGGATAAGATTTGCCAGACGGTCTGCTGAAAATGAGTGCCGGAAGGTTGCAGGGGAGGGCAGAAATCGGGTTGTTGGCCGGAGAAATAAACATCGAGCCATTGCCGTGTTTGAAGCAGCAACGGAGTTTCCTTCGTCATGGCTTCTTCTTTCAGTCCGTGACCGAAATATTTTTGTCCGTCGAACCAGAGGCCGCAAAGTCCGATTTCCGTGGCAGCCAGCGTGATTCCTCCCAACGGAGAATCATAGTGACAGGTGAAAGTCATTTCCAACAGTGTTTTTGAGGTGAGAAAGTAGAAAAATGATACGATTTACCGTCCCGAAAAAACGCCTTTGCGTTTAGCTAAAAACGTAAGTGCGTTTTAAGTAAAACGCAAGTACGTTTTGGTTCAAACGCAAGGGCGTTTAAGATAAAACGTAAAGGCGTTTTTGAGAAAGCGTCCTTACGTTTCTTTTACCCTTTTATTCCATGGGTTGATAGTTCTTGGCAAGTCCTCCTTCACTCGTTTCCTTGTACAAGGATGGGAGGTCGTGTCCGGTCTGCTTCATAACCTCTACTACCTTGTCGAATGACACCCGGTGATGGCCGTCGGTAAAGGCTGAATAGATATTCGCATCGAGTGCACGTGCGGCAGCATACGCATTACGCTCTATACAAGGAATTTGTACCAGTCCGCATACCGGATCGCATGTCATACCCAAGTGATGTTCCAGTCCCATCTCGGCTGCATATTCTATCTGGGCCGGACTGCCTCCGAATAGCTGGCTGGCTGCCGCAGATGCCATGGAACAAGCTACTCCCACTTCGGCTTGACATCCGGCTTCAGCTCCCGAAATAGAAGCATTGTGCTTTACGATATTTCCCACCAGTCCGGCAGTTGCTAATGCTCGCAAGATACGTGCGTCGCTGAAGTCACGGCTTTTCTGCAGGTGATACAAGACAGCCGGAACCACTCCGCAGGCTCCACAAGTGGGTGCAGTGACAATTTTTCCTCCGGAAGCATTTTCCTCACTGACAGCCAGTGCGTATGCGAATACCAGTCCGCGTGAGCGAAGAGAGTCTTTATAGCCTTTCGAGCGAATGTAATAAGCCGATGCCTTGCGGCGCAGATTCAATGGTCCGGGCAATACCCCTTCGGCATCCAGTCCGCGATGGATGGCGGCTTTCATGGTCTCCCACACCTCTGCCAGAAAATCCCATATCTCCGGGCCTTCACATTGCTCCACGTATTCCCAGTAGCTGCGTCCGGTGTGTTCGCACCAGTACAAAATCTGGCTCATGGTATTCATGTTGTAAATATCGTTGGTGGCTGTGCGGTCGTGTCCTTCTTCGGCCAGTGCACCACCTCCTACACTGAATACGGTCCATTCATCCAGCTTTTTCTTCTGTGCATCGAAAGCCTTGAAAGTCATTCCGTTCGGGTGGAAAGGGAAGAAAATATGTGGTTTCCAGAGAATTTCTACGGGAGCGTGAGGTTGCAGGGTATCCAAAATAGCTACATCGGTCATGTGGCCACGTCCTGTGGCAGCCAGACTGCCATACAGAGTTACTTCGAATGAGGCAGCCTCTGGATTACGAGCAAGAAATTGTTCGGCAGCTTTGCGGGGCCCCATGGTATGGCTGCTGGATGGCCCCGTGCCGATGCGATATAATTCTCTGATTGATTTCATACTAAAAAATAGGTGTAAGTTTTCTGCAAAGATACGCAATAATCGCATATATGTGCAGAAATCCCGTAGGGTTTATTTTAAATCCACCACGGTGATGCCTGCGCCGCCAAACTGTACGTGTTCATCCTGGAAATGGGCTACTCCCGGCACGGTAGCCAGGTATTGCCGGATGAGGGTGCGCAGAATACCTGTGCCCGTACCGTGCAGGATGCGTACGCGGCTGACTCCTACTAAGATAGCGTCATCGATGAAATAGGTGACCGCTTGTATGGCTTCGTCGCCCCGCATACCTCTGACATCGATGTCCTGCTTGAAATTCAGTTTCTTTTCGTACATCCGGTCTTGGGTTTCGCTGCTGACAAAAGTCGCCTTGCTGGATAACGGGGCAGCTTTCGGTGCATCCGTCCGTTCCAGTCGTTCGGCTTTCACGTTGGTTTTCATCAGTCCGAACATGACCACAGCATTCTTTCCGCTGATTTCCATGACTTGTCCCACGCTGGTCTGTCCTTTGATGCGTACGTAGTCTCCTGCTTCAATAGGACGTACCTTAGGAGCAACCGGAGTTTCAGGAGTATTGGCTTGTTTCGCTTTCTTATCTTTTTTACGTTCCTGCTTTTCGCGGAGTTTTTCCATCTTGCGCGCGATTTTCTCTTCCAAAGCCGCCTTTTCCAGGTTCTCTACCTGCTGCTTGAAGTCGGTCAGTTCCTGACGTGCCGTGCGGGTACGTTCCTTTTCAGCCTGCGCTTCCTTGATGGTACGAATGGTATTTTCAATTTTGGCATTCGATTCTTGCAACAACCGTTCTGCCTCTTCTTTGGCTTTCTTCAGGATTTCCTTGCGGCTGCGTTCCAGCTCCTGTATTTCCTGTTCGTAACGGGCGATGGTATCTTCCATCTGTTTTTCCCGCTTGCGTATGTTCTGACGCTTGGTTTCCCAGTAACGCTTGTCGCGTACAATATCCTGAAGGTATTTGTCGCTCTGGATGTATTCACTTCCCACAATTTCCGATGCGTCAGCAATAACCTCTTCCGGCAAACCGATTTTACGGGCAATCTCTACGGCAAACGAACTTCCCGGATTACCAATCTGCAACTGGAACAGCGCCCGCATCTCGTGGCGGTCGTATAGCATGGCTCCGTTCACCACTCCTTCGTGATCTTCGGCAAAATGCTTCAGGTTCTGGTAGTGAGTGGTAATCACGCCGAACGTACCTTTCAGGTTGAAGCGTTTCAGTACGGCTTCGGCAATGGCACCGCCAATCTGTGGCTCCGTACCTCCTCCGAACTCATCGATAAGGATGAGACTTTCGCCGTTACATGATTTCAGCATCATCTTCATGTTGGTCAGATGCGAAGAATAGGTACTCAGGTCGTCTTCAATACTCTGCTCATCACCAATATCAATAAATATGTGGCTGAAGATACCGGCGTGACTCCGCTCGTGCATGGACACTAACATACCGCATTGCAGCATATATTGCAGCAGTCCCACGGTTTTCAGGCAGACAGATTTACCACCAGCGTTCGGTCCGGAAATAAGCAGGATGCGCTTGTCGCGTGTCAGGATAATGTCCAGCGGCACTACTTTCTTGTCATGCTTGGCCAGTGACATTTGCAGAAGCGGGTGAACAGCCTGAAACCAGTCGACAATCTGCTTGTTCTCAAATGAGGGTTTCAGTCCTTTTATATCTATACCGAACAAGGCTTTGGCACGGATGAAGTCGATTTCTGCCAAAAATTCGTACGAGGAGAGTAAGGCCGGAACTTGCGGGCGTACCGTAGCCGAGAATTCCGTCAGGATGCGGATGATTTCACGGCGCTCTTCTCCTTCCAGCTCCCGGATGCGGTTATTGGCTTCCACCACTTCTGCCGGTTCAATAAATACAGTCTTTCCAGTGGCTGATTCGTCGTGTACAATACCTCTGATTTTGCGCTTCATGCCGGGAGCAACCGGGATGACCAGACGTCCGTCGCGCATGGTGGGAGTAACATCCTTGTCTACATACCCTTCCGATTGTGCAGCACGAAGAATACTGTTCAGGCTGCGTGATATGCTTCCCGTAGTAGCCGAGAGTTCCCGGCGGATGCGCAGAAGTTCCGCAGAAGCATTGTCCTTTATCTTTCCGAACTTGTCCAGGATGCTGTCGATACGTGCGATAAGTTGTGGGAATACTAAAATATCTCCCGCCAGTTCACGCAAGGCAGGATAGGGAGAATTTTCCGTTACCTCTTCTTCATCAGATTGCTGAAGGAATCGTACAATGTCGCGGATGGTTTCCAGTGAACGGCGAAGGTCGAACAGCTCCTGTTCGTCCATATACATACCTTCCACACGGATACGTTTCAGAGAAGGACGTACATCAAAGAAATATTGTGCCGGAAAATCTTCCTCTTCCTGCGTAATCCGTACAAATTCAACTACCTGCTCCAGGCGTTGGTTGATTTCATCGTAATTGTCCGAAAAAGTCATTTCGTCCACTCGTTCTTCGCCTAATGTACTCAGGCACTTGCCTTTCAGCAGTTGTCGTATCTGGTCGAATCCTATCTTCTGTTCGAAATTATGAGGGTATATCATGGCTTGTTTGTTTCGTTTTTTCTGCCTGCAAAGGTACGACAATGAAAAAAAATAATCAAAAAAGGCGGTAAATATTTGCAGATTTCAAAATAATGCGTACCTTTGCATCGCCTTTGAAAAACAAGGCAACTCTCACGAAGAGTTCTGGAGAGGTGGCAGAGTGGTCGATTGCGGCGGTCTTGAAAACCGTTGTACCGCGAGGTACCCGGGGTTCGAATCCCTGTCTCTCCGCAAGGAAATAGTAATTCTCGTAAAATCAAGGTTTTACGAGAATTTTTTTTGTTCTTTCTCAAAAATGAAAAACAGAAAAGTTGGCACTGATTTGTTTTTTAGGAGAGAAATGGTTAACTTTAAAAATGCATGAAAGAAATTCATATTAAAATAATTGATAAGATGAAATCCTTGTTATTCCTTTATTTCTGTGTGGCAATGGCTTTTTCTGCCATGGCTTCTTCGGTATCTGACACGTATGTGATTCCTAATCCTCAGCAGATGGTGTGTGGGGACGGTCATTTTGTGCTTCGTACACAGGCTTCTTTCTCATGTAATCTGACAGGAACTGATAAAGACGATTTTGTATCTTATGTGAGTAACTCTCCTTTGTCGCTGACTTATAAGAAGAAAGGAAAGGCTGACATTACTTTTAAACTTGTCAGTCCGGAAAATGCGAAGATGAAAGAAGAAGCTTATCGTTTGAAAGTGACAAAAAAAGGTATTCAGGCTGAGGCTACTTCAGCTTCGGGGCTGTTTTATGCTTTTCAGTCTATTGTGCAGCTGGCGCGTGAGAGTGGAAATGGTACGTATCGGCTTCCTGAAGTGACGATAGAAGATGCTCCCCGCTTTTCGTATCGAGGCATGCACCTGGATGTGTCACGTCATTTCTATACAAAAGAATTTGTCAAGAAACAGATTGATGCACTGGCACGGTATAAACTGAACCGCTTCCATTGGCACTTGACGGATGGAGCCGGATGGAGAATTGAAATCAAGAAATATCCGGAACTGACGCGTGAAACGGCCTATCGTCCTTTCCCAGACTGGAAAAGCTGGTGGAACGGCGGACGTACGTATTGCAGACAAGATGCTCCCGGAGCTTCCGGAGGATATTATACGCAGGAAGATGTGAAAGAAATCGTAGAATATGCTCGTCAGCGTCATATCACGGTGATTCCGGAAATTGAAATGCCGGCTCACTCGGAAGAAGTATTGGCCGCTCTTCCGCAACTGGCTTGTGGAGGGGATTTGAAACCTGGTGGAGAGTTTTGTCCGGGAAAAGAACTTACTTATGAGTTCCTGACCAATGTATTGAAAGAAGTGATGGAGTTGTTCCCTTCAGAATACATTCATATTGGTGGAGATGAGGCAAGTACCAATCATTGGAAACAATGTCCCGACTGTCAGGCACTCATGAAAGCAGAGGGAATGAAGGAAGAAGGTGAATTGCAGGAATATCTTGTATCCAGAATTGAGAAGTTTTTGAAAGAGAACGGCCGCAAGATGATTGGCTGGGATGAGATTCTGACAGGTGAACTGGATGAAACTTCTGCCGTAACAGTGTGGCGTGGAGAAGATAAAGGTGCGGAATCTGTAAAAAGAGGATTGCGTACCATCTTGTCACCGGGAGCATATTGCTATTTTGACAGCTACCAGGATGCACCGCGTACGCAGCCGGAAGCCATCGGAGGATACCTCCCGCTGGAAAAGGTTTATTCATACGAACCGGTGACGGAGGCTTTCCCCGCTGATAAACTGGATTGCGTGTGGGGCGTACAGGGAAATGTGTGGACGGAATATATACCTACACCCGAGCATGCTGAATATATGATTTATCCTCGTTTGCTGGCTTTGGCTGAAGTAGCCTGGACGAATCCGGAGCAGAAAGACTGGAAACGTTTCCATGCAGAGGCTTTGCAGGAAGTAAAGGTGCTGAACTCAATGGGCTACCATACTTTTGACTTGCAAAATGAGGTCGGAAACCGTCCGGTGGCATTGAGCGTGGATAATCATCTGGCAAAGGGGAAGAAGGTGGAATATGTACGTCCTTATTCGGACTCTTATCCGGCAGGAGGAGAATCGGCATTGACTAACGGCATACACGGCGGTTGGGTATATACCGACCAGCGCTGGCAGGGATTCCTTGGAAAAGGGGCCGATGTGATTGTGGATTTGGAAAAATCACAACCTATTCAGCAGCTTTCCATTGATTTCATGCAGTTGAGAGGTCCGGGTGTGTTCCTCCCGCAGAAAGTCAGCTTCCTGATTTCAAACGATGGAAAAGAATATACACTTTTGAAAACCATCACTACTACACTGCCCATTACGGACGAACAGTTGACCATTCAGACGTATGACTGGACAGGTAGCTGTGAGGCTCGTTACGTACGCGTGCAGGCTGATATCAATCCTGAGGCCGGCGGTTTCTTGTTTACTGATGAATTTGTCGTAAAATAATAAATGTCAGGTAGTCGGGAGCACATAGCTGAAGCGCAATAAGCCAATCAGATAGCGTGCTCCTGCTTGCTGAATGAAATGTAAGGTGGGTTGTATAAATCCGTTGCCTGAACAGGGGATTTTCCATGTAAATTCACTGGCCCATTCGTATGAAGGGGAAAATCGGGCGTAGTCGGTGAACAGTCCGCCTTCTGTTTTTCCACATTGCCAGGTGAGACCTGCGCCGGCATAACTTTTGCATCCTCTGGAGGCACCAGACTGGAATGAACCTTGCAGGAGTGCATGCAGACCGGGAGCAAGACGTTGCTCTGCATATCCCCAAATTATTTTTCTCCTTTCTTTTTCTGTCTTTTCTGGAGTTCCCTCTTCATAGTCCATATACATGCTGCTATGTAGAGCAAAGCCCACATGATAATTGCTGTCATGGTGCTGATAGTTTAGTGAAGTGACACTGAGTATTCCGTCTTGCTGCGGGCAGAACCGGAATACGTTTTCTTTTTCGGCAAACCGGTAGTAACCTTTTCCGTTGTATGCCGATGCTTGTAAGGACCATCGTGTGAATTGCAATTCATAATGCAGTCCGACGGAAGCTACCGGATAATTGGCTATTTGGTAATCGGCGGACAAGGTGGGGAAGATACCACATGAACTGTTGGTGAATAACGAGGTAGCAGGGGAAGTGAAATAGTCTTCATTCAAGTTCCGGATACCGAAAAAGAGCGAGGAATGACCGAACTGTTGCTGGACGCCCAATGTAGCGAGGGCAAGCGGATGGTTTTCTTCTTCAATGTTGGAAAAGGTCTGAAAATCATCAGCCAGTGATTCGATGCGGGTTCTGGCTGTACTGATGGTGGAGGCTTGTAATGTCGTGTGTTTGCCTAATGAATGAGTGAAATCCAGTCTTAGCAGATTAACCCAGTTACTTCCTTGTTTGAAATCGCTTTGTAGTTCTGTGGTGTAGCTTACTTGAAGTTCCTGAGCCAGGCCGCAGTGACAGGACACTGCGGCGAGGGACAGGAACAGTTTCATGAATCTTGTCATAACCATTTGGTAAAACGATGAATATACCAGTTCTTAATTAATTGAGTCAGTATGCAGTAGGACAACAGGATACCGAAGAGCCAGGGGAAATAGCTTAATGGCAGCGCTTCCAGTCCGATAGAGCTTCCAAACGGGGTGAAAGGCAGCAGGATACCGATGGCCATAATCAGCAGGGTAAGTCCAGTTACTTGCCAGGAGGCACAGCTTTGTATGAAGGGGACTTTCCGGGTACGTATCATGTGCACAATCAGGGTCTGCGACAGCAAGCCTTCGATAAACCATCCGGATTGGAACAGCGTTTGATGTTCCATGCTTTGGCATCCGAACGCATACCACATCACCAGATAGGTAACGATGTCGAAAATGGAACTGATGGGGCCGATGAATATCATGAAGCGGCTCAAATCGGAGGCATCCCATTTACGTGGTTTCCGGAGGTATTCTGCATCCATCCGGTCGAACGGAATCGTGGTCTGCGAAATATCGTACAGCAGATTTTGAATCAGCAGGTGGATGGGGAGCATGGGCAGGAAGGGAAGGAATGCACTGGCTGCCATTACACTGAACATGTTTCCGAAGTTGGAACTGGCTGTCATTTTGATGTATTTGGTGATGTTGCCAAATGTTTTTCTTCCTTCCAGTACACCGTCTTCCAGTACCATCAGACTTTTCTCCAGCAGGATAATGTCGGCACTTTCTTTGGCAATGTCTACTGCAGAATCTACCGAGATACCGATGTCTGACTGACGCAACGCTGCGGCATCATTGATTCCGTCGCCTAAGAAGCCTACCGTGTGCTGTTGCGCCTGAAGCAGGGTGATGATTTCCGTTTTCTGTATTGGAGTAAGTTTGGAAAATACGGTCGTCTGGTTGACTGCTTTCATTTTTTCCTCTTCACTCATCGTTTCAAAAATGGGGCCTGTCAGGGCATTGTCGGTGCGGATACCCACTTGGCGGGCGATGGTGCGAACCACTGCATCATTGTCGCCAGACAGAATCTTGATTTCAATGCCATGTTTATGCAATTGCTTGATGGCGCTGGCTGCCGATTGCTTAGGAGGATCCAGGAAAGCCAGATACCCAATCAGTACCATATCTTTCTCGTCCTCGATACGGAAATCGCAAGTTTTGTCCAGGTAGCTTTTGTGGGCTACGGCAATGACACGCATACCTTGCTTGTTCATCTGCTCAATGATGTCGCGTGCCTTGTTTTTCAGTTCGATGGTCATGGGGTATACCTTTCCATCAAACTCAGCATGTGAGCAGATGTCCAGCATTTCTTCTACGGCTCCTTTGGTGATAATCTGTCGTTTTCCTTGATGGTCTTCTACCACTACCGACATTCTTCGCCGGGTAAAATCAAACGGGATTTCATCTACTTTTGTATAATTATCCTTCAGGTATTCCAAAGACAAGTCTTTTACGTGCGACAGAATGGCTTTGTCCATCAGGTTCTTTAATCCGGTCTGGAAGAAACTGTTGAAATAAGCGTGGCGCAGGATACGTCGGCTTTCGTCGTTGCTTCCATCGGCGTTGATGTACTTTTCCAATACAATTTGGTCGCAGGTAAGGGTACCGGTTTTGTCCGTGCAGAGAATGTTCATCGCCCCGAAGTTCTGAATGGCATTCAGGTCTTTTACAATGGTTTTCTTCTTTGACATGGCTACGGCACCTTTGGCCAGGTTGGCAGTAACAATCATCGGGAGCATTTCAGGAGTAAGGCCTACAGCTACCGATACGGCAAAGATAAATGCTTCCAGCCAGTCGCCTTTAGTCACACCGTTTACCAGGAAAACGAATGGAATCATGATGAGCATGAATCGTATCAGCAGGAAACTGACTTTGCTGATTCCCTTGTCGAAAGCTGTAGCGGCACGGTGTCCGGCAATGCTGCGGGCAATGGTGCCCAAATACGTACTGTTGCCGGTTGCAAACACGATACCGGTAGCAGATCCGCTGACTACGTTGGACCCCATAAAGCAGATGTTTTCCAGCTCAATTACACTTCCTTTGCTGTGCTTGTTTCCTTTGGTCTCCGGACGTTTCTCTATCGGATCTGATTCTCCCGTCAGGGAAGACTGGCTAACAAACAAGTCTTTTGCTTCAATGATACGCATGTCGGCAGGAATCATGTCTCCTGCAGCAATCATGACAATATCTCCGGGAACGAGGTCGGTTATGTTGATTTCTTCGTCCTGGTTACCGGCTCGTTTTACGTAACAGGTATTGGTCACCATTTTCAGTAAAGCTTCGCTGGAAGCATTGGCTTTCCACTCTTGCCAGAAACGCAGTATGCTGCTGGCGATAACCATGGTCAGGATGATTATAATGGCTGTCCAGTCCTGTTCACCTGGGTTGGCCAACAGTACGTCGAGTACAAAAGAAATGATGACCAGCGCCGTGAGTACGCCGATAAACGGATTGATAAAAGCTTTGATGAAAGTCGATATGGGGTTCTTTTTCTGCTCATGTTCCACTTCGTTCTTCCCATAGAGAGACTGTCTGGCCTCCACTTCTTCTTGTGTAAGTCCGATACGGCTTGTCTGGAAATAGCTGAAAACTGTGCCCAGTGTCTGACTTGCTGCTAAAAATACCTTTTCGCCATTGAAGGTGAATGTGGTGCTACTTTTTCTTTTCTTCCACATGATCATTAAAATTCATAGGGTGATTACTATGTTTTCTTTTCACGTGGCAAAAGTAGGCAATGCCCCCGACAGAGGCTGTTAGAGAAATATTAGAGTGGTATTAGAAAACTATTAGAATTTGTGAGACTAATTTCCTGATACCACTCTGATGGAGTTTATATTTCTTTGAATGGATGTGTCAAAAGGTTAAATGTGAGGAAGTTCGATGATGAAGGTTGTTCCTTCTCCTTGTTTTGAATGTACGGCTATACTGCCCTGATGCAGGGCGATGATTTTCTGTGCAAGCGCCATCCCGATGCCGTGTCCTTCCGTATGCTGTTCCTGCTCTCCGCGGTAGAACAAGGTGAAAATCTTTTCTTTTTCTGCATCCGACATACCAATTCCGTCATCCGACAGGCGGATAATGGTCCATTTATCCCAGTAGGAAATCTGAATGAAAGAAGATTTGTCGTCCGAATACTTGCAGTTATTCTCAATCAAGTTAGCAAAGGCAATGTTTAGCAGGTAGTCATTACCCATGACGGTAATCATCCGGTCGTCTTCCGCATCTTCCTGTTCAAAAATCAGTTCGATGTGGTATTCCGGATGGGCACGAAGAATGATTTCCCGTGTATCAAGTAATAATTCATCCAACCGGATTTCATGCATCTTGATTTGTTCTTTCTGGTAATCTGCTTTAGCCAAATTAAGCAGCCCGTCAATCAGTTTTGTCATTCGTCGTGCATCCTGTAGCACGTTCTGCATGGCTTGACGATATTGTGTTTCTGTACGGTCCTTCTGCAGGCACAAATCCAGTTCCGCAATGAGGGCAGCCAGCGGGGTTCTCATTTCGTGAGACACATTGCTGACAAACATTTTCTGGGAATTGAATGAAATTTCAAGTCGCTCCAGTAGTTCATTGAAGGCCTGGCTTAGTTCTCCTAATTCGTCTTTCTCGTTTCTTACAGGCAAACGCTGGTCAATACGTGAAGCGGTAATCGTTTCTGCTTCTTTTACGATTTCCCGGATAGGTTTTAAGGATGCCCTAACCAGGAAATAGCAGGTAATAAATAAAAGCAGGAGGCCGATAAAGAACAGGATGACCAGTGTTTTCTGAAGTTCCAGCAGGTTGGTGTGTCCGTAACCGTCGTAAGCTGCGGCCGTCACAATATAAGTCTGTCCGTTGAAAGGATAAACCATCCCGACGGCCTGGTATTTCCCGATATAAAATTCAATTTCTTTTTGTTGGAGAATTTGGGCAATCATTTCCGGATTCTCTTTGACAATATCATTGTCGATGGCGTCGTGGTAGAGCATGTGAAAGTCTGTGGTATATACAGCCACTTCTACCTCATTAATAAACTCCTTATTATTCAGGTAGATAGATTGCATGATGTCGGCATCTACCTGGTTTTGTAGGAACAGATGTACTTTGGTGACAGCTTCACTCTTCAGGTTATGGAAGAAGGTATTGCTTCGGATATGCTCGCTGACCAGATAAATTAAGGTCATGCAAAGCAGAAATACCACAGCTATGACTCCGGTATTTTTGAGCGTAAGTGCGGTTTTAATTTTCATGGCTTTTCGTCAGTAAGAATAAATCCGATTCCTGGTTTAGTGTGAATCAGTTTGGTTTCAAAGTCCTTGTCTATTTTTTTGCGCAGGTAATTGATGTACACATCGATAAAGTTGGTACCGGTATCGAAGTGGGTATTCCAGACCTTTTCGGCAATTTCTATCCGGCTGATGACCCGTTCTGCATTCTGCACCATGTAAGTAAGCAGGTTGTATTCTTTCGGAGATAAGCGGATGAGGCTACCTTGGCGCATCACTTCCCTGCGGTTGGTATCAATTTGAAGGTCTTTGTAGGTAAGTTTCTCGGGAGCAACAACAGATACAGTTGCTTCTGCTTTTCTTTTCAGAAGTACTTTAATGCGTGCGTTCAGTTCCCGGAAGTCGAAAGGTTTTACCATGTAGTCATCTGCACCTGCATCAAATCCGTCGAGTTTGTCGTCGGTTGAGCCCAAAGCTGTCAGCATAAGTACGGGAATATGCGGATTTGACTTGCGTATCTCTTTGCAGAGTTCAAAGCCATCCAGTTTGGGAAGAATAATATCCGAAATAACCAGCTGAAAAGAGTGAGATTGGAACAGACGAAGTCCCATGGCTCCATCGTATGCCACCATGGTGTGATAGCCATTTTCTTCCAGTCCGGTTTTTAGCAAATCGGCTACTCGTTTATCGTCTTCTATGATTAAAATACTGTACATAATAATAAATTGAATAAGTCAGACAGGGTCTGTTTTTATATTTAATCAGGGAAAAGTCAAGTGGAGTAGAAAAGAAAAAGTGGAGCATACAGGACTCGAACCTGCCACCTTTTGACTGCCAGTCAAACGCTCTAGCCAGATGAGCTAATGCCCCATTTGTTTTTGAAGTTGTCACAAAGGTACAACATTATTTCAAAAAAACAAGAAACCTGCTCTATAAAACAGAAGAAAACCATTAGTTTTGCGTCGGTTTATCAAAATAGAAAAGACTTATGAATTTACAGATACGCAAGGCTACATTGGATGATTTGGACTGTTTGATGGAGATTTTTGAAGAAGCCCGTCGTTTCATGTGTCGCACGGGAAACCCTAATCAGTGGATTAACGGATATCCCCAGCGGGAACTGATACAGGAGGAAATAGAAGCTTCTCACTGTTATGTGTGTGTAACGGAAGAGGGAAGAGCAGTGGCCACCTTCTGTTTCATTCAGGGACCCGATCCGACCTATGCACGCATTGAAAACGGGGAATGGAGAGACGACTCTCCTTATTATGTCATTCATCGGCTGGCATCCGACGGCTCCTGCAAGGGGATAGGAAAACTGTGTGTGGACTGGTGCTTCCGTCAGTGGCCGTGCCTGCGTGCCGATACTCATGCAGACAACAAGGTGATGCAACATCTGCTGCTTTCTACAGGCTTTGCGTATTGTGGAATTATCTATGTGCGTAATGGAACTCCGCGACTGGCTTATCAGAAATTAGCTTAGAAAGAGACGCTTTCCCTTAATAATGCTTAATTGGTGAATATTTTCCATTGGAAATTTATTCTTTATGTAATTATTTATTTTCTTTGCAAAAAGTTTCCATTAGAAAATAATAACAAAGAAAATAAATAGTTATGAAGTATGTAATTGTTGGTGGGGTAGCAGGTGGAGCCACTGCGGCTACCCGTATTCGGAGAAACACGGAAAAGGCTGAAATCATTTTGTTTGAGCGTGGAGAATATATCTCTTATGCCAATTGTGGTTTACCTTATTATATAGGTGGGGTGATTCAGGAGCGCGACCGCTTGTTTGTACAGACTCCGGAAGCATTCTCCACTCGTTTTCGCATCGATGTGCGGGTACGTTCGGAGGTTATGGCAATTGATACTGCCCGTAAAGAAGTAAAGGTACGTACTTCGGACGGGAAAGAATATACTGAAACATACGATAAATTGCTGCTTTCACCGGGGGCATCGCCAGTGCGTCCTCCTTTGCCGGGAATTGATAATGAAGGAATCTTTACCCTGAGAAACGTGGCAGATACAGACCGCATCAAGGCTTATATGCAGAGTCATGAGATAAAGAAAGCGGTGATTGTTGGAGGTGGTTTTATCGGGTTGGAAATGGCCGAGAACCTTCACCATGCCGGTATTGAGGTAGCTGTAGTAGAGATGGCTGATCAGGTGATGGGACCAATCGATTTCTCTATGGCAGCGCTGGTGCATGGTCATCTGCAACAGAAGGGTGTCAAACTGTATCTGAAACAGGCTGTGGAAGCCTTTGAAAAGACCGATTCCGGACTGAGAGTTAAATTCCAGTCGGGGTTACAGGCGGAAGCTCAGCTGGTTATTCTTTCTATCGGTGTACGGGCAGAAACTCGTCTGGCTGTAGAAGCCGGACTGAAGTTAGGAGAAATGAAGGGTATTTATGTAAATGAATACCTGCAGACTTCCGATGAGTCGGTGTATGCCGTAGGTGATGCCATTGAATATCCGCATCCGATTACCGGTAAGCCGTGGTTGAACTTCCTGGCCGGACCGGCCAATCGTCAGGCACGTATCGTAGCCGACAACATGACATTTGGCAACCGGGTGAAATATGAAGGCTCTATCGGGACTGCCATAGCGAAAGTATTTGACTTGACTGTGGCTTCTACGGGACTTCCGGCCAAGCGTCTGAAAGCTTTTGGTATGCCTTATCTGTCGGCAACCATTCACTCTGGTTCGCATGCCGGCTACTATCCCGGTTCCCTGCAGATGGACATCAAGATTACTTTCTCTCCTGAAGGCGGTCGTTTGTATGGGGCACAGATTGTGGGATACAATGGAGTGGATAAGCGCATTGATGAATATGCACTGGTCATCAAGCAGAAAGGAACCGTATATGATTTGATGCAACTGGAACATGCCTACGCACCTCCTTTCTCTTCAGCTAAAGATCCGGTAGCAGTGTCGGGTTATGTGGCTGGAAATATCTTGAACGGCAAGATGACTCCTCTTTATTGGAGAGAGTTGCAGCAGGCCGATTTGACTAAAGTGACCTTGGTGGATGTGCGGACAAAAGACGAATATGAACTGGGGCACATTTCTGGAGCGGTGAACGTGCCTTTGGATGAGATGCGTTCACGGATGAAGGAAATTCCATCGGACAAACCAGTCTTCTTGTACTGCGGAGTCGGCTTGCGCGGTTATCTGGCCTCTAACATTCTGAAAGACAACGGTTATAAGGATGTGCGTAACCTGATAGGTGGTATCAAGACCTACAATGCAGCGGTTACTCCGGTTTGCCAGCCGGAAGAAACATGTGCCGTAGCCTGCTCGTGTGAAACGGCTGAAGGAAGTTCGGACTGCAAAAAGGTACATGTAGTAGATGCCTGTGGCATACAGTGTCCTGGCCCTATCTTGCGTTTGAAAAAAGGGATGGAGGAACTGAAAGCCGGTGAGCAGATGGAAATTCATGCTACGGATGCCGGATTTCCGAGAGACGCAGAAGCATGGTGCCGTACTACCGGAAACCGCTTCCTTTCCTCAAAGTCGGAAGGAGGAATCTATAAGGTAGTGGTAGAGAAAGCGACTCCTTGTGCCATAGAGGCTTCCCGTCAGGACGTGGGAGAGAAGGGAAAAACTTTCATCCTTTTCAGTGATGACCTTGACAAAACTTTGGCTACCTTTGTGCTGGCTAACGGTGCGGCGGCTACGGGCAAGAAAGTGACCATCTTCTTTACCTTCTGGGGACTGAATGCCATCAAGAAGGAACGGAAACCGTCGGTACAGAAGGATATTTTTGGAAAAATGTTCGGCATGATGTTGCCTTCCAGCTCTCGGAAACTCAAGCTTTCAAAGATGAATATGGGAGGTGTGGGTACGAAGATGATGCGTTACATCATGAACCGTAAGGGAATCGATTCGTTGGAATCACTTCGCCAGCAGGCCATTGATAATGGAGTAGAATTCATTGCCTGCCAGATGTCGATGGACGTAATGGGCGTGAAAAAGGAAGAGCTGCTGGACAACGTCACCATCGGTGGGGTAGCTACCTATATGGATCGTGCTGAGGAAGCCAATGTAAATCTGTTTATTTAAGTATGGAAAAAATAAAATGTATCTGTGTGATGAGAGAGCTCTTTCGAGCTCTCTCTGAACTTGAATCCCGTTTGATGCAGTCGCATGGAGTGTCGCTGAACGAAGCTATGGTGTTATGTGCCATCGGTAAGGAACGGGTAGCGGCCAGCACGATTGTAGAGCGTACGGGGCTGACTCCTTCGCATGCCTCCAAGGTGATTCGTGCGGTGGAAGAGCGGAATCTGTTGGTGCGTGCCTTGGGCGAGAAAGACAAGCGGCAAATGTATTTCTCTCTGACAAAAGAAGCGCATGGCTGCCTGAAGGGAATACGCGAGCAGGGGATAGATATACCGGAGTTGTTGCAACCCTTGTTTGCTTCTTATGCGGAGGGAGTGTCTGATTCGTGTGAATAAAGGTGAGTGAAAGGATGAAAAAGAAGAAATTTGAATTGGAAGTACCGGGTGGAGCCGACAAAGTCTTGTTGCACACCTGTTGCGCACCGTGTTCATCGGCCATTATCGAATGTCTGTTGAATCATGGCATACGCCCTACTATCTATTATTGTAATCCGAATATCTATCCGTTGGAGGAATACAATATCCGTAAGGACGAGTGTACCCGCTATGCCCAGTCGTTGGGCTTGGATATTGTGGATGCAGATTATGACCATGCATTCTGGCGTTGTACGGTGGCCGGACTTGAAAACGAACCGGAGCGCGGAGGGCGTTGCCTGAAATGCTTTAAAATGCGTCTGGCCGATACGGCCCGTTATGCACATGAACACGGTTTCTCAGTCATCACGACCACGTTAGCTTCCTCTCGCTGGAAAAGCCTGGAGCAGATTAATGAAGCAGGACATTGGGCTGTAGCTGCTTATCCCGACGTAACCTGGTGGGAACAGAACTGGCGCAGGGGGGGCTTGAGTGAGCGTCGTATAGCCATTATCAAGGAATATAATTTCTATAACCAGCAGTATTGCGGCTGTGAATTCAGTATGCGGAAGCACGACGAAGAACCTACTCTTTCTTCTCTTCCTCTTTCTTCGCCTCAATAGGCATGGTGTTGTCCTTATAGGCGGAAAAACCTTTTACTTTTACGCGTTCTTTTTTCTCTTCCTCGTTGATGGCTGCCTGGCCTAACTGGTTCATGTTGTCCTTTATCACATTGTGCATGTCAAAGAAATAGTCCAGCAGCATTTTCATGTGTTCTTCCAGCTCTCCTTCTCTGGGAGAGAAGAACGTGTGGCAACGGGAGTGTAGTCCGATGGTCTTCTCATCCTCGTCCGCCATATAGACGGTAGTGACCAGTGAGTTTACATTGGCCAAATTGATAATCTCTTTCAGATAAGGAAGCGCTTCGTTGTCGGCATTGATGGAGCCCCACCATGGATTCCAGATCATGATAAATCGGTTCTCTTCTTCTGCCGCAATATAGAAATCGTCTCCCTGATATTTAAAGGTGATGTGATTTTCTTCATTCACCTTAGGCTGGCAGCCTATTTTCTTCAGTACGCTGATGACAAGGTCTTTTGTCGTGACTTCGTCCTGTTCGTCTTTTGTCATTCTTTCAATGTATTCCAACCGTTTCTGACGCTCGCGCAAGAAGTGCAGGGCGAACAATACGACCGGCCAGAGGGCCAGTGCAATGACGGCAATCAATAAGGTTATTTCGCTGATGTGTGTCATGGTACGGTTTTTTAAAGGTTATGAATAGATTTTTTCTTTATATATTCTAAAGATAACAATTTTATTTGAAAAGGGGGCAATACATTATACTTTTTTAAACAGGAATTATGCAGCAAAACGCTGAATTCGTTGTTTATAGTATGTAATCAATTAAAGACATAGATTTATGAAAAAGATGGTATCAATTCTGATATGCGCACTGGCCTTGATGGTCGGACATATTCAGGCTCAAGAAGTTGAGTTGACCAAAGAAGAAAAGAAAGCTCTTCAAGAGAAAATAGACAGTATCCAGCATGCAGAAGCAGTGGAAGCTATCAATGCAAAGAAGTTTACCCTTGAAGCAGACCAGGTGGTGTTCAAGTATGGGCAGACGGCTTACGTCACATCGAATACCAACTTTGTGTCTGTAGATGGAGAAGATGCAGTGGTGCAGGTGGCTTTCAATATTCCGGCGGCAGGTCCTAACGGACTGGGAGGCGTAACGGTAAATGGAAAGGTCTCTTCTTATGAGATGAGGACTGACAAGAGGGGGACGCTCTATTTATCCATGAATGTAATGGGTGTCGGCATTTCGGCTCGTCTGGACATCAGCATGCCGAAGGGAACGAATAATGCTACGGTTACCATTACTCCGAATTTTAATTCCAATCGTCTGACCCTGAACGGGGTGATACTTCCGGCTTTCAAGAGCTCAGTATTTAAAGGACGTTCAATTTGATAAAACAAGATGAATTATGAGAAAGATGTTGTTTTTTGCGTGTCTGTTGTTGGGGTTGTCGGCTTGTGAGAAAGACCCTGACATGAATCAGTTGGACGCGGATCTGGTGGTCTACACCGATTATGACAAGGATGCCGACTTTGGTAGTTATAAAACGTATTTCTTGCCTGACAGTATTTTAGAGGCAGGTGGTCATCGGGCTACCTACTGGAAGGATGAAAATGCAAAGGCGATTATTAATAAGGTTGCCGCAGAAATGGATGCACGCGGATACACCCGTATCCTTGATCCGGAAAAGAAGGAAGAAGCCAATGTGGGCTTGCAGCTTTCCTACGTGGCTCAGACAACTCAGGTCATTACCGGTGGCTATTGGGGCGGCTGGTGGGATTATGGTTTCTGGGGTCCTTGGTCCGGATGGTATTATCCGTATCCTGTGTCCTATTCCTATAATACCAATACCTTGGTGATGGAGATGGTCGACCTGACTGCCGATGAGGACGGCACACAGAAAAATCTTCCGGTGGTGTGGTATGCCAGCGCATCAGGATTCCAGTACAGCGGACAGTTTAATCAGATGATGTTGCAGAATTCGGTGGTACAGGCTTTTGAGCAGTCACCTTATATCAAATCGGTTAATTAATTAGAGGAGGAATTTGAAATGAAGATAAATATATTGAAAAAGATGACACTGCTGGCCTTTATGTGTCTGGGAGTGGCTGTAAAAGGATTTTCGCAATACGATATCAGCAAGACTACTTTGAAAGTGGACTGGCAGATGAATGCACCTTTTTCCACTGATTTTGCAGATAAGTTGAGCGGATGGGGAATGAGCTATGAGTTGGGCTATCAGTTTACGCCTCGTTGGGAAGCTGGAGTCTTTGCTTCTTTCCATACCAATCATAAGTATGTGGATCGGCATCCTGCCGCTGCTGGGCGGTGCACTGTATCTGGCCTTTGGCAACAAACGCCCGAGCAAGCGCCTGAGCCTGAAAATGCATGCTGTGGACAGCGCACATAAAAAAGACCTGCAGCAGCAGCCGGGCGTACTGGACAGTCTGGATGCCGGCGGGCAGGGCCAGAGCCGTTATGTGGCAAAGTATGGCCCCTATCCGGCATGGCAGAACACCCGTGCGCAGTATTTTGCCAGTGGCGAAGCGATGTATCCGCAGCTGCTGGCCGATCTGGAAAAGGCCCAAAAGAGCATCTTTCTGGAATTTTTCATCGTGAGCCATGGCTGCATGTGGAATGGCATCGAGAAGGTCCTGCGCCGCAAGGCGGCACAGGGTGTGGATGTGCGCCTGATCTACGATGATTTTGGCAGTCTGCTGGGCCTGCCTGCCGATTTTATCGTGCGGATGGAGCGGGCGCACATCCGCTGCATCCCGTTCAACCCGGTGGTGCCCCTGATCTCGCTGGTGATGAACCACCGCGACCACCGCAAGATCGTAGTCATTGACGGTACGGTGGCCTACACCGGCGGCGTGAATCTGGCAGATGAGTATATCAATGCGGAGCAGCGCTTTGGCTACTGGAAGGATGCAGCCCTGCGTGTGGAAGGCGATGCCGCGTGGAACTTTACGGTGATGTTCCTCAACTTCTGGAACGCCTTCCGCCCCAGCGAGACGGATTATGATGCATTTCGTCCCATGCCGCTGGTGACGCCGGTATCGGACGGCATCGTGCAGCCCTACGCGGACAGCCCGCTGGACGAGGAACCGATGGCCGAGACGGTGTACCTGAACATCCTTGCGCAGGCGCAGCGGTATGTTTATATCTACACGCCCTACCTTGCCGTGGGCGAGGAAATGCTGGACGCACTGAAAAACGCGGCCAAGCGCGGGGTGGACATCCGGCTGGTGCTGCCGGGCATCCCGGACAAAAAGCTGGTGTTCCGGCTGAGCCGGTCGTACTATCTGCCGCTTTTGAGGGCAGGTGTACGCATTTACGAATATACGCCCGGCTTTCTGCATGCCAAGTGCTGGGTAAGCGACGATGTAACTGCCGTAGTGGGCAGCATCAACATGGACTACCGCAGCCTGTTCCTACACTTTGAGTGCGGTGTACTGCTGCAAAAGAACAGTCAGGTGGCAGTTCTGCGGGACGATGTACGGGCCACGCTGCCGCAGTGCCGCGAGATACAGGTGACGGAATGCCGCACCAGCCTGCCCGGCACGGTGCTGGACAGTGTGCTGCGGCTGCTGAGCCCCTTGATGTGATAAAAACTCCCTTTCCGGGTAAACTAGCCCAAAAGCCCCTTTACGATGGGGGCAGGAAAGGGAGCGTTTTATTATAATGAAAAAGATACCTCGCATGATCCTGGGCTGCACGCTGGCGGCAGCTCTGGCCCTGACCGCCTGCAGTCGAAGCGATTCCGGTTCCTCCGGCAGCATGAGCACGAACATGGGCGGCAGTTCATCGCAGACGGGGCAGGCGGGCCAGAACGCTGCATACCGCACCGGCCTTGGCATCCTGACCGAAGCGTCTGATCAGGAACGCGCGGGCAAGATCGATACCATCGCAGCTGCCGTTCTGCTGGATGCCGAGGGCAGGGTGGCAGATGTGATGCTGGACGAGGTGGAGATCTCGGTCACGGGGGACAGCACCGGCAAGGTGACGATGCCCACCGACAATCGCACCAAGCGCCAGAAGGGCGATGATTACCCGCTGGCGGCGGTGTCCTCGCTGAAAAAGGGCTGGGCAGAGCAGGCGGATGCCTTTGGCAATTATCTTACCGGCAAAACCCCGGATGAGGTGAAGAAGCTTGCCACCGACGATGACGGCAAGCCGAAGGATGCTGACCTGCTCTCCACCTGCACCATTGCGGTGGACGGCTATCGGGATGCTGTGGTGCGCGCCTGCGAGAATGCAAAGGCAGTCGGCTCGGCCCGCGGCGACCGCGCTGTGCTGGGTGTGTCAGTGCGCAATGACACCAAGGAACTGACCGCCGACGATGACCACGATGTGACCGCGCAGGTGGACATCACAGTGACAGCCCTGACGCTGGATGCTGACGGCCGTGTGACCGGTGCAGTGGCGGATGTGGCAGAGCCTGCCCTTACCGTGGGCGCGGATGGTACGGTGTCGGCACCGGAGATGGTCAAAACCAAGGTGGAACTGGGCGACAGCTACGGGATGCGCGGGGCATCCAGTCAGGACAAGGAATGGTACGAGCACAGCGAGGGCTGGTGCGATTACCTGAAGGGCAGGACCCGTACTGAGATCGCAGGCATCCCGGACGATGGTTCGGATGCCGACCTTGCGGCACTGTGCACCATCTCGGTGACGGAGCTGCAGAAGGCTGCGCTGGCGGCGTTTGCGGAAGAGTAAAGCGGAGAAAAGAGGAAAGGCGCAAAGCTTTTCCTCTTTTCTTTGTGCAACCAGACCAAAGAATTGGCGCAGAAAAGCCTTGAAAAAGACGAACTGCACTAACTTTTGCATTTCCTCTTGCCAAATGGCTGCAAACGCGCTATTCTATAGTCACAGTTTAACACTTTAGCATGATAAAATGCTAAACCGAGAGGGAACACATTTGGGAAACAAAAAAGGGGAGGATCCTTTTATGAAACGTCTTGTCTCTGCTTTTCTGGCTGGTGCCATGGCACTGAGCCTTGCCGCCTGCGGCGGTGCCGCATCCACTTCCACCGTGGCATCTTCTGCCTCTGCATCTGGGAGCGCAGCCGTCTCCGAGACCGCAGCCAGCGATCTGGACTACATCAAGGAAAAGGGCAAGATGGTCATTGGCTACACCGTCTATGAGCCGATGAACTACACCGATGCCGACGGCAACTTTACCGGTTTTGATACCGAGCTGGCAACTGCCGTGTGCGAAAAGCTGGGAGTCGAGCCGGAGTTCGTGGAGC
>ENA-USTZ01000263-USTZ01000263.1-human-gut-metagenome-genome-assembly--contig:-NODE-263-length-26123-cov-3.275743_pt1 | contig 26123 bp, 25 predicted proteins | sample MGYA00250049_ERZ773375 | MGnify/ENA primary metagenome ERZ773375 (study PRJEB29103, sample SAMN06111956) | human gut metagenome | biome: human gut; feature: ankylosing spondylitis patient; material...
TTAGGCTTTTTCTCCAATGAGGAAAAGCGCGAGAAGCTGGAGCACATCGACAAAGCCGTGGACACCCTGCGCCAGCGCTACGGTTATCGCAGTGTACAGCGGGCGGTCGTGTACACGGACCCCGTTTTGGGCGGCATCAACGCCTACGACGACCACAACATCCACCCGGTCGGGTATTTTCATACGGCATAGGAGGCATCGTAAATGATCCAACGAGAAAAGCGCTATGTGGAAGTCGATGTGCGCTTCAGCACCGAGGGACGATTACGACCTTTGCAGATTATTTTTGATAAAGGGCAGGTCTACAAAATCGACAAGATCAAGGACATCTGCCGCCGCGCCGCCGATGTGGGCGGCGTTGGGGACCGCTATACCTGTATGATTCAAGGCAAAGAGCGCGAATTGTGGTTTGAAGATGGGCGGTGGTTTGTGGCGGCGAAGGTGATCAACGAAAAAACACATTAAGAAAATCATGCTGCCAGCCATCAGCCTGCTATCGCAGTTCTTCCAGATGATAAATGTAATCCAGCGATTTCAGTGCTTCTATAATCTCATGGTGCGTTTTATACTTCTTCAGTTCGCTGCTGCAAATTGTAACGGTAATCGTATATACGCTTAGTCCGGAGCCCACATAGGCGGGGTTCGATTCAATATCATCAATTCGCAGCCCTAAGCGGCGGCTGACTGTAACAAAGTCGCGCAGATACTCGATGTTTTTAAGCTCTAAATGGATTTCAAAGTGGTTGGAACGGTTCTTCAGATACACCTCAATGGTGGGAAACGCCGACAGGATACACAGAAGGAACGCAAACACAATCAGTGTTACCGTGTAAAGCCCTGCACCTATTGTAAAGCCCAAGGCGGCGCAAGACCACAGCGCCGCAGAGGTAGTAAGCCCTTTGATTTGACCGCGTGAGCTAAAAAGAATTGATTTTCCGCTGATGGAAGCCGCTGAAATCATGGTGGCCGCAGACAAAATCGGTATGCCGATTGCCTGAGTCTGCATCAGGTATATGTCAAGTATCATGCAGATGGTAGATGAAAACGAAATCAGCACAAAGGTTCTAAGTCCGGCAGAATGTCGCTTGCTGGATCGTTCACAGCCTATAACGGAGGTCAGGAAAACGGCAAGAGCGATTCTCAGGCAGATGGAAAGCACGTTAATTTCCTGTGACCAACTGCCAAGGTGCTGCGCAATGGGGTCTGACATTTGAAGTGTCATCAAAGTGTCCATATGTCTGCTTTCCTCCTTGTGTTTTGATACGATACTTGGGGGTAGCCTGTCAAGGCGTAATGTTCGTAAGCGGCCTCGTCATACGCCTGTTCATCCTCTAAAAAAGGATCGTTGTGCGCAGGCAATTCTTTTTGAATTGCCTGTATCTGGCGAATCAGGCGTTCGACCTCGTTTTCTGGTTCATGCTCGTCGCATTTGACCGTTTCAGTCACGATGTCATCCAACCTGTTGGAATACGACCCCGACAGGTACAGCGACAATTTTGCGCAAGCAGGTCCGATTAGTTCGTACAAGACGCTGGAGGCAAGGATAATTGTTTCCAGCGCATCGCCCATTGCACCGCCCAAGGTGCGGGCTCCCATCGCGGCCAGTCCAATGGCAACGCCCGCCTGTGGAATTAAAGCCAGCCCAAGGTTGTTGCGAACTTTTTTGTTCTTTCTGGCAAGCAGGCAACCCAAGAAGGCGCCGCTGTATTTGCCGAGTATTCTTGTGACAAAGTAGACCACACCGACAGCCAGCAAAGAGGCCGAACCGATATGATCGGAGGAGCTGAAAATAGCATCCAAATCAAAGTTGAGACCAGACCGCACAAAGAACAGCAAGAGCAGCGGAGGGCTGAAGTAATTCAGCTGCTTAAAAAGCCTTTCGTCGTCGGAGGTATTGATGTAAATCATCGACATGGACATACAGCCCAGTAGCGACGAAACGCCCATCAGCGCACAAATTCCGCAGAATGCAAAGAGCAGCGCAATAGATACGATTAGGCGATTGTCGGTTGATCGCTTGTGAAGAAGAAACTTCAAAATCAAACCAAATACGCCGCCCAGCGCAAACGCGAACAGGTTCATTATTATCGGACGCAGCACATTTTGCGCCTGAAAATTGCCAGTCATGGAGGCCAAGGCGATGGAAATGGCGATGCTGTACGCGACAAGCCCCACCACATCGTCCAGTGCGACCACCTGCAGAAGGGTGTCTACAAAATCGCCCTTTGCGTGCGTCTGGCGAATCGTCATCATGGTAGACGCAGGTGCTGTGGCTGATGCCAGCGCGGCAAGAACGACGGAAAATACCATATCAAGACCAAGCACATAATGAGTAGCGATAAACACCGCAATGGATGCCAAGCACGCCTCAAGGAACGTAATAAGCAGCACCTTAACGCCGCTTTTTTTCAGTGTAGAAAAACGGAAGAACTCGCCCGTGCTGAATGCAATGAACGCCAAGGCGATGTCTGCAATGAAATCCATTCTCTCGATAAGACCTATCGGGATCAGGTTTAAGCAGTACGGACCCATCAAAATGCCGGCAACAATGTAGGCCGTGACATTGGGGAGTCTCAGGCGTTTGGTAATTCTTGTCATGGCAAACCCGCCAAATAACATTAAAGAAATCGATATAATCACTATCGAAACCGAGGATGTAATATTCAATTTTTCAATCAGGGGCGTGGTCACTGTCTCGCATTCCTTTCTTAAAAATCACTCGGTCAGGCATTCGCAGGCCAATTTCATATAATAAGATGTTATCCTTGTTCGTTTCTGAAATCTCGCACTGCTTTTGCGTTATCTGAGTTACAGATTATCTTTGATGTATTATCCTTCACGAGTATTGCTTGATCATTGCTTATGGGACGGACATCCAATTCCGAGAACTTTTCCAGTATTTCCTCCGATGCTTTTCTATAAACCTCATCAAGAAAGTGCGGCAAAATATAGTATTTTACCAGCTCAAGCCCGGCATCGTCTTGCTGTGAATACTCCGGCGGTTTTTTATCCATTGGCTCAATATAAGTAATCGTCGGCGCGCAAACAATAGCCCCTGCCGACTCGCCCACCATAAGTTTGCCGCGCTGCAGTTCTTTTTTCAGCAATTTGTCTGTTCCAGATTTTCGCAGCGCATCCATAAGGAAGAACGAATTGCCTCCTGAAAAGTAAATGCAATCTGCCTGCGCAAAGGTTGCCTTGATTGTATTCCTGTTTTCCTTAGAAATATCAATTTCTGTAACGATTGCTCCCATTTCACTGAGCAACTCCCGACCCGCCAGCACATACCGCGAAGCCCCTTCTTTGGCTGCGGCTGTCGGGATAAATGCAATTCTCTTATTTTGCAAATTTTCTTTAATAAGAGTCCCCACGATGCAAAAACGTGAGCATAAAAACAAATTCATAATCCATATTTCCTTTTTTGGTAATCTGATGTCCTTTTCGGGTCGTTCTGATTGAATATCATTGCCAACGCTTTTAGTAAAACGAGAAGAGCACTGTATGGTAACAGCGCTCTTCTCGTTGCGTTGAGAGAAACTTGTGTTATTGGGGCAGGCAGAAAAGGATTCATATGTCTTATGTAATATGCCGTATAAAGACTTACCGAATCAGCACAACAGCAACATCATTTACATTGGTTCCTGTCGGACCGGTAAAAAGCAATCCTTTCGCCGCCTTCAGCGCCGTGTAGGAATCATTTTGGTTGAGAAAATCCACCGGGTCGATTTGCGCCGCCCGCAAGGTTGTCAGCGTGTCACCGTCCACATAGCCGCCCGCCGCATCTGTCGGACCATCGGTACCGTCTGACCCAACACTAAAAACCGCCGCATTGCAGCCCGAAATGCCGGGTGACGCCGCCAGCGCCAATTCCTGATTGCGCCCGCCCTTGCCGTTGCCGATGATTTTGACCACCGTTTCGCCTCCGGCTATAAACGCCATGGGTTTGTCGGGGTGCTGATGTGTTTGGGCAATTTCCGCAAGGAACAGCCCCGCCTCCCGCGCCTGACAAGCCAGCTGATCGGTCAAAAGGATCGGCGCATAGCCAAGTGCCTGTGCAGCATCGGCAGCTGCCGCGCAAAGCTCCCGAACGCTTCCTGTAATGCGCGTTGTTACGTTATCTATTTGTTTGGGTGTCTCTTTGCGAAGGCAAGCCAGTGCATCGGCGGACAGATGTAAGCCGTACTTTTTAACGACATTCTCCGCATCCTTGCAGGTAGACGAATCGGCACAAGCTGGTCCGCTTGCAATCATATCCAGCGGGTCACCCAAGACATCGCTCAGGACGACGCACAGCACCTGTGCCGGGGCGCACGCCATAGCAAAACGCCCACCTTTTACGGCAGACAACCGCTTGCGAATGGTGTTGATCTCCACGATATCGGCACCGCATCCCAGCAGCTGCTGTGTGATATCCTGCAATTCATCCAAAGGGATCAAAGGCTTTTCCAGCAGGGCGCTTCCCCCGCCGGACAGAAGAAACACCACCGTATCCTGCGCCGTCAACCCCTGCACAAGGTCAAGCGCTGCCTGTGTACCCCGGCAAGAGCCGTCATCCGGGACAGGGTGTCCGCCCTCAAAGCAGCGGATATGGGCAATCGGTCCTTTTATATGCCCATACTTTGTAACAACCACGCCATCCGCAATACGATCCCCCAGGCAGTCAGATGCCGCGTTTGCCATCTGCCATGCCGCTTTTCCTGCTGCCACCAGAACGATTTTTCCGGTTCCAAAGCGATACCCTTGCAGCGCACGCACTACGGCAACATCTGGCAAAACCGCGTGAATGGCCGCAGAAACGATAGATTCCGTATGTTGATGAAGTAATTGATTCATGAGCTGTACTCTCTTCCTTTGCTAATTGCCGGTTTGCAAATATCTCCGTTCTATTAAGCAGCTAGGATATAATGTTGCCTTTATCACCAATCATAATCGATAGACCATGCAACTAATGCGTATACTCCACGGCGTAGACTTTTCCGTCTATACCCGTAGCTATAACAAGACCGTCGGTTGCTTCCGGTGTCGACCAAAAGACTCTCTCAGGATAACCGGCCGCGTCGATACACCAAAGAATCTCTCCGTTATCTGGATTCAAAGCAGTAATTCTTCCTCGCTCTGCAACGTGTATCAGGCTGTTTCCATTATATACGAGTGCCGAATCAATTTGCATCTCTTGTAGGTCCCTGTCTTTATTGTCATAGCGAAGATCCTTTTGCCAAACAACTTGGTTTGTCTCTGCATCAAACGCTGTTATCTGCCTTCCACTGTTCGACGAATAAAATACTGTGGAGCCGTTTGTGGTCATACCACGAGAAGATACCTTTTCCAACGTTGATGTCCACGCCAACTCTCCCGTATCAAGGCTCAAATAGGCAGGGCGCGTATTTTGTGCATCAATACACCACAATTTCCCGTTAGCGATAACCGGTCGTACATCACCACATACAAACAGGGACTCATCAGTATTCGCATTTCCCCTCCAAATCAGTTGACCTGTAGAGGCGTCTATTGCGTACCAAATATAGGTATCCCGAACAAATGCGTACAAGGTTCCGTTTTCCAAAATTGGTCTTTGACGCATAAGACCGTCCGTTTGGTATTCCCAGACAATTTCACCAGATGCTGAGTTCAAGCAATAAATTTTTCCATCTCCGCAACCGATGAAAACACGTCCTTCCGATGTAAGGGGATCAGAAAGCACACTCCCGCCTAGTTTGGTGTTCCAGATGATGTTTCCGTCGTCTGCCGAGGCGCAATACACAAATTCATCTCCAGAACCAAAGACTATCTTTCCTTCGCTCGTGATTGCCGGCTTAGAAATCACAAAATCCCCGGTCTGAATACACCATTTTTGGCTTCCGGTGTCACGATCGATACAATATAGGTTCCCGTCATTTGAGCCCACATAAACATTGGCTTCGTTTATGGTTGCGCTAGACTGAATTGAATCTCCGGTCTCAAACACCCATTTGATTGTGGGATTATCACTCGGCGTTGAGTAGTCCTTATATTCTGTCCATTTTTTGTCCTCATTATCAAAAGCTTCAACACCAACAAAATGCGTTCCGGCAATCAGCTCTGGCGTATACGATCCCGTGTCAATGCTTCCACTCCAAATACCGCCCTCTTTTTTTATGAGTTGCGTATATGGCCCGTAATTATCTATTCTTGCCTGAACTGACTTTACGCCGTCTGGTGCATTTTCTATTTGAACTGCCACATCCACCGTATTATCTCTTGCTGTGATGTTTGTAATGGTCATTCTTAGTTTTCTGGTGTTGTTCATTCGACCACTTAACCAAAGTTCCTTGCTATGGTCAGTCGCCTTTCTCTTGTATATGTAGTAATAGTTTTCTGAGAATTCTATCGTCACAAAGTCCTGATTCGGATTATCTTTAATGTACGTTATGTAGTTAATCGGCACACCGTCTTCCACAACATTTCCATAGTAATGGACATGACCATTCATGAAGGCAATAACATTTGAATCTTTTGTCGCACTGAGCAATTCATGCCGTGCCGTAACATTATTGTTGATCTTGAAAGGATGGTGCCCGAATAGGATAACTGGCATATCAGCGGGTATACTATCCAAATCACTCTTAAGCCATTGCAGTTGGGCTTTCCCAATCTTTCCGTCCAACTCAAAATTCACTGTTGTGTCTAACAGAACAAAATGCACACCGCCATAGGTAAAAGACTGATATAGCGGTCCTACCTGATTCGTGAATGTTCTCTTTCCATTGGCGTTCCACCAACGCACATCATGATTACCGGGCGTAGTATAAACTTGTCCGTCAAAGAGTTGCTTATCTTGTAAATATAATTCATATTGTGCAGGCGTTCCATGATCAGATATGTCCCCAGTTATTATCGAGAACGCAGGTTTAATATTGCTGTTGATTTCAGAAATAATTGCCTTAAAGTTTTCAGACCCGATTAGCTCGTGAACATCCGACAGCTGTGCCACCTCGAATCGCGTAAAGCGGCCATAGGTGATGCTCATTTGCACAAAATCAATTTCTCGTGTAAAATCCCCCACAGACGAACTCGCGGAATTATATATTCTTAATGTCAGTTTACCGTTGGCGTCAATATATTGCTCAATTTCTCTCAGTGAGTCCAGTGTAAAGCGAATCATTTCATAGTTGTCAGAACTTGACGCTGTTTTCACAACTGCAAATTTTCCTGTGGATACATTCTTAAGCGACAGGTTTTGAGTATTTGCACCATTCTTTGACTTCAATGCAACTACAAATGTGACTTCACCTATCGTATCAATGTCAATATCCGTATCGAACTCGAATTGCACAGCACTTTTCCGATTATTATCACTATGGAATTTCATCGACTGTCCGTCTATATGATCCAACTTCTCAATTTGTCCTTCACTTGAACCATATTCCTCAACGAAGGTTGTAGGAGTATAGACTTTTTGTTGACTTTGTGAATTGGCAACCGTTGTGACAGACACGCAGTCCGTGTATCTTATGAACTCTTTTGAGGCCGAATTGTATACTCGTATCTGTATGTCTCCTTCCTCTGATATATAAGCACTAATGCCATTTCCAGACAAAACAAAACTTCTTGTTACTTCTTCTGTGCTTCCTGGGATTGTCCCTACAACCTCCCAATTCTGTGTGTCGAATCGATATAATGATAACCAGATAACATTTGTTTCTTCAGACGTATTTCCGGTATAATCAACTTGAATCGTCTGTACATCGTTCTTTTCATAATAGAGTGGCACCGTAGTGGTCCACGCCGCTTTTTTATTGGACGACTTCACTTGAAAAGAGGCACCGTCTCTGTCCTTCAAATTCTTAGCGGTTGTTCCAGCCACAGTAGTTCCCTGCTCAATCTGGGCATTTTCTACTGTGTAATTTCGAACTTCTACATTCTGCACGCTCTCCTCGCACAGCAAAAGCAATTGCATTTGATCCAAAGACAATTCAAACGGGCTCTCTGCCGATATAGTTACCTCAACTTTAATATTTGCGGAATCATCTATATGACAGTCTGACCAGTTGATCAAATTGATTTCATTAAGTCCTTTACTGGATATAGCCCCTGTCGAATTATGCTCAATGTATGAGTTACTATTCCAGTCAAATAAACTTATCGTATAGGTAAGCGATCCTGCATTTACCGTTCCAAGTCTGAATGTTGCAGATTGTATTCTCGTCTTTGGCACTCCCGTAAACAAAACCTCTAACCGGACACAGTTTTTTCCTGCATCGCTAACGCCCGATTTTAGGAACACAACTTTTTGATCCAAGTATTCAAGATCGCCAGCTGCTCCAGATTGAATACTGCCATCAAGAATCTCAATATTTGCGGGTACGCTTTTCCTAACCACGTGCCTCACTTCGTCACCCAGTGAATCTACTTCTATTGCATAACACTTAGTACAAAAAGGAAGCGTTACGAATAAGGCAAAAATCAGGGAAAGAAATTTACGCATAGCCACGTCCTCCTACTCTGGTTTTTACGTTTGTTTTTGTTCTCATTTCTCGCCTACGGCGTATGCACTTTCTATCTGCGTAAGGACGGCATCTGGGAAAACCTGCCTTGCCTCCTGCAACAGCGCTTGAGCTTGCTCGGAATGATAATGTGTCATAAACAGCTGTTTGACGCCCGCATCCTTGGCAGTCTGCGCCGCGGTATGCGCGCTCAGGTGATGGTTTTCCTCCGCTGTTTCCCCTGCACAGAAGGTAGATTCACACAGGAACGCATCCGCCCCGGACGCAACCTTGTATAATCCCTCGCACACACCGGTATCCCCGCTGTAGGCAAAGGTTTTTCCCTCCGCTGAGATCCTTACCCCGTAGGATTCAATAAGATGCTTCACCGCAAAGAATGAAAAATGCACTTCATCGAAGTCATACGCTGCGCCATCCTTGATCGTATGAATTTGGAACACGTCGTTCGTGCATAGCTCCTCGCTTGCCCATTGCGGCAAGGCGGGGATAAACAGCGGGATAGGCTTCAGATTTTCACCGTAGGCTCGTTTTGTTTCTAGCGCATACTTGGCACAGAACAGATCCCCAAAATGATCAAAATGCAGATGACTTATTATGATCGCGTCCAACTGCGTAAGCGGCAGATGCTTTTGCAGCTTTGCTGCCGAGCCGTTTCCCATATCCAGCAGGATTCGTTTGCCCTTTGTCTGCAGCAGGTAGCATGAACAAGCGCCATCTGCCTCCGGGCAGGTTGCATTGTTACCGAACACAGTCAGTTTCATACAGGTTCCTCCAAAAAGACAAGCTGCCCCGATTGTTCTTCGCAATCGGGGCAGCAAATTTCACTGCAACAAGAAATAACTCAGCTGTCCCTGCGGTACAGTGATGGTAATCGGTTCGGTACCGATCATCGAGCTTTCCCGGATAGCCGTATCCATAGATTTCGTATCCTTAACAATACTGCCGTGCAAATTCTTCATCCGGAAGGACACGTCCTGCGTGCTGTCATTGGCAAGAATCACGAGCTTTTCGCCGTTTTCAAGCGCCCAGCAGGATGCAAAGCACTGGTTTGGAACGTTCTCCAGCCACAAATCATCCAGATATTGGGCGTGCTTCAGCAGGGGCTGAAGGTTTCCTCGGAAGGCAGTTGCCATCATTCCATAGTCATGATATGCACTGTCCTCCGGGCGAAGGCGGCTGGTGATGCCAAGCCACAAAATGCTGCCCAGCGTAATGGCTCTGTGCAGGTCCTTGCGGAACCATTCGGGACGGTCTTTTTCTTCCGCCCAGCTTCTGGGGTTTACCATATTGACCTGCGTAAACTCCGGGAAGGTATACTTGAACACATTATAGTGTTCATCATACTCAGCGCCATTCCAGGTCAGATTTCCCCAAGTATAACTGCCGTAAATATCGCCGCAGTTCTCGGTCATGATGTAGGCGTTCGGGTTATAGGCCCGCAGGCGCTCCAGCAGGTTTTTCAGCACATATACATAGCCGTTGTTGAACTCCCCGATATTGTCATGCGAGTGCTCGCTGCAATAGCACGGGAAAGGCTCTGCCGATGCAAGCTGATCCAGATAAATACCGTCGCAGCCATACGCCTTTACGCAGAATTCTGCCGTATCCAGCAGATACTCTCTCCACAGGGCGTCCGAGGGGCAGTTCACAGTGAAATGTTCCGGACCATAGGTTTCCCGGTACATCTCGCCCTTCTCGTTCCGCATGGCCATCTTCTCGCCAACCAGCTTATGGAAGTCCGATTTCAAATCAAATATGCGCGCGTTGATATACAGCGTGGACATACCGCCATGATTGCGGACATATTCCAGCCCGCGCCGGAATTCCATGGCGCTGCCGAGTTCCATATCGGGATAATACTCCGGATAAAAGGAGTCAAAGCCCGTGCGGTTCCAGCTTGCAATAAACATATGCCTTGCGCCCCATGCCTTGCCTGCCTCAAACATAGCCGGGATGTCTTTGAAGGTATGCTCCACCTTGCCGGTACGCTTAAAGTTGTAGCACTGGTTCAGGGCATATTCGTTTTGTAAATACTCGGGGTTATGGTCAAAATCCAGATAAGGAGCGATGTATTCCCGATACACCTTCGAGCCATAATGCCAATCCTTGTCGGAAAGGCATACAACATAATCCCCGGTCTGATAGGTTTCCCCTTGCTTGATTCGGAAATATTTACGGAAGGCAAATGCCATCCAAGGATTTTCTCTGTCGCCGCTGGTTTCTGCTATAACGCCGGTCACCGGGAATCGGGGGTCATGGCTGCCAATATAGAATCCACCGCAACTATTGTAATAGTACATCCAGCTCATGGAGGCTAAGCCGCAGTAATTGATCTCACGGCGATAGATATCCTCAAAGGGTACGCTGCAGCCACGCCAGAAAGTCATACGGTTCTCGGCGTAATTATATACCGGATCTTCTGTTTTGTCACCTGCGTGGTGCGGGTAAATGAGATAATCTTTCTGTCCGTTGCCCAGATAGATGCCGCCCAAGTGCGGCATCAGAATCTCGGTCACATCGATTGTGCTGTGATTGCAGATTTCTGCAGAAAACACCAGACGATCCTGCTCGCAACGGCAGGTCACCTTTGCGGAAATGTCATATTCTCCGAAGGAATCATAGCTCAAAATCAGCGCGTCAGGGGCTTCTGCCACGTCAGAAATATGCCCCGACAGTTTGACCCGTTCGCCGTTCTTCAAGCCATAGAGTTCAATCAACGGGTCGCGCGGCGCGCAGCGGACATAGTTGGTATTGGTAGAAAGATTCCACAGTTCCGTGAAATTTCCGATCTTACGGTCGAAACAAGCCCTGATTTTATCGGTTCTCAATTCCATAGCAGTATACCTTATCAATAACCAAATTCGTTGTAGCGTTCCAGCGCCTCACCGTTGATTTTGGGAGCATTCGGCATATGGTTGGAGATATAGACACTAGGTTTCAGACCCTTTGCCAGAAGCTTTTCCACCACTGTGCTTTGCAGCGCCCACATCAGATAGCTGGCGCTGATACCGCTTGCCGGGCAGATACTCTGTCCCAACGCAGGCACATCGACCAGCGTATCACCATAGTTCGTGCAGTTATCAATGCAGTAGGTACACGCCTCAAATAGGCGCTTTCCGCTGGGGTGCTTGCTTGTCAGGTGGCTGGAGTATTCGACAGACGTCAAAGCGATTGTGGCACAGCCCATCTCGTTCGCCTTAATTGCAAGGTCTACCGGGAAGTAGTTGTATCCCGATACTGAACCGATCATAATGACATCTTCCGGCAAAACATTGGCTCTGCCCAGCACATAATCCGCAAATCCGGGAATGCTGTCATATCCGATGATACCGCGCGCCGGAGAAGGGCGATACCGCACCGGGTTCTGGATTTCGCAGGTGATCTTGATGGGCTTTATCGCCATCATACCGCCGGTTCGACCGACGGCCTCAAACATCAACATATGCCCGGTGTCCATAATATGCCATGCGCCGCCTTTTTCCAGGCGATTCGCAATTTCATCGGCAGCTACAAGAATCGTTTCCCGCTGGGTGTTTTCTGCCTTGGTCAGCACGTTTTTCATGGCAGAAAAATACTCATCCATTAACATAGGTTGTCCCCCATTCAGCTTGTATATTTTTCAAAAAGTCTTCACGCGAATCCATGCGGCCGACAATCTCGTACATCACAAAAAGTGCCGCGCCGACAATGGGTTCAAACATAGGTTTCCTGTAACTGCATTGCGGCAGTTTCTCTTTTAAGGCAGACTCAAAGCGTTTCGTAAAAATGTCGCCCATATGGCTGGTTCCGCCAAGTAAGGATACCGGCAGTTCATCGTTTCCTACACGCCTTGCCACGGCAGCCGCCAAGTCTGCCAGACATACAGATGCCTCATCCAGAATTCCCAGCGCATCTATGTCCCCTGCCTTGGCAGCTTCTGCCACCGTATAAGACAGCTTTGCTATTTTTTCCCGTGTAAAGTCCGGTTTATATGCGCCCTGCCTTAACGACGGGATACTCTCCATATGCAGCTGCTTCAGTGCCAGCGTTTGCAGCAAGGTGTTGGTACTGCCGCGATCCCATTGCTGTGTGATCCTGTCCAGACACATCAGCCCCATATGGTAACCGCTGCCTTTGTCGCCAAAGAGTGGTCCCCATCCGCCGACGGATATCCAACTTCCCTTTTTATCTCTGCATACGGCAAAGGAACCCGTTCCGGATAAAACGGCAATGCCTCCCGGTTCCCCCAAGGCTCCGTAATACGCGTTATACTCATCGCCTAATACCATCAGCCTTGTTTTCGGGAAACGATCACGCACCGCATTGGCGGAATTTTTGAAACCGGGAATGAACAGACAGATTTCATTCAGATCCGTATCCCGGATACCTGCCTGTTGCAGACAATCCGAGATGCCGCCGCACACAGCATCTGCAGCGGCATCCGGGTTTATAAAGATGGCATTGGTTCCCTGTGTCTTGCTGAAGCCATGTATATGTCCGGACAGATCAAAGAGCATATATTCTGTTTTGGTTCCCCCGCCGTCACACACCAAATACATGGTCATTACCTCCATCCATCAGGAAAGCGCCGGGATTCTTGTGCGGTACAGTGCAACAGCCTTGGCGTTAAACTCATCGCCACCGGGAATATTGGCACTGCGCAATATCGGGGGAATTTCGCCGTTTTTCAAGTACAGGTTTTCGATTTTCAGAACAATTCTTTGTGCGATAAACAGGCTGCCGAAGGTAGAGGCACCTCCCGTCACCTGATTGGTTCCGGGAACGGTAAAGACGCCATCTCCAAAGGGCGCATGGTTATCGATCACGATATCCGACACATCACACAGATGCTTTCCGATGGCACTGCGCGGTTTCAGCTGCTCCGAGATTGTCTTGGACGTGACGCATACAACCGTCAGCCCCTTTTGCTTTGCGTACAGCGCAGCTTCAACCGGCACGGTGTTGATGCCTGTGTTGGAAGAGATGATGATCGTGTCGCCCTTTTGCAGGGATGCCTTGCCCAAGACCTCCGCAGCCTTGCCGGATTTGCGTTCCATCTGTGTGCTGGTTATCGCGCCGGTGTGGAGCATCAACTCATCCGATAAGATGGGGTTAATGGGAACCAGTCCGCCGCTTCGATAGAACATCTCCTCGACGATCATGTGGGAATGACCTGTTGAAAAGACGTGCAGCAAACCACCGTTTTGGATGGAATGGTAGGCTGCCTCCGCGGCTGCATCCATCGGTTCCTGCTCCTGCTGCTCGATGCGATTCAGCATCTCATAGATTTTGGACAGATAGCTTCCGTCAGGCAGGAGTTTTTCTATCATAAGGCCCTCCTTTCTAAAAAAGGGCGGCATATTGCCGCCCTTCCTTCCGGGTCGTACCGGTGAGCCAATTATTTGTTAAGGATCTCTGCTGCCTGCTCGTCCACGCGGGTCTCAAATTCTTCCGGCGTGATTGCACCAGCCCACAGGGATTCGCATTCCTTCTGGAACATGGTCTGGAAAGCAGAACCATTGAGGTTCGTGGGATAAGGAACGGCAGTTTCCAGAGCTTCCACGAAGTACTTGTTATAGGGAGCCTTTGCCTCAAACGCAGTGGTATCGACCTGCTTAGATGCAGGCAGACCGAAGTTCATATCCAGCGCGATCTGCTGACCTTCCTTACCGGACAGGAACTCCACAACACGCCAAGACAGATCAGGGTTCTTTGCGGTTTTGGGGATGACCCAGGTGTTTACGAAAGAAGAAGTCTTGCTAACGCCATCAATGGAAGGCATGGGCAGAACAGTGTACTCCGTGCCGTTTGCATCCATGTTAGAAGCAGTGGACAGGGCGCCAATCTGCATGGCAACCTTGTTTGCCATAAAGGGAGCAAACTCGTTGTCGCCGAACTGAGCAGCCTGCGTTGCAGTGGGGCATACCTTGTAGGTGTTGCACAGGTCATACATGAACTGGACAGCTTCCTTGGTCTTGGGGTCGGTAGACAGAACGCTGGCCTTGCCGTCTTCGCTGTACAGCTTGCCGCCGAAGGCTGCGATCATAGCAAAGGTCTGGTCGGTATAGTTCTTCCAGTAATAGCCCCACTGTGCATCGGCACCGGAACCCTTGGTCAGCTGCTTTGCCACCTCGACAAAGTCATCCATCGTCCAATCTTCGGAAGGAATTTCCACACCGGCGTCCTTGAACATCTTGGTGTTGATGTACATGACCTTGGGGGTGATGTCGCGGGCAGCCGCATACATCGTGCCGTTCACGGTCAGAGCCTCGGTAACGACGGGATAGAGGGAATCCTTGTACTCTTGGCTGGCCAGATCGTCCAGCGGCATCAGCATACCGTTCAGCGCATAACGGGGCACCTGGTCCATAGCAAGCATCATTACGTCAGGAATCTCACCTGCTGCCAGCTTGGTAATCATGGTGTCCGCATACTTGCTGGGAATGGTAACGAACTCCAGCTTGATATCCGGATTTTCTGCTTCAAAATCCGACTTCATCTTCTGCAGGTGCTCAAATTTGGTGACGTCCCACCAAGTATACACAGTAAGGGTAACAGGGTCTTTCGTTTCAGGGGTCGAGGCAACCGTAGATGTTTCTTCGCTGCCGGAAGCAGCAGGTGCTGCACCGGAGCTTGCGCTGTTGCCGCCGCAGGCAGCAAGGGATAGGATGAATGTCAGAGCCAAAAGCAGTGCAAAGACATTGCGAACGATCTTTTTCATTTCTAGTCCTCCGTTTTGTATGAATATTGTACGACCGTAACAGGTCGCAAGTCCTTGGTTATTTTCCGCCGAAACCGGAGTTCATGGCAGATGCCATGAAGTACTTCTGGAACAGCAGGAATACGATAACGATGGGCACGATGCTGATGGTTGCACCGGCCAGAAGAACTGCCCAGTTGGGATCCCATTCCTTGAGGTATTTAAGACCTACCGTCAGGGTCAGTTTGTCATAGTCGTTGATTACGATCATCGGCCAGAGGAATGCGTTCCAAACACTGCGGAACGACAGAATTGCTGTTGTAGCAATGGCGGGCTTTGCATTGGGAAGAACGATCTTGAAGAACACGCCCAACCGGGAACACCCATCCACGATCGCTGCATTTTCAAGATCCTTGGGGATGCTCAGGAAATACTGCCGGAAAAAGAAGATGTTGAATGCGTTCGTTCCGGTAAACATACTGGTAAGGAACAATGCGGTATAGGTGTTCGCCAGATGCGCATCCACAACGATTTTGTAGTTCGGGATAAGCGTTACATGGCTGGGCACCATCATGGTTGCCACAAACGCCAGGAACAAGATGTTCCTTCCCTTAAACTCCAACCGAGTCAGCGCGTAGGCTGTCAGGGATGCTACGGCAATCATGCATATGGGCATTGCCACAGCGAGGAAGAACGAGTTTATGACAAACTTGCCGAACGGCAGTACCTGAAACAATCGCTCATAATTGTAAAGCGTTGCCGGCTTCGGCAGCAGATCCAGCGGAGAGCCGCCATAAAGCTGTTCCGACGTCTTAAAGGACGACAACACCGACCACACGAACGGATAAATCATCGTCAGCGACAAAAGCACCATAAAGCAGTGATAAACCACTGACCCAATGCGCTTACGGGCCTTGACGCCCAGGGATTTCTGTTTCATTTTATTCTCCTCCCTGTTCGTTGCGGAATTTATACTGGATCAACGACACAACCATAATCAGTGCAAAGAATATCCATGCCAGAGCGGATGCATAGCCCATGTTGTAGCTACTGAAGGCTTGTTCGTAGATGTAATACATCATGGTACTGGTCGAACCCAAAGGACCGCCGGCTGTCATAATAAAGATGGATTCGAACATATTGAACGCTTCGATTACCAGAAGAATCATGACAACAAACGTTGTGTTCGACAAAAGCGGCAATGTGATGCGGAAAAACTTCTGGATTCCGCTGGCGCCGTCCAGCTCCGCTGCTTCGTACAGGGTTTCGGGTATCGTCTGAAGACCGGCAAGGAACATAATCATATAGTAGCCGCCCATCTGCCATACACGCATGATGACAAGTGCCGGCTTGCTCCACGCTGTATCACCCAGCCACATGGGTACGTCATTCAGTCCGATCGCCATCAGGAAGTTGTTGATCAAACCCATATCCGGGTTGAAGATCCACAGCCAAACCATACTGACCGCAACCGTTGAGGTGATGCTGGGCAGGAACAGCGCCACGCGGTAAATATTGTTCACCCAACTGGTCTTTTTGTTGATCAGTATAGCCAATAAGAGGGAAAGCGCCAGAACGATGGGAACCAGCGTGACGACAAAGTAAAGCGTATTGCCAAAGTACTTATAAAAATACTGATCCTTCGTGAAGGCTCGGATATAATTGTCAAAGCCAACCCATTTTGGCGTGCTGACCAGATCATAGTCTGTCATGGACAGATAGAAGGAATACAAAATTGAGCCAAAGGTGAAAATGCTAAACCCAATTAGGGCCGGTGAAACAAACAGCCATCCCAAACAGGCTTCGCGTCGTTTCAGCGTCATAAACCGCTTTTTCGGTTCCTTTACTGTCGGATTCATCTGTGTCCTGTGCTCCTTTCAAATCCTGTCAATAAATACATGTTGTTATGTTGTTATAACGTCTGTATCGATTTTTTATTGCGTCCTGTGGAACGGACGCAATAAATTGGTTTATTTTTCCAATGTTACATTAAAAACATACTTATCTCCGCGATATACGGATTCCGTATATTCAAACGGAACTCCCGCGCCGTCATACGCAGTTCGCGTAATCCTCAGCACAGGCGCACCGGCTTTGATCTGGAGCTGCTTTGCTTCCTTTGCCTTTGCCAAACCGGATTGAATGCTCTGGATTGCCTTTGCAGGCTCACAGCCGTAACGCTGTCTAAAAAGCGCATAAAGCGACTTGCTCATATCATATGTTTCGATCCCTGCGAATCTGGCGAACGGCAGGCAAACCGTTTCAACCGCCATAGGCACTGCATCCGCACAGCGCAAGCGAGAAATGATGTATACCTTTTGGGTGCCATCCAATTCCAATGCGTTGGCGACCGGCTCACTCGGAAATTCCAAACTCTGTGAAATCAGTGAAGTGGAAGGTTCCATACCAATGCTGCGCATTTCATCGCTGAAACCAATCAAGTGGTTCAATTGCATTCCGGCTTTTTTTGCCGCTACAAAGCTTCCCTTCCCTTGTATTTTATAGATGTAACCACTCTGCGCCAAGCCATCTAACGCTTGTCTTACCGTAATACGGCTTACGCCGAAAATCTCACCTATGGTCTCCTCCGTGGGCATTTTGTCGCCCTCTGCCAACTCTCCTGACTCAATGAGTGACCGATAATAGCTAATGATCTGAGAATATCTTGGTGCAGCTTTCATAATTGTTTGTACCCTTCCCTCTTAGCTTATTCAGTTTTCCCTCATCTACTTGTTATGACAACATAATAACATTATCCCCTTCTGTTGTCAATGCATTTTCACACACATAGGTCAAGTTTGTGAAATACTGCCAATTTAAGCAGTTCCGTTTTATACAAAAAGGCAGTCTTATTGTCAGCGCATTATCTGTAAATACAACTTTGCAAAAATGAGCATTTTGAAATATCATCCTCATAGGAGATTGCGGCACAATTCCCCAAACTCTTTGTTCCCCCCCCCCGCTGTATCACCCGATACAGCGGTATTTTTATTGTCAAAAAAGGAGTTATTGCAATGTCTAATGAAAACAAAATCCGTGTTCTGTATGTTCAGCCGGGCAAATATCCGGAAGAACGGCTTGTTGCAAATGAGCTGCGCCCCCTTCAGCAGCTTGTTGCTGGGTAGCGGGTTATATTTCTTCCGTCCGCAATCTCCAAGAAAGAACGCCCATTCTCTCTTGAGATATTTCGGCATACGGGGCATCTGCATCACCTCCTTGCCCGCAGCCCGGTTTGCAAATTTACTTTTGAAAATAGAAAAACGCCCAACATCTCCTGAACTGTTCGCTTTCGGGGCGATTTTGGACGTTTTTATTTGATATGGCTTTACGGTGGTGGGAAAGCCCGCTATTTGCTTCTTTGTGGCAATAGAAAAGCGCCACATCGCTGCGGCGCTTTTGCTTTGCCCGGAAGATGGAACGGGGGCTGTTCAGTTATCTGTTGTTCCACTTATATGTTTTCCATAGGTAGATGTGTTCTGGTGATTGATAATAACAGGAGTTCCAACAACACCCCCACTTTGGCTTGTGTCCATATCCACACTACTGCTCAATCCAGCACTGTTTCCCGTGCTTGCGTAACAGTAGGATACTTCGCCTACAGCACTAGCCGTTTTCGTTGCAAGTTGATGTGAACTAGAGTCAGCCGCTATCCAACCGATGCCAAAACTATCAATGCCTATGGAAGATGAGTCGGAGGAGACCGGCGAGGAAGATACCGAACCCATCTGATTTTAAGGCGGCATTTTGCCGCCGTACATAACTATCATTTGTGTATTTTTCGGAAGCGCAATCATTGTGGCCGAATGCTATATATCGTATCAAATTGGTATGGATCTGATTGTAAAACTTTTCCATTTGAAATCACGATAATTGTTTCGCCTTCTTTAATTTGCGATAGTTGAACTTGCCCTTTCAAATAATCTGATGCTCCATGAATTATGTATTCATCATCGGCATCATACAACTGGTTTTTTGCTATTGCATAGATACAGTTCTCTTGCAAATCCACATTTGTGACTGTGAGCTTCGATTCTTTTCTATCTAAAAAATTTACTTTGAAAAACCCAAAGGAAAAAACTACTATCATTGCAGAGCAAATGCTGAAAACCACTTTCTTTGTCATTTTATTCGCCTCTATAAGAAAGAAATAGCGTATATAACGACTGCGTTATTCGCAAAGCGCCTGTATAAGAAGTTGGATATTGTGAGCCATCCACTGTGCTTCCATCTTTATGAATTCCAATAGCCACATATCCAGATCCGGAAATGTATTCCACAAGTGGGCCGCCACTAAATCCACCTGTCAGATCCCAATCGCCTTTGAGATATTTAGACGTTTGACTTTTTATATGGCCGGAGGATTTACACATTTTATATAGATATTATAGCAGATTGTCCATAAAACCACAAGTAGCGTTCAAAATATTGTCGGTCACTATTCTAAACACATTACCTCTTCCATTACTAGCATATAGTGACACCGGATGTTTGTTGGAAACTGCTCCTTTTCTTCTTGATGATTGTTGTATGAATTTTCCCCTTTGTATCCTTGCTTTCGAGTGATTTCGACACGAATAAGAATTATAATTCATACTAGATTCACCAATTATAAACAAGGAGTGATCTTTTATGAAAAAGGAATTCGCAATGTCGTTATCGCAATCCTATCGGCAGGATCTTCTCGATGCCATACAGCTGGCTGAACAGGGGCTGCTGTCGCCCTCGCAGCAGGCATACTGCTTTGAGGAAATCGGGGACACCAAGGGTACTGCGTTCTATCCTGCAAACGGGGATGAATTGTTATGGAAGCTGCGCACTGCGTTGGGCGAAAAGGCGCAAATTTCCGAACGCCAGCGCGCTGAAGGCGAGCTGCACAAGTTGGGGGTGGAACTCTTGTTCCATATCTATATAAACAGGTTCATCTTTGCTGAAATTACCCATAACACCGCAGCCCACAAATATGATGCCATTATCTACCTTGATGAGTGTATCACCAACGAAGAAAAGCGCGCCAATGCCGCAGCGATGCGCAGGGCGTTTGATGCGTGGCTGGAGGAAAAGAATCATTTATAGAACGAGATGAGTCATGTTCCATCCATAAATACCTATTTATCGCTTGCAGAACTTAAAAATGTACTATCTTTGCAATATGGAATGGTTAAATAGCTTATTTTTTGAACACACGCCTTTACAGGCGGTTGTAATCCTCTCGATTATCATTGCTGTGGGGCTCGGTTTAGGTAAGATCCACCTGTTTGGCATTTCATTGGGAGTTACCTTCGTCTTTTTTGCCGGTATTCTGGCCGGACACTTGGGATTCTCAATCGACTCGAATATGCTGAATTACGCCGAGAGTTTCGGTCTTGTGCTTTTTGTATACGAACTAGGATTGCAGGTAGGTCCCGGCTTTTTCAGTTCATTCCGTAAAGGCGGTGTACAGCTCAATATGCTGGGCATGGGCGTTATTCTGACAGGTACGGTCATGACGGTGCTTTTCAGCAAACTGGGAGACATACCGATGAGCGATATGGTAGGCATCCTTTGTGGAGCCACCACCAATACTCCCGCTTTGGGGGCCGCCCAACAGACTTTAAAACAAATGGGGGAACCCGCCAGTGGCGCAGCGTTAAGTTGCGCCGTAACCTATCCGCTGGGAGTGGTAGGTGTTATTCTGGCCATGTTGCTGGTACGCAAATTATTTGTTCGTCCCTCAGATATCGACATTCACGAACACGAGGACACCAATCAGACATTCATAGCCACCTTCAAAGTGCACAATCCCGCCATTTTCAATAAAAGCATAAAAGAAGTAGCTTTATTAAGCTATCCTAAATTTGTTATCTCCCGTTTATGGCGGGAAGGCACGGTAAGTATCCCCACTTCAGAAAAAATCCTGAAAGAGAATGACCGTCTGCTGGTTATCACCACCGAAAAGGACGCTCCCTCGCTCACGATTCTTTTCGGCGAACAGGAAAGCCAGGATTGGAATAAAGAAGACATCGACTGGAATGCCATAGACAGCCAATTGATTTCCAAACATATCGTTATCAGCCGCCCCGAAATAAACGGGAAAAAACTAGGCTCTTTACGTCTGCGCAACAGCTATGGCATCAACATCAGCCGTGTGATGCGCAGCGGGGTACAACTACTTGCCACACCGGGGCTGATCCTCCAACTGGGCGACCGGCTGACCGTGGTGGGAGAAGCCAAAGCCATAGAGAATGTGGAAAAAGTATTAGGCAATGCGGTTAAAACGCTGAAGGATCCTAATCTTGCCGCCATTTTTATAGGTATTGTACTGGGATTGATACTAGGCTCCATCCCTATCGCCATCCCCGGCATCAGCACTCCCGTTAAATTAGGCCTGGCAGGCGGACCTATCGTAGTAGGAATTCTTATCGGATGTTTTGGTCCCCGTTTCCACCTCATCACTTATACCACCCGGAGTGCCAACCTGATGCTGCGCGGTATCGGGTTATCCCTCTATCTGGCTTGCCTGGGACTAGATGCAGGTGCACATTTCTTCGAGACAGTGATGCGCCCCGAAGGAGCCATCTGGATAGCTATAGGCTTCGCCATCACCTTTATCCCGGTAGTCATCATGGCATTAGTGGCCCTCCGCATGACCCGCCTCGACTTCGGAAGCACCTGTGGTATGCTGTGTGGAAGCATGGCAAACCCTATGGCATTGAACTATGCCAATGACACGTTACCCGGTGATAATCCGGCGGTGAGTTATGCCACCGTATATCCGCTGTCCATGTTCAGCCGGGTCATTATAGCCCAATTAATACTCATGTTTTTTATATAATTTCCAGCCATGAACGCTTATAATTCAATCACCCCGGAAACCATACAGAAAGATATGCGATACCTGCAACTGCTGTCGCATAGTTTCCCCACTATAGCCGATGCCAGTACGGAAATAATCAACCTGGAAGCTATTCTGAATCTGCCTAAAGGTACAGAACATTTCCTTGCCGACCTGCACGGAGAGTACGAGGCATTCCAGCATGTATTGCGGAATGCTTCCGGGGCCATCAAAAGAAAAGTAAATGAAATATTCGGGAATACCCTGCGCGAGAACGAAAAAAAAGAACTATGTACGCTGATTTATTATCCGGAACAAAAACTGGATCTGGTAAAAGCAGTGGAAACGGACCTGGACGACTGGTATGTCATCACGTTGAACCAGTTGGTACGTGTATGCCAGAATGTATCCTCCAAATACACCCGTTCCAAAGTGCGGAAATCACTTCCCAAAGAATTCTCGTATATCATTCAGGAATTGTTGCACGAAAACTCAATGGTTCCCAACAAGCAGGCGTATATTAACGTCATCATCAGCACCATCATTTCTACCCGCCGCGCCGATGACTTTATCATTGCTTTATGCAACCTCATCCAACGGCTCACCATAGACACACTGCATGTGCTGGGTGATATATTCGACCGTGGTCCCGCCCCCCACCGCATTATGGACATATTATGCGATTATCATAATTTCGATGTACAATGGGGAAACCATGACATTTTATGGATGGGAGCCGCAGCCGGCAACGACTGCTGTATGGCAAACGTGCTACGCCTGGCCATGCGTTATGGCAACCTTGCCGCCTTGGAGGATGGATATGGCATCAACCTTCTGCCCTTGGCCACCTTTGCCATGGAAACATACGCAGACGATCCCTGCACCCTATTCGGACCGAAAGTAGAGAAAGAAGACTGTACTTACAATGCCAAGACACTGCGCATGATAGGCCAGATGCACAAAGCAATCAGTGTTATCCAGTTCAAGCTGGAAGCAGAGATTATCAGGCGCCGCCCCGATTTCGAGATGGACGACCGTATGCTGCTACACCGTATAGATTTTGAGCGTAAGACTATCACAATGCCCAATGGAAAAGAATATGAACTGAAAGACAGCTTTCTTCCTACGGTAAATCCTGCCGATCCTTATAAGCTGACAGACGAAGAACGGGAGATTATGAACAAACTCCATCGTTCGTTTGTCAGCAGTGAGAAATTGAAAAAACATATCCGCTGCCTGTTCCGTTACGGATGTATGTACACGGTGAGCAACTCAAATCTGCTGTTCCACGCCTCCATACCCCTGAATGCCGACGGTACGCTGAAAGATGTGTCCATAGCCGGAAAAATGTACAAAGGAAAAGCCTTGCTGGAAAAGGTAGGGCACTTGATCCGTACCGCCTTCTTCGCTGAGGAAGACAACGAGGACAGACCCTTTGCCGTAGACTATGTATGGTACTTGTGGTGTGGCAAAGACTCCCCTGCTTTCGACAAAGACAAAATGGCTACTTTTGAACGTTACTTTTTAAAAGAGAAAGAGTTACACAAGGAAGTAAAAGGTCACTATTACAGCCTGCGTAATGAAGAAAAAGTATGTGATATGCTGCTGGACGAGTTCGGAGTGATAGGAACACACCGCCATATCATCAACGGACATGTACCCGTAAAAACCATCCAAGGTGAGAATCCGATAAAAGCAAACGGCAAGATGATGGTCATAGACGGAGGATTCTCTAAAGCGTATCATTCGGAAACCGGAATTGCCGGATATACACTGGTATACCATTCGCGCGGATTCCAACTGGTACAGCACGAACCGTTCACCTCAATGCAAAAAGCCATTGAAGAAGGGCAGGATATCAAATCGAGCACCCAGATAGTAGAAATGAGCACCCAACGCATGATGGTAAAGGACACTGACAAAGGACGGGAACTGGTGACACAGATTAACGATTTAAAGAAATTGCTGGTGGCTTACCGGACAGGACTTATCAAGGAGAAATCTATATAAAAGATTATCCGCAATCATACCACCGGATAATAAAGAAGATTTATTGCCCTATGATTGCGGATACAAAAATTAAAGCCCGTATCAGACTCACGTCTACCGGGCTTTTGGATTACCGAACAAAAATATCGTTATACAATCTTGTTCATCGCCGAATCGGGAAAAACCACCGTCGGCTTGAACGATTTAGCTTCCTCAAAATCCATCATGGCGTATGACATGATAATCACAATGTCACCCACCTGTACCTTCCTGGCAGCAGCCCCATTCAGACAAATACATCCCGAACCGCGCTCACCCTTAATAATATAAGTTTCAAACCTCTCGCCGTTATTATTATCCACAATGTGCACTTTCTCACCGGCAATCATGTTGGCGGCATCCATCAAGTCCTCGTCAATCGTAATACTACCCATGTAGTTCAAATTGGCTTCCGTTACACGGACACAATGCAGTTTCGATTTTAATACCTCAATCATCATAATTCTAATGGTTAACGATCACTATCCCTTATATTTTATATTATCTATCAAACGTACCTCTCCGCAAAATACCGTAATGCAACCTACTGCATAATCCGTATCTTCCCAATCCGTTATTTTCTGAAGCGTAGTGCCATCTACTATTTCAAAATATTCCAAACGCAAACCCGGAGCGGCAGCAATCGCATCCTCTACAAACTTCTGAGTTTCAGCGACCGGATGAGATTTTGCAAAAGTACAACTTTTAAATAAAGTTTGCGAAATATTCAGCGCATACTCTCTTTCCACCGCAGAAAGCCGTGCATTGCGGCTGCTCAATGCCAGCCCGTCTTCCTCACGCACAATAGGACAACCTACAATTTCCAGTCCGTTGAACCCTATCTGTTTCACCATTTCACGAATAATAGCCAATTGCTGGAAGTCTTTCTCGCCGAAATAAGCACGGGTAGGGTTTACAATCATAAACAGCTTGCTCACTATCTGGCATACTCCATTAAAATGTCCTGGACGGAAACGGCCTTCCATCACTGTGTCCAGCGGCGCATAACTGAACTGCCGGGTATCAGGCTCAGGATAAATCTCTTCTACAGACGGAGCAAAAACAAAAGCCGCTCCTACTTTTTCCAACAATTCACAATCGGCATCCAATGTACGCGGATATTTTGCCAAGTCATTTTTGTCGTTAAACTGGGTAGGATTTACAAAATCACTTACCACCACTACATCATTTTCTGCAACAGCACGTTTCACCAACGAAGCGTGTCCGGCATGGAGTGCACCCATTGTAGGCACCAGACCTATTGTCTTTCCCTCACTGCGCAGGGCATCCAGCTCTGACTGAAGCTCTTTGATTGTTTGAACTAACTTCATCTTTTTATATCTTTTGTTTGAGTAGTTTCATTTAAAACGGCTGCAAAGTAAACCATTATTTGGGAGATAACGAAGAAAAAAAGAATTTTAATTAATGATGAGTGGTTAGTAATAAGTGGTTAATACCTTGCAGATATGACGCAATAAGCCCTCTTCAGCTACCGGCCAGCCACTTGTTCTTTCCCATTTTTCACCTAATTCCGCAAGGCATTGACCATTAACCGCCAATCACTAACCACTAATTACCAGCCACTTAACATATCATAAGGAATTATTATTCCTCGTTTCTTGCCACTCTCATCTATTTTTTTTATATCTTTGCAAAATGATTATGAGCAACAAAAAGTTAAGATGAAGGCAAATAAAGTTTTATTTATTACACAAGAGATTACCCCTTACGTTCCCGAATCCGAAATGGCAAACATGGGAAGATTTCTTCCTCAGGCTATTCAGGAAAAAGGCAGAGAAATCAGAACTTTTATGCCGAAGTGGGGCAATGTTAATGAACGCAGAAATCAATTACACGAAGTCATTCGCCTGTCGGGTATGAACCTGATTATCGACGATACAGACCACCCGTTGATTATCAAGGTTGCGTCAATCCAGGCCGCCCGCATGCAGGTATATTTCATTGATAATGATGATTATTTCCAGCACCGTCAAATGGTAGCTGATGAAAACGGAGTAGAATACACGGACAATGACGAACGTGCTATTTTCTAGATCGGAAGAGCGTCGTGTAGGGAAAGAGTGTAGATCTCGGTGGTCGCCGTATCATTAAAAAAAAAAAA
>ENA-USTZ01000276-USTZ01000276.1-human-gut-metagenome-genome-assembly--contig:-NODE-276-length-25661-cov-4.178315_pt1 | contig 25661 bp, 23 predicted proteins | sample MGYA00250049_ERZ773375 | MGnify/ENA primary metagenome ERZ773375 (study PRJEB29103, sample SAMN06111956) | human gut metagenome | biome: human gut; feature: ankylosing spondylitis patient; material...
GATAACATCGGCGCTCTGCTGCGTGGTGTTGATCGTACCCAGATCGAGCGTGGTCAGGTTCTGGCTAAGCCCGGTTCTGTGCATCCCCACAAGGTCTTCGAGTCTCAGGTCTACGTTCTGACCAAGGACGAAGGCGGCCGTCACACCCCGTTCTTCTCCAACTATCGTCCTCAGTTCTACTTCCGTACCACTGACGTGACCGGCATCATCACCCTGCCCGAAGGCACCGAGATGTGCATGCCCGGCGATAACGTCATGATGCACGTTGAGCTGCTGACCCCGGTTGCTATGGAAGAGGGTCTGCGTTTCGCTATCCGTGAGGGTGGCCGTACCGTTGGCTCTGGCGTCGTCGGCAAGATCATTGAGTGATCTTGACCCTTTGCGCCTGTCCTAAGGCGAAAGGTTAAACTTTCAAAGAGCGTTCCCATTCCGGAGAGTGGGAACGCTCTTTTTGGCATCTTTGGCTCCTCTGCTGATGCGGCAGGGGAGCCTTTTGTGTTCTGTACAGAAGACTCTTTACAAAAAAAGGTTGTTCTGCTATACTGAAGACAGATGAGGGCATAAAAATGCTGGAGGGTGCAAGCGATGGCATTTGATTATAAGAAAGAGTACAGGGAATTTTATTTTCCGCCGAAAAAGCCGCAGCTGATTACGATCCCACCCATGAATTTTGCAGCAGTGCAGGGGAGGGGTGACCCCAATGAACCGAATGGCGAATACAAGGCGGCAATCGAGCTGCTGTACGGCATTGCGTATACCCTCAAAATGAGCTATAAGGGGCAGCATAAAATAGATGGTTATTTTGAATATGTTGTTCCGCCGCTGGAAGGCTTGTGGCATCAGGCGGGAGTGAACGGTGTGGACTATGCGCACAAGGAGACGTTCGAGTGGACATCCATGATTCGACTGCCGGAATTTGTGACACAGGCCGATTTTGACTGGGCCGTGCAGGAAGCAACGGCCAAGAAAAAGAAGGATTTCTCGAAGGTCCAGTTCTTCCCTTACGAAGAGGGCCTTTGCGTCCAGTGTATGCACCTCGGTGCCTATGATGACGAGCCGGAGACGCTGCATTTGATGGATGCCTTTGCAGAGGAACAGGGGTATGAGCTTGACTTCGGAAACCGCCGCCACCACGAAATTTATCTTTCCGACCCGCGCAAGGCAGCCCCGGAAAAGTGCAAGACGGTGCTGCGTCATCCGATTCGAAAAAAATAATTCCGGTCAAATCCACAAAAGATGTCGCTTTTGGTTGTGAAATGTGCTATACTAAAGTTATCTGTAAAAGCACACATGCAACAGGGAGGAGAATATCATGCAGCACGAAACCGTGATCGTTCTGGATTTCGGCGGCCAGTACAACCAGCTGATCGCCCGCCGCGTCCGCGAAAACAATGTCTACTGTGAAATCTATTCCTACAAGACGGATCTGGCGCTCATCAAGGCGAAGAACCCCAAGGGCATCATCTTTACCGGTGGCCCCAACAGCGTTTATCTGGAGGATTCCCCCACGATCGACCCGGAGATCTTCAACTGGGGTGTGCCTGTTCTGGGCATCTGCTACGGCAGCCAGTTGATGATGCACCTGCTGGGTGGTCACGTCTGCCGCGCACCGGAGCGCGAGTACGGCAAGACGGAGGTCTTCGTGGACAATTCCAGCAAGATGTTTGCGGATGTTCAGCCCTCCACGATCTGCTGGATGAGCCACAACGATTATATCGAACAGGCGGCGCCCGACTTCAAGATCACGGCCCACACGGTCAACTGCCCGGTGGCCGCTGCCGAGAACGCTGAAAAGGGCCTGTATGCCGTTCAGTTCCACCCGGAAGTCCTGCACACCGCTGAGGGCAAGAAGATGCTGCACAATTTTGTGTACAACGTCTGCGGCTGCACCGGCGACTGGAAGATGGACTCCTTCGTGGAGAACAACGTCAAGGCGCTGCGTGAGGAGATCGGCGACGGCAAGGTGTTGTGCGCCCTGTCCGGCGGCGTGGATTCCTCGGTTCTGGCGGCTATGCTGGCCAAGGCGGTCGGCAAGCAGCTGACCTGTGTGTTCGTGGATCACGGTCTGCTCCGCAAGAACGAGAAGGAAGAGGTCTGCGCGGTCTTTGGCCCCGGCAACCCGAACTTTGACATCAATTTTGTCTGCGTGGACGCCCGCGAGCGCTATTTCAGCAAGCTGGCCGGTGTCACCGAGCCGGAGCGCAAGCGCAAGATCATCGGCGAGGAGTTTATCCGCGTCTTCGAGGAAGAGGCCAAGAAGATCGGCAAGGTGGATTTCCTTGCGCAGGGCACCATCTACCCGGACGTCGTTGAGAGCGGTCTGGGCGGCGAATCCACCGTCATCAAGAGCCACCACAACGTCGGCGGTCTGCCCGATACCGTGGACTTCAAGGAGCTGGTGGAGCCGTTGCGCAACCTGTTCAAGGACGAAGTCCGTCAGGTCGGCCGTGAGCTGGGTCTGCCGGAGTATCTGGTCAGCCGCCAGCCGTTCCCCGGCCCCGGTCTGGGCATCCGCATCATCGGCGAAGTGACCCCTGAAAAGGTCGCCATCGTGCAGGATGCAGACGCCATCTGGCGCGAGGAGATCGCCAAGGCGGGCCTCGATAAGGAGATCAACCAGTATTATGCCGCGCTGACCAACATGCGCAGCGTCGGCGTCATGGGCGACGAGCGCACCTACGACTATGCGGTGGCTCTGCGCGCCGTGACCACCACCGACTTTATGACGGCCGAAAGCTACAATATGCCGTGGGATGTCCTCGGCACCGTCACCAGCCGCATCGTCAATGAGGTCAAGCACGTCAACCGCGTGTTCTACGATTGCACCGGTAAGCCGCCGGCCACGATCGAGCTCGAGTAATCTGCAAACCCTGAAAAGTATTGATGCAATGCAATATTTTGAGAGTCAAAAGGCTCTGTGATACTGCTTTGATACTATCAGGCGATTATTCATAAAGAGAGACATGAGAATGCCCTCTGAGAAACGGTAAGTTTTTCAGAGGGCATTTTTGTGTCTTTTATTCTTTACGCCACTTTTTCTTCGGCTCGTACCGGCCGCAGCCGTCGGCGGTCTGCGGCCAGTTGAGCTTCCATTCCAGATACTCTTCCTTGGTGATCTCGCCCTCCCGGAGCTGCGTCTTGCGGAGCTGCCACTCCTTCAGAAAATCATCCAGCAGGCGATAGCGGAAACTGACTGCCATGTGTTTTTCAGGGAAATCCGGGTCGGTGGTGTCTGTGACCTCGTAGAGCCGGGTGCCGGGATAGTGCTCATCCAGTTCGAACAGAGTGTACATCACATCCTCTGCGGCGTACAGGGTCGGCTCATAGAGGGAACGGTAGTTCACGTCCAGCACCTCCGCAATCTTGCGGAGCAGCTCTTCCTTGGGTGTGCGGGTGTTGCTTTCGTATTGTGCGATACGGATGTCTGCGCTCTTCTCCTCAAACCCGATGGCAATGCCCAGTTCTTTCTGGGTCATACCTCGGAGGTTACGGGCACGTTTGATGCGGTCACCGACTGCCATGCGATTGCCTCCTGACTTATTGCAGTCCAACTTTTGATTCGTTGACAACATCGTTGGACTGCATATCGCAAATAGGTTGGTTTTGTCGTAAGGTGCTTTAACCTTGCGATAAACATTTTTGTTAAGTATAGTATAGCACAGAAAAACAGGAGGTGCAATAGAAAATAAACAAAAAAGTTTAAGATTTTACCTGAAAACCTCTTGACTTAACGGAATGTGTTTAGTATAATGAGGGCACAAAAAGATAAGCAAAAATGCTTAGTAAAATTGAATGACCGCCAAACTGACCCAAACCGCCAAGACCTTCCGAAAGGAAGCGAGCGCTCCGTAAGGGGACGGCACAGCACCGCAAAGGGGATATGCCTGCCGGAAGTCAGCGAGGATGAAGCGGCACCGAAACGAAACCGACAAGGAAAGGACAAAAAATGGCAAACAGCATTTTTATCAAGGCAGACGAGCTGGCAAAGGAACTGGACATCTCCCAGGGTCTGGCGTACAAAATGATTGCCCAGTGGAACGAGGAACTGAAGGCCAAGGGCTATACGACCGTAGGAGGCCGGGTGAGCAGGAGGTATTATCAGGAGAAAATCTACGGGGCAGGGGAGGAGTGATAAGATGCCAGCCTACAAGGACAGCAAACAGGGCACATGGTACGCTTCCTTCTACTTCGAGAACTGGCAAGGTGTGAAGCAGAAGAAGCTGAAACGGGGGTTTTCCACCAAGAAGGACGCTCTGGCGTGGGAGCGGGAGTTCCTTCTTCAGCAGGCAGCAGACCTGACCATGACCTTTGAAGCTTTCGTGGAAATTTATATCACGGACAAGAAAAAGCGACTCCGGGAAAACACCTGGTCTACCAAAGAGCACATCATCCGAACGAAAATCTTACCGTATTTCAAAGAAAAGCGGCTCAGCGAGATAAAGCCACGGGATGTGATCGCATGGCAGAACGAGATGCTGAACTACCGGGACAAAAACGGCAAGGCCTACTCGCCGACCTACCTCAAGACGCTGCATGGACAACTCAGTGCCATCCTGAATCACGCCGTCCGGTTCTACGGGCTGAAATCAAACGCAGCAGCCACAGCCGGGTGCATTGGGTCAGAAAAGCACAAGGAAATGCTTTTCTGGACAAAGGAAGAGTACCTCAAATTCGCAGAGGTCATGATGGACAAGCCGCAATCCTATTACGCTTTTGAGGTCCTCTACTGGTGTGGCATCCGGGAGGGCGAGCTGCTGGCTCTGACACCGGCAGACTTCGACTTGGACAAGGGGCTGCTCTCCATCACCAAATCCTATCAAAGGCTGAAAGGCCGGGATGTGATCACCGACCCGAAAACACCCAAGAGCGTCCGGGTCATCCAGATGCCGCAGTTTCTGACGGACGAGATCAGGGACTATCTGAAATCCCTCTACAAAGTCCAGCCAGACCAGCGGATCTTTGAGGTGACCAAGAGCTACCTGCACCACGAGATGGACAGGGGAGCCAAGGAGGCCGGGGTGAAGCGCATCCGAATCCACGACCTGCGGCACTCCCATGTATCGCTGCTGATCGAGATGGGCTTCTCGGCTCTGGCAATCGCAGACCGGGTAGGGCATGAGAGCGTGGACATCACCTATAAGTACGCCCACCTCTTCCCCTCAAAGCAGCAGGAGATGGCGCAGAAGCTGGACATGGAGCGAAGGGAGGGATGAAAATGGAACGAGTACTCGACCAGCAAGGCCGCTGGCGGAACAAGGTAGTAGCTTTCCGAATGTCCCCGGAAGAGGACGAGGTTCTGGAAGCTAAGGTAAAGCTCTCCGGGCTGACCAAACAGGAGTATATCATCCGCCGCTTGACTGACCGGGAGATCACCGTGGTAGGCAACCCAAGGGTCTACAAAGCCCTGCGAGACCAGATGAGGATGATCTATCAGGAATTGCAGCGGCTGGCCGTGGATGAAGAGGTTCCGCCGGACTTGCTGGAGACCCTGCAAATGGTAGCCCTGACGTTGAACGGACTTAAGGAGGAATGCGAATGACGGACAATAGAAAAACGACCGTACCGGGTGCATCTGTTGGCGCAGATGCGGTACAGTCGTCTCACAAAACTAGCACCAATATTATAACAAATTCGGACAAGCAAATCAATCTGCAAGCCGCGATAAAAGCAAACAATTTCGGGCTGAATACGGTATCAATGACCGAACTGTATGACACGGTCTATCCACCAAGGAAACCAATCGTGAATGACCTGCTTTACAGCGGAACATACCTCTTCGTAGGTGCGCCAAAGGTGGGCAAATCGTTCTTCATGGGGCAGCTTGCCTACCATGTGGCGATGGGGCTTCCTCTATGGGATTACGAGGTGCATCAGGGCACGGTTCTCTACCTGGCGTTGGAGGACGATTATGCCCGATTGCAACGGCGGCTCTCCCGGATGTTCGGGGTGGAGGAGACCAGCAATCTCTACTTCGCAACGCAGGCCAAGTCCGTGAGCGAGGGACTTGACCAGCAGTTGGAAGGATTCATCCGGGAGCACCCGGATGTACGGCTCATCATCATCGACACCCTGCAGAAGGTGCGGGAGATCGGCGGTGACCGATACAGCTACGCCAGCGACTACGAGATCGTGACCAAACTGAAAACTTTCAGCGACAGGTACGGCATCTGCCTGCTGGTGGTTCATCACACCCGGAAGATGGAAGCCGAGGATAGCTTCGATATGATCTCTGGCACAAACGGTCTGTTGGGTGCAGCGGATGGCGCATTCATCATGCAGAAGAAGCGGCGCACAGACAACACCGCCCTGCTGGACATTGTGGGACGTGACCAGCCGGATCAGGAGTTGACGTTGGAGTTCAACCGGGAACGCTGCGTGTGGGAGTTCCAAGGAGCCGAAACGGAACTCTGGAAGCTGCCGCCCGACCCGCTTCTGGAAGCGGTGGCAAAGCTGCTCGCCCCAGAAAACCCGGAGTGGAGCGGAACACCGACCGAACTGTTGGAGCAGTTGCCCGGTGTGGAAGTTCCGGCAAATGTCCTGACGCGCAAGTTAAACGTCAGTGCGGACAGGCTCTACAACGACTGCGGAATCCGCTACGAAAGCAGGCGTACCCATGAGGGACGAGTGGTAAATCTGAAGCTGGAAAATTCTGGGGCGTGACGATATGTGACGGTCGTGACGGTATTTTTGCTACTATAGAAAATACCGTCACAATCGACACGACCGACACGGAATGGTGAAAACGATGAAAAATGTACAGATTTCGCAGGAACTTTTCGTTGCTTTGCTGCACTACCATCTGAGCGGCAGGGACGAGTACGAAGAAGCAATTATACAAGGTTTGGAGCAGAAACTGGATGCGATGCTGCGGCATGAACTGTATGCCCAGTACAAAACAGCACCCACCGAGGAACAGAGGGAACAGGCCAGACGTGAGTATCTGGACAGGCGTGGAGTGCCAGAGAGCTTCCGCTGGTGATTCCCTCTATTTGCCAAGGACAGGAGCGTGACACGCTCCTGTGAACAGCCAATAAGTAGGAAGGTGGTGTTGGTCGGGGCAGCAGCCAAGGTGTAGCGAAGCTCCGTCCGCAGACGGATAGCCCCCGGCAGGGCGCAAAGGCATCTTTTGATGGACGGAACGTCTGTCAAAAGTGCTTTTGCGTTACTTTCGGCGAAAGTAACAAAGCCTGATGCAGTGTCCGGCACCAGTACCTTCTCCCAGAGAAAGGATGTGCGATTGAAAAGAACCATTTCGGCAATGCGGGGTCCCGGCTCCCTCAACCATAACCGGAGAAGTTTCACCGCTGAAAACGTAGACCCTGAGCGTAGCAGCCTGAATGTCGTGTACCGGGATGAGCCGATTCAAAAGGTATACCACGAACTGTTCGATGATGCAGTAGGTCGCTACAACGCCAAGCAGAAGCGCAAAGACCGCTGTATTTCCGACTACTACGAGCATCTGCGGACAGGCAAGCAGGAAAAGCCTTTCCATGAGCTGATCGTCCAGATCGGCAACAAAGATGATATGGGTGTCCTGACCGAGAATGGCGCACTGGCAAAGGAACTGCTGGACGAGTATATGCAGGGCTTCCAAGAACGGAATCCAACCTTGCGGGTATTCGGGGCATTCCTCCACATGGACGAGGCAACGCCGCACCTGCACATTGACTTTGTGCCGTATGTGTCCGGCTGGAAAGGAAAAGGGCTGGATACAAAGGTTTCCCTGAAGCAGGCTCTGAAGGCCTTGGGCTTTGCAGGCGGCTCCAAGCGAGAATCCGAGCTGAACCAGTGGATCAACGCCGAGAAAGAGCAGCTTACCAAAGTCATGGAACGGCATGGCATCGAGTGGGAGCAGAAAGGCACCCACGAAGAACACCTGTCAGTGCTGGACTTCAAGAAGCAGGAGCGCACCAAAGAGGTGGCTGCACTGGAAGCGGCCAAGCAGGAGTGTCAGGCGGATCTGGCTGAGATGCAGGAGCAGCTGGAAACCGTACAGACTGCGGCAGATGCAGCGGAAGAGCGGGCACAGCAGGCAAACAAAGCCTACCAGAAGCAGAGTAAGGAACTGAACAAGCTGGCTCCCATCATGGATGGGCTGGAAAGTCTGTCGGCACAGTACTCCCAGCGGCCAGAGGAATGGGTGCCGGAGGCGGGCACCTTTGAAACGGCCAAGAGCTACCGGGAAAAGAAGGCCGTGCCGCTCATTAAGAAGCTGGTGCAGGTGATTTTCTCACTGCATCGGAAGTATTGGGAGATGAAGCATGACCGGGACAAGTATCAGGGCTTTTATCGCAGCGAAAAGGATGTGAACCGCAACTTGAGCAGGTTGCTGGAACAAGCTGAAGCAGAGAACGAACAGTTTCGTGCGATGAAGCGTGACTTTGGACGAGTGTGGAACTACTTCGGTGCGGAGAAGATGAATCAGGTCATTGGGCTTATGAGGGAGCGGGAGCAGACAGTAAAGCAAAACCCGCAAAAGAGCCGGGAGAACAGCGTGGAGCTGTAACCGGAAGGCAGCAGAACCCCCGTCAGTGTTTGGCTGACGGGGGTTCTGTACATAGCAGGCTATTCTTTAATCAAAAAGTTCCGGGGCAACATCGGACAAAGAGAAGCCGGGAATGTCATTCTCAGCCTTGTAGGTACCATCCTCGCCCAGAAATTCAACTTTTGTAAAGTCGGCAACTGGAATTTCGGATTCACAGACATACCAGTTTCGATAATCGTCCGCAGTCTGTTTCAGGGTAGAGGCAATGCCGCGGTCAGCATTGTACTTGTCGCAGAAAGTGCGCCAAGGAAGATACCGCCAGATTTTACCTTCAGTCTTGATAGTGATGCGGCACATGATTTTATCGTTGGACAGGCCGGTATTTTTGGCACCCGCACGGTCATTAGCTGTCAGCCAGACGACAGGGTGATAGTTTTCATATTTGTCAACGGATTTATAACCAATTTTCTGCCCATTAAAAAAGAGTGGTTCGTCATGGAGTGTGGCGTTGTCATATTTCAGATTGGAAGGTGTCAGAAGCAATTTCCCAGTTGCAAGAATCATCCGATACTTAATGGGGTCGGTGTAGTGATACAGGTTTTCAGGCAGCTTGGTCTTTTTCACTTTCATTTGTTTCCCTCCAAAACCGTAGATGCTTACTGATACGAAACACCGTCTGAGATGCAGATAGTGGACAAGATTGAAAAAAGTGTACACTATCTCGCTGAAAAATGCAATAGAAATTTTTATCGGCTTGCAATCACGGAAAAGCTGTGGTACGCTTTACTAGGATAGTATAAAGGAAAAGTGTATCCTTTTTAGAAAAAGACACCATGGTGTACCAGTAGTGGTACATTTACTATGTTAAAATGAAAGAAAACAATGCGGAAATCCGCATTTGATGGAGGAAATAAAAATGGTAGACACCAAAAAAGAGCAGGAACGCGAAGAACTGCACCGTGCAATCTGGGCGATTGCGGATGATCTGCGCGGCGCAGTGGACGGATGGGATTTCAAAAGCTACGTTCTCGGTACGATGTTCTACCGTTATATTTCGGAGAACATTGCCAGCTACATCAATCAGGGCGAAATTGATGCAGGCAACCCGGATTTCCGCTATGAAGATATGCCTGATGCAGAGGCAGAGCAGGCACGGGAAGGGCTGGTACAGGAAAAAGGGTTCTTCATCCTGCCCAGTGAGCTGTTCTGCAATGTACGGGCAAAAGCGGCCAGCGATGAAAACCTCAACGAAACGCTGGAAACAGTCTTCCGGCACATTGAGGAATCCGCAAAGGGCAGCTCCTCCGAGGGGCAGTTTGCAGGGTTGTTCGATGATTACGATGTGAACAGCAACAAGTTGGGGGCGACCGTTGCCAAGCGCAATGAGAAGCTCGTGAAACTGCTGAACGGCGTGGCAGATATGAACCTTGGCGATGTGAAAGAGCATGACATTGATGCCTTTGGCGATGCCTACGAATACCTGATGACCATGTACGCCAGCAATGCAGGCAAGTCCGGTGGCGAGTTCTTTACGCCTGCTGATGTTTCGGAGCTGCTGACCCGGCTGGGTACCGTAGGCAAGAAGGAAATCAACAAGGTCTATGATCCTGCCTGCGGTTCCGGTTCGCTGCTGCTGAAGGCAGAAAAGGTGCTGGGACGGGACGCTGTCCACAACGGCTTCTTTGGGCAGGAAATCAACATCACAACGTATAACCTGTGCCGCATCAATATGTTTCTGCACGACATCGAATTTGACAAATTCGACATTGCCTGTGAGGACACGCTGACCAATCCGCAGCACTGGGATGATGAACCTTTTGAGCTGATCGTATCGAATCCGCCGTACTCCATCAAGTGGGCCGGTGACGAGAATCCGCTGCTCATCAATGACCCGCGTTTTGCTCCGGCTGGTGTGCTGGCTCCGAAGAGCAAGGCAGACTTGGCGTTTATCATGCACTCCCTGGCATGGCTGGCTTCCAACGGTACGGCTGCAATCGTCTGTTTTCCCGGCATCATGTACCGTGGCGGTGCAGAACAGAAAATCCGCAAGTATCTGGTGGACAACAACTTCATTGACTGCATCATCCAGTTGCCGAGCAACCTGTTCTTTGGGACTAGTATTGCCACCTGTATCATGGTGCTGAAAAAGGGAAAAACGGATAATAAGGTGCTGTTCATTGATGCTTCTTCCGAGTGCGTCAAGGTGACGAACAACAACAAACTCACCCCGGAAAACATTAACAAAATAGTGGACACCTTTGCACAGCGGGCAGAAGAAGCACACTTCTCCCATCTGGCGGAGTATTCCGAGGTGCAGGAAAATGACTATAACCTGTCGGTTTCTACTTATGTGGAAGCCAAGGATACCCGCGAGAAGATTGACATTGTGAAGCTGAACGCTGAAATTGCGCAAATCGTAGCACGAGAAAACGAACTGCGGGCCGCCATTGACCAGATCGTGGCAGAAATCGAGGGCTGAGATGGAAAGCGAAAAGAAAGATTCTGCATTGGTACGTTCTTCTGCGGCGGAATACCTGACTTTTGTTGCCTCTACGGGCGCGGACAAGGACAGCATCGAGATGCGCTACGAGGATGAAAACATCTGGCTGACGCAAAAGATGATGGCGACCCTTTACGATGTGGGGCTTCCGACCATCAATGAGCATATCAAAAAGATTTATGCTGACCATGAGCAGGACGAAGCGGCAACTATTCGGAAATTCCGAATAGTTCAAAATGAGGGTGGCCGACAGGTTACTCGCAGCGTGAACCACTATAATCTGCAAATGATTATTGCGGTCGGCTTCAAGGTGAACAACCAGCGGGCGGTGCGGTTCCGTGTCTGGGCAAATCAGATCGTGGAGCAGTATACTATCAAGGGCTGGGCAATGGACGAAGAACGCCTGAAAAACGGTGGCACAGTCCTGACCAAGAAATACTTTGAAGAGCAGTTGGAGCGTATCCGGGAGATCCGCATTTCGGAGCGCAACTTCTACCAGAAACTCACTGACATTTACGCTACTTCGCTGGATTATGACCGCAATGCGCTGACCACAAAAGAGTTCTTTGCGAAGGTGCAGAATAAGATGCACTATGCCGTGCATCGCCATACGGCGGAAGAGCTGACCTATGAGCGTGCCGATGCCGAAAAACCGCACATGGGGCTTCACACATGGAAGGATGCTCCCAACGGCAAAATCAAAAAGAGCGATGTTTCGGTAGCGAAAAACTACCTGACCGAAGATGAAATGAAGTCCATGGAGCTGATCGTTTCGGCATACCTCGACCTTGCCGAGAACCGTGCCCGCCGTCATATTCCCATGACCATGGAGGACTGGGCTAAGCGGCTGGACATCTATTTGCAGGCAGATGATCTGGAAGTGCTGAAGGATGCAGGCAAAATCTCGGCGCAGCTTGCAAAGATGCACGCCGAAACGGAGTTTGAAAAGTACCGTGTAGTGCAGGATCGGTTGTACCAGAGCGATTTTGACAGGTATTTGGAAGATGGCGAAATTCTGTAACCATACTCTTTGAGGTGTGAAAATGACAGAACGTGAAGCATTTAGGATTGTTCAACCGCTACTTGAAGGCTATACGGAAGGAATATACTGGGATTTCAAGAAAGGTCTGACTGACGAACATATTCCGGCTATCATTAAAGACATCCTAGCATTTTCCAATAGTGATTATAATGGAGATTCATATATCATTGTGGGAGTGGGAGAAAGCAAAGATGAAAACCAGCGAAAAATACCGCTTTCAACAGAGGATAGACGAAGATTAAATACAGATGCTAATTTCATTTACTTGCCCGGAAAATGGGATTTGTGTGGGTTGAGCGCTGATGATTTGGGAAAGATGAAACAGTTCAGCGCAAAATTGACAGAAAAACTTGAAATGTATATGTTGATTAGCCATCCCAAGTGTGAGTTTGTTCCGATTGCGATTAGTAAGAATAGATGGATTTACTTGATTGTAGTAAAGAAGGCACCGGGAGTTTTTATAAGCAATCGAGACATTGAAGATGGCTATAATAAGAGTAAGTTTGCAGTCAGGCAAGGAGTGCTTTATGTTAGGATGGCAGATTCCACCATGGGCGTTAAAAATGGAGTAGCAACAGCAACCGAATACATAAGAGTTTGGAAAAACTATATTGATTGGCTGGAGAAGAAAGAGCAGAAATGAGTAGACTTGATGAATTGGTTCAAGAACTTTGCCCGAACGGGGTAACATATAAAAAGCTAGTAGATGCTGTATCAATTGAACGTGGAAAACGTGTGGTAAGAAGCCAGCTTTCTACAAGTGGAAAGTACCCAGTGTATCAAAATAGCTTAACGCCGTTGGGATATCACACAGATTGCAATTATAGTGCGAATACAACTTTTATTATTGTAGCTGGTGCGGCTGGAGAAATCGGATTTAGCGATAGGGCATTTTGGGCAGCAGATGATTGTTTTGCTATTGTATGTCCGGAAGGTGTTTTGAATCGGTATGTTTATCATCTGCTCCTCAACAACCAAAACCAACTCCTTTCAAAAGTAAGAAAGGCGAGCATACCACGACTGTCGAGAAGTGCGATTGAAAATTTAGTGATTCCGGTTCCCCCTCTTGAAATTCAGCGTGAAATTGTTCGTATTTTGGACAATTTCACGGAGCTTACAGCGGAGCTTACAGCGGAGCTTACAGCGGAGCTTACAGCTAGAAAGACACAGTATACTTATTATAGGGATAAGTTGCTTGCGAATAGCTATAAAGGCGAAATAAAACAGTTAGAAGAATGCTGCGATTCGATAGCGGATGGCGATCATCAGGCACCACCTAAAGCGGATAGCGGTGTTCCGTTTATTACAATTTCAGATATTGATGAACGAAATGAAATTAACCTTAATGTAACAAAATATGTTCCGGATGAATATTATAACCGGTTGGCGGACAAGCGTAGACCCCAAAAAGGTGATGTGCTGTATACAGTGGTAGGGTCGTATGGAATCCCTGTGTATATTTCTGAAAATAAAAAGTTTGTATTTCAACGACATATTGCAATATTGAGACCAAACAATGCTGTTATTGATTCACGGTATTTGTACCATGCAATGAATGGAACAGCATTCCATAGACAAGCGGACTTGGCGGCAAAGGGGGCTGCACAAAAAACAATAGGGCTTGCGTCATTGGCAAAAATGACAGTTCCGGTTCCTCCCCTTGATGTCCAAAATCGCATTGTGAATGTGCTGGACAACTTTGAGAAAATTTGCTCTGACCTCAATATCGGCTTGCCTGCTGAAATTGAAGCCCGTCAAAAGCAATACGAGTATTACCGAGATAAGCTCTTGACATTTGCAGAAACTGGTAACACAATTTTGAGCAGAGCAGAGCAGAGCAGAGCAGAGCAGAGCAGAGCAGAGCAGAGCAGAGCAGAGCAGAGCAGAGCAGAGCAGAGCACTGATTAAGCTTCTACAGTATGTGTTTGGTTATGCCATGTTGCCGCTGAGTGAGGTTGCAAATGTTTTTCGAGGTGAGTACATTACCAAGAAAAACGAAAACGCTGGTAATATTCCCGTGATTTTGGGCGGACAGGAACCAGCATATTATATTGACCGTGCTAACCACATCGGCGAAATTGTCGCAGTGGCTCGGAGCGGTGCATCTGCTGGATTTGTTTCTTACTGGAATGAACCGATTTTTATTACAGATGGCTTTGGATATGAAGCGAAGAAAGAAGTTGTTGCACCGAGATATCTGTACTACGTACTAAAAAACAAGGAAGCAGAGTTGAATGGAATGAAGCGTGGTGCAGGTGTTCCCCATGTGAGTGGTGAACGACTGGGAGAGATAAATCTGCCAGTGCCGCCCATTGAGGAACAGAAGCGCGTTGTTTCTATTCTTGACCGCTTTGATGCCATCTGCAATGATTTGACCAGCGGCCTGCCAGCGGAGATTGAAGCAAGACGAAAACAGTATGAGTATTATCGGGATAAGCTGTTGAGTTTTAAGGAGTTGATCTGATTGGAACGTACTGAAATGAAAGCAGAATTTCTCACTATCTATATGGTGCGTAAGGACTTTATCCAAGGAAAAAATCCATCGTATTCGTATGAAGACTATCTGCGTGATTTTGTGAATTGTTCAGAGCATTTTTTGAAAAGGTCGAATGGAAAACCATACAGAAAGCCGGATTCAGAAGCGCAGGGAGAGTGCGATTGCATTTCAGATAAATACGCAATAGATTTTAAGTTGTTTACTTCGCAGTCGAGGATGTACACGGCTAAAATTTTTTCGCCATCAATCGAAGTGACAGATGATTGGATCAGCTATGGAATGCCGGAAAAACATGAAGGGATTCCCGGATATAAAAAAGAAAAATATAGTAATCCTTATATAGTCTTTCGGAGCTTGGGCCAAGATGAGATAATGGAAATTCGGAAGGAAGAGAAGAAGACAGGAAACAAAGAAAAAGATACATTTCAAATTATAAAGAAGTTTGAAACGAAGAAAAATTTGATGATGTTCTTTCCATATAATCTTCATTTTGACTCAAATGACGATTTTGGACAGGGAATGATATATGCAGTTGATGGAATAAATACTGCTTTTAAGGGGCTTTTTCAATATCGAAAGAGTATCTTGCCAGAGTATGATACCTATGTTTCGTTCATCTACGAAAAAGAAAACTTTGTAATAACCAAATGGACAGGAGATAAGCTTGAATTTGTTGAAATGATACCAGTTTATAGAAGTTCGCTATATTGTGAATTGTGGCATATAGCGGAAGGATAAATTGCAGGAGGAATTTGAAATGTCCTTTTTCAATATCGTTGCGGCTACCAATGAAGATACCGTTGTTGCCACCTATGAACCCTCCAAGGTGCGCTCTGACAGCTACCAAAGCGAGGCGGAACTGGAAAAAGAGTTTATCCGGCTGTTGTGCGAGCAGGGCTATACCTATCTGCCGCTGCATACCGAGGATGAACTGATTGCCAACCTCCGCAGTCAACTGGAAGAGCTGAACCACTACCAGTTTTCCGATACGGAGTGGCGGCAGTTTTTCAGTGATGTAATTGCCAACCCCAACGAGCATATTCCCGAAAAGACCCGGAAGATTCAGGAAGACAATGTGCAGGTGCTGCACCGGGATGACGGCAGTTCCAAAAATATCACGCTGATCGACAAAAAGAACATCCACAATAACCGCCTGCAGGTCATCAACCAGTATGAAGTGAAGCAGGCAGACGGTGCGCGGCATGATAACCGCTACGATGTGACGATTCTGGTCAACGGATTTCCGCTGGTTCATGTGGAACTGAAGCGGCGCGGGGTAGCCATCCGGGAGGCGTTTAACCAGATCAACCGCTATCAGCGGGATTCGTTCTGGGCAGGCTGCGGCTTGTACGAATATGTGCAGATTTTTGTGATCTCCAACGGCACGAACACGAAATATTACTCCAACAGCACCCGCTACAATGCCATCAAGGATGCCAAACACGGCAAGACGAAAAAGGAAAAGACCAGCAACAGCTTTGAATTTACCTCTTACTGGGCGGATGCAAACAACCGGGTGCTGAACGATTTGATCGACTTTACCCGGACATTCTTCGCTAAGCACACGATCCTGAATATTCTGACCCGGTATTGTATCTTCACCTCGGAAAAGATGCTGATGGTGATGCGTCCCTACCAGATCACGGCAACGGAGCGGATTCTGAACCGCATCGAGATCGCCAACAACTACAAAAAGTATGGCAGCATCGAAGGCGGCGGCTACATCTGGCACACCACTGGCTCCGGCAAGACGCTGACTTCGTTCAAAACGGCACGGCTGGCATCGCAGCTGCCCTATATCGACAAGGTACTGTTCGTGGTAGACCGCAAGGACTTGGACTATCAGACCATGAAGGAATATGACCGCTTCGAGAAGGGAGCGGCAAATTCCAACACCAGCACCACGATTCTGAAACGCCAGTTGGAAAACCCGGAAGCACATATCATCATTACCACCATCCAGAAGCTGGCGACCTTCATCAAGAAAAATCCGGGGCATGAGGTCTATCAGAAGCACGTTGTGATCATCTTTGACGAGTGCCACCGTAGCCAGTTCGGCGATATGCACAAGGCAATCGTCAAGAATTTCAAGAAGTATCATTTGTTTGGCTTCACAGGCACCCCGATTTTTGCGGCCAATGCAGGAACTTCTATGGACCCGCGTTATTTTACCACGGCACAGACCTTTGGCGACCAGTTGCACACTTATACCATCGTGGATGCCATCAACGACAAGAATGTGCTGCCGTTCCGTGTGGACTACATCAAGACGATGGACGCAGAGCCGGACATGGACGATAAACAGGTTTGGGATATCGACCGGGAAAAAGCGTTCATGGCACCCCAGCGCATCTCGCTGGTGACCAAGTATATCCTTGACCACTTTGACCAGAAAACCTATCGGGGAGACAAATCGTATGAGTTCAATCTGCTGACGAATGTGGCGGAGGTTGCCTCTGCCCAGCGTGGTGCAGTGGAGGAAATCAAGCAAAAACAGCGCGTCAGCGGTTTTAATTCGATTTTCTGCGTGGCATCTGTGCCGATGGCAAAGCTGTATTATCAGGAGTTCAAAAAACAGATGGCGGCAGACCCGACCAAGCGGCTGCGCATTGCTACCATTTACAGCTATGGAGCCAATGAAGCGGAAACGGATGGCATTCTGGACGAGGAAAACCCGGAAGATACCTCCAACCTCGACCAGAGCAGCCGGGATTTTCTGGATGCCGCCATTCAGGACTACAACGAGATGTTCCACACGAACTACTCGACCGATGGCGAACGGTTCCAGAACTACTACAAGGATGTATCGCTCCGCATGAAGAACAAGGAACTTGACCTGCTGATCGTGGTCAATATGTTCCTGACGGGCTTCGATGCTACTACGCTGAATACCCTTTGGGTGGACAAAAACCTGAAGATGCACGGTCTGATTCAGGCGTTCAGCCGGACGAACCGTATCTTGAACAGCATCAAGACCTTTGGCAATATCGTCTGCTTCCGCAATCTGCAAAAGCGGGTGGATGCGGCAATTTCGCTGTTTGGAGATAAAAATGCGGGCGGCATCGTTCTGCTGCGCAAATATGCGGACTACTACCACGGTTATATGGATGAGCAGGGAAAATACCATCAGGGCTATACGGACATGATCGATGACCTGACGCAGAAGTTCCCACTGACAGAGCCGCAAATCATCGGGGAGCAGAACCAGAAAGACTTTATCGTGCTGTTTGGCGCACTGCTGCGGATGCGGAACCTGCTGTCCTCCTTTGATGATTTCAAAGGCAACGAGATGATCTCGGAACGGGATTTACAGGACTATTTGGGCCGCTATCAGGATTTGCGGGATGAATGGCGAAACAAGAAGCGTGATGAAACGAAAGAGGACATCACCGATGACGTGGTGTTTGAGGTGGAGCTGATTCGGCAGGTCGAGATCAACATTGACTACATCCTGATGCTGGTCAAAAAGTACCATGACACCCATTGCGATGACAAAGAGGTGCTCATCACGATTCGCAAGGCGATTGATGCCAGCCCGGAACTGCGTAGCAAAAAGCAGCTGATCGAAACCTTTATTGCAGGGGTCAATGATGTGGATGACGTGATGGCAGAGTGGAACACCTATGTGTCCGAACAGCGGGAGAAAGAGCTTGCAAAGATCATCCAAGAGGAAAAACTGAAGGAGCCGGAGACACGCAAGTATCTGGCCAATGCGTTCCGGGATGGCGAAATCAAGACTGTTGGCACTGATATTGACAAACTGATGCCTCCTGTTTCTCGCTTTGGCGGCGGTGGCCGTGCACAGAAGAAGCAAGGCGTAATCGATAAACTGAAGAGCTTCTTCGATAAATTCTTTGGGATTGGAACCAAGATGCTTTGAAATTAAGAGTGGAGGAATGCGAAAATGCCGAGTGTTGATCTTGGAAAACTGTATGATGGAATGCAACAAGAAATGGAAGCAGGGCTAAAGACTGGCGCATCAGTATTGATGCATCCTGGAATGAAAGGGGACGACACAGAAGATAATTGGAGAGAGTGGCTAATGGCATATCTTCCGAATAGATATGCTGTTGCCAAAGGAGTTGTAATTGATGCAGATGGGAACGAAAGCGAACAAATAGATGTAATCATTTACGATAGACAGTACTCATATCTGGTGCTTAAACACAATGAAACATTTTTGATTCCAGCGGAAAGCGTATATGCAGTTTTTGAAGTAAAGCAAAGCCTAAACAAAGGCTATATGGAATATGCCCAACATAAGACAGAAAGTGTAAGAAAATTAAAACGGACATCAGTGGCAATAAAGCACGCAGGAGGAAAATATGACCCTAAACCACTACACAAAATTGTTGCAGGACTATTAACAACAACATCTGACTGGGTAGAATCGAGTACTATAGATAACATTGCAAACAACCTATCTGAAAACGAGTTGAAAAGGCTTGATATGATATGCTGTGTGGCAGCAGGAACTTTTGTATGTGATCGAGGGGATAAGACAATAAGTTACTGCGACAAGTCAAAATCACTTGTATATTTTCTTTTGAAAGTTTTGGGAAAATTGCAGGAAATAGGAACCGTACCAGCAATTGATTATAATGCGTATGCGCAAAAGATAGAAGTTCATCAACATCCATAAGAAAGGAAAGACTATGGCGAAACAGCGGGATTTCAATAATTTCTTGTCGGAAATCGAACCGAGTAGTACAACAGTGGCATATATTAGCAGTTTGCAAAGTACATTGAGGGATTATCTGAAGAATTATGATACTTATAAAAAAATACATGTAGATACATTTTTGTCCGGTTCATACGCAAAACATACATCTATTAGACCCACATCTAAAGGGAAAAAGAGAGATGTGGACATTATAGTTGTGACGTCTTATGAGATGACAGATGATTCCAAGAAAGTAATAAGTGAGTTAAAAGATGTCTTGATTCAAAATGCGAATTATAATTCAGCAACAATTCAATCGCATTCTGTTGGAATTGAGATGGGCGGACTGTCAATAGATGTTGTTCCAGTTATCTCTGATCAAGATGATGAGGAAGTGTATTATATTGGGGATTCTAATACAGGAGAATGGACAAAAACTGATCCTAAAGGTCATAAAGTGTGGTCTACTACAGTCAACAAAGAACATAAAAAAAAATATAAACCACTTGTAAAAATATTTAAGTGGTGGCGTCAGACAAATTGTCCAGAGGATATTAAATATCCCAAAGGAGTTGTAATGGGAATAATCATAGCAGATAATTTGGAACATTCATCTCTTGGAACAGAAGATTTTCTTATTGCAACAATGCAAAATATAGTAGCTACATATAAAGAAGATTATGCAGATGCCGGAGTGAATCCAACTATAAGTGACCCATCAGAAAAAATTGAGGGCAATGATCTGCTTGCTGGGTATAGTACAACGGATTTTTCTAATTTTATAGATAAACTTAGTGAGCATGTTTCAATGTTAAACGATGAAGGAACAGAAAATGATACATGGAGAAAAATATTAGGAGATGAATTCCCCAAAGAAGGCTGCAAGGCTATTGCATGCTCAAGCGTTAGTAATGTATACAGTTGTATATTCGCACCTTATAAGGAAAAGCCAAGATGGCCTATGCAGCGTGGTGGAGCTGCTTTTATAACATTAAGAGTGACTGCAGCAGATGGAAGCGATGTTGAGTATATAAGCAACGATATCCCACTTGAAAAAAGATGCACATTGCATTTTCGGGCATTAACTGGAGTAAGGCGACCATATAGCGTTATATGGCAAGTTGTGAATACTGGGCAAGAAGCTACAATGGCAAATTGCTTACGAGGAAATTTTGAACCATCCAATGAGGGATTTGATGGGAAGAGGGAAAGCACTTTGTATAAAGGAACACATTCAGTGCAATGCTTTATTATAAAAAATGGAATTTGTGTAGCGAAAAGTAAGGAATTTATTGTTAACATTCGGTAGTAGAGAACAGACTTGCTCTATGAGGGAGAGTTCGTTATAATACTCACAGAGATTCCACTGGTTGCGTGATACTATCCTGATACTAAAAAATCAGCAAGCCACATCCACCACAGCAATCTCATGGAAAAGTGAACATCCAAGGATAGACACACTAAACAAATTTGTTTAGTAAGAAATTAAACTTACCGAGCTCGAATAATAAAAGGTCATTACAAACAAAACTCAGAAAATTCGCAGATCCAACTCATCACGCCGCAGGAGGCGGGACTTCCCATTCGGAAGGCTCCGCCTCCTTTTTGTTTACCTACGGCCTACCCAGCCCATCCTATGTTTCAAAGGGGGCGGTTCGATGTCCGGGCGGCGGGTGGTGGCACTGTATGCACTGTTGGTGGGGTGCTTTGCGGCGGTGGTCTGCCGGTTGTACTGGCTCTGCTCAAATCCGGCTTATGCGGCCCGTGCGGCGGCGCAGAGCGTGGTTACGCTCCGTCTCCCGGCGCGGCGGGGGAATTTCTACGACTGTGACGGCCATCTGTTGACAGGTCTTGGCACAAAATGGGAAGCACTCTGCGTTCCCGGCGAGGGAAACTATACGAGGCTGTTTTCCTGTGCCGATGCGGCCGGACAGGCCCTGCTCTACCAGAAACGAAACGCGCTTGCTCCGTTTTTTCTTGAGGTGGAACAGGATGTTTCAGCGCTTGGAATTTCTTGCTGGCCGGTACCAGTTCGTTCTCCGGCGGCACCGCTGGCGGAGCATCTGATCGGGTATGTGGATGGAGACAGCATAGGAGCGGCGGGGCTGGAAGCGGCTTTCGATGCGGCCCTTTCCGGCACCGGGGAGGGCGACACGCTGACCTGTCTTGTCAACGCGCAGGGGAAGCTGCGGGAAACGCCGGAGCAGACCCACGCCGACAGCGGGGCTGTGGGGGTGCAGTTGACCCTTTCGCGGGATGTCCAGCGGGCGGCGGAAGCCGTCGCGGCCCGGATGATGACGACGGGGAGCATCGTGGTGCTGGAAACGGTCGGCGCCGAAGTACGGGCGTGCGTCAGCGTGCCGGGGTATGATCCGGCAGACCCGGCGGCCAGCCTGAACGCGCCGGACAGCCCCATGCTGAACCGGACATTTCAGAGCTACGCGGTGGGGTCGGTGTTCAAGCCGGTGCTGGCCGCTGCCGCGCTGGAAGCGGGGGAGACGGGCCTTGTGTATCACTGCCCCGGCTGGTGCGAGGTGGATGGCCAGATCTTCCGCTGCGCGGGCGGGGTCGCCCACGGCGAGGTGGATCTGGCGGCTGCACTGGAAAAAAGCTGCAATGGATATTTCATCCGCTTGGGGCAGACACTAGGGGCAGAGCGGGTGCGCACGCTGGCGGAGCAGCTTGGCTTTGGGCAGGCTGTAGAGCTGACCGACAGCTTCCGCACCGCGGCGGGGAAGCTGCCGGAGCTGGCTGCCCTGACGTCCAGCGGGGCCTACGCAAACTTCTGCTTCGGGCAGGGGGAGCTGCTGGCGACGCCGGTACAGATCGCCGGGATGCTGAACGCCCTTGTGACCGGGATGTACCGGGAACCTCTCTTTCTAAGGAATACGCTGGACGAAACGACCGGCGAACCGTTGACGCCGTTGGCCCACAGGAGGGCGGAGCGGGTGGTTTCGGAGGGAACCGCGTCGGCCCTGCGGATGCTGCTGGCGGGGGTGGTGGCGAACGGCACAGGGCACGAGGCGGCGTTGCCGGAAACGACGGCTGCGGGCAAGACCGGCACCGCCCAGACCGGGCAATTCCGGGACGGCGTGGAGCTGAAAAACAACTGGTTTGCCGGGGTGTTCCCGGTAGAAAAACCGCAGTATACCATCGTGGTATTGCAGGACGCGCAGACCGTCCCGGCCCATTCCAGCGCTGCCATTTTTGCCGCATTGGCAGAGATGCTGGAAAATTTCAGCGCATGAAGCGCAGTTGTTCTTGCTTTTTGCGCCGTTGTATGCTATTATATCCTTGTATTTGTATGTAGTCTCAATGAAACTAATAATAAAAGGAGCGTTCCATCCATGTCTGCTATTGAAATCGTCGGCGGTGTCGTCCTGCTTGCCGTCTCGGTCGTTATCATCGTCCTCACCCTGATGCAGCACACCCACGGTCAGGGGCTGTCCGGTGCAATCAACGGCGGCGCATACGGCGCAAACAATGCACGCCTGACCCCTGCCGATCAGATGCTGGCCAAGGTGACCCGCGTTGCCGGCGTCGTGTTCTTTGTGGTGGCCATTCTGGCCTGTGTGTTCGCCAGCCGTCTGGCCTGAGCACCCATGCACAGCCCCGTGTAAGGCGGGGCTGTTTTTCTGCCTATTTTTTCTGATGAGAGGGAAGAGCCGCCGCCCGGTGGAGGTGGGTCGGCTGTGGAAGTTAAGGAGTAAAATTTATGTCATTACGCGATAAAGTGGAACATGCCATCCAAAATCAGCCCTGCACCGTCAAGGACCTGAAGGCTCGCTTCGGCGGCGACCGCGGGGCCGACCGCAAGGTGATGGAGGCACTGGATTCTCTGGTGCACGACGCCGTCATCTGCCAGCGTTCGGGCGTGTTCTTTACCGTGCGCTCCGGCCGTGCCGAAAAGGCACTGCTGTGTAAGGTGGTCAAGCTGGGCAAGAACTTTGCCTTCGTCATGCTGGAGGATGAGACCAGCGATATCTTCATCCCCGGCCGCTTCACCCGCGGCGCAATGCCCGGCGACGAGGTCCTTGTCGAGAAGTTTGAGCATCCCCGTGTGGAGGGCAGCGACGAGGGCGCGATCCTCGCCGTCCTCACCGAGAAGAACGACCTCGTGGGTACGGTCCGCCGGATCGAGGGCCGCCTGAAGTTCGTGCCGGACGACTGCCCGGCCATCTCCATGCAGCTCATGCGGGACTGTGAAGGTGGTGCCAAGGACGGCGACAAGGTAGCCGTCGAGATCCTGATGCGCGGCAACCGGCAGGAAGACCACCGCGTCGGCGTGGCCATGCGGTTCGGCAGCAGTGACGAGGCCAAGCGCTGCGCCAAGGCGCTGCTCTACGCCCGCGATATCCATACCCGCTTCCCGGACAAGGTCCGCGAAGAAGCAAAGAAGTTCGAGGATATGACGGTTTCCGAGAAGGACTGCGAGGGCCGCATGGACCTGCGTGCCCTGCCCATCTTCACCATCGACAGCGCCGAGACCAAGGACATCGACGATGCCATCAGCCTGACCCGCACCCCGGAGGGCGGCTTTGAGCTGGGCGTCCACATTGCGGACGTTTCCAATTACGTCAAGCCCGGTTCGGAGCTGAACGAAGAAGCTTTCAACCGCGCCACCTCTGTGTACTACGCGGATCAGGTGGTGCCCATGCTGCCCAAGAGCCTGTCCAACGGCATCTGCTCGCTGAACGAGAAGGAACTGCGCCTTGCATTCTCCTGCCTGATGCGTCTGGACAAGGACGGCAACCTGACCGATTACCGCTTCGTCAAGTCGGTCATCTGCAGCCGGGTCAAGGGTGTGTATTCTGAGATCAACGCCCTGCTGGCCGGGACGGCGGATGCCGAGATTCAGGCAAAGTACGCCGAAGTGCTGGATCAACTGCCCGCCATGAAGGAGCTGTACGGCCACCGTGCCCGTCTGCGCACCGAGCGCGGCTGCATCGACTTCGAGAGCGGGGAAGTAAAGCTGATCCTCGATGAGGACGGCCACTGCATCGACGTCAAGAAGCGCACCTCCGGCGAGAGCGAGGCCATGATCGAGGAGTTCATGCTGCTGGCCAACCAGTGCGCGGCCCACTTCGCCCGCGTCAAGCAGATCCCCTTCGTCTACCGTGTCCACGAGGAGCCCAACGGCGAGAAGCTGGAGCGTCTCCACGCTCTGCTTCAGGCATGCGGCATCAACGACCACTTCGCCAAGGATGTGCCCACCCCCAAGGAGCTGAGCGCGATTCTGGAAGGTGTGCGCGGCACCTCCTTTGAGGAGATCATCAACACCGGTATGCTCCGCTGCATGTCCAAGGCGTGTTATGAGGAAAAACCCAAGGGCCACTACGGTCTGGTGCTGAAAGACTATGCCCACTTCACCAGCCCCATCCGCCGTTACCCGGACCTTGCCATCCACCGCATCATGACCGACCTGCTCAGCGGCACCGACAAGGAGACCATGGCCATCCGCTACACCGACTTTGCGGCACAGGCAGCCAAGCAGTCCAGCGAGCGGGAAGTCATCGCCGTGCAGATCGAGCGCAAGGCCGAGGACTGCTATAAGGCGGAGTACGCCCGCCGCCATCTGGGCGAGTGCTACGAGGGCATCATCTCCGGCGTCACCCAGCGCGGCCTCTTCGTCGAGCTGGAGAACGGCGTGGAGGGCTTCGTGCCCGCTTCCAGCCTGACGGCTACCGGCACCACCCTCACCGAGGGCATCCGCCTGTCCGACCCCGTTTCCGGCAAGAACTGGAACCTCGGCGACAGCATGATGATCACCATCGTCCGCGCCGACGTCAATCTGGGCAAGATCGACTTTGAAGTGGCTCCCGCCGCCAAAGCCTGAGGAGGGGAGAGTATGAGCATCCGTCATGCACTGCCCGCTGACGTGGACACACTGGCCGACATCGAAGCTGCGTCCTACCCGCCCGCTGAGGGGGCGTCCCGGCAGAGCATCGCCGGGCGTGTGGCTGTCTACCCGGACTGTTTCTGGCTGCTGGACGAGGGCGGCGAGGTGAAAGCTTTCGTCAATGGCTTCGTCACCGATATGCCCGACCTCACCGATGAGATGTACGATGACCCCCATCTTCACACGCCGAAGGGTGCGTGGCAGATGATATTCAGCGTCGTCACCGCCCCGGCCCATCGGCACGAAGGCTGTGCTTCCCGTGTTCTGCGTCAGGTTTGCGCCGACGCGACAGCCGCCGGGCGCAAGGGCATCGTGCTCACCTGCAAAGAACGGCTCATCGGCTTTTATGCGCAGTTCGGCTTTGTGGATGAGGGCGTTTCGGTCTCCACCCACGGCGATGTCGTCTGGCATCAGATGCGGCTGAAATTTTGATTTTTTTCGTTTTTCCACCCGGTCTGTCCATTTTTTCTGCTTTGGGGCAGATAACCGACCGGATCGGTGCCATGCTGAACAAAGCAGGCCGACGCCGCCGTGTACGAACCAAAAAGGGCACACCCTCTGCGCAACGTGCCCCT
>ENA-USTZ01000285-USTZ01000285.1-human-gut-metagenome-genome-assembly--contig:-NODE-285-length-25291-cov-10.238717_pt1 | contig 25291 bp, 22 predicted proteins | sample MGYA00250049_ERZ773375 | MGnify/ENA primary metagenome ERZ773375 (study PRJEB29103, sample SAMN06111956) | human gut metagenome | biome: human gut; feature: ankylosing spondylitis patient; material...
TACCGCCCTATAGGTGACAAGACGGACAAGAGCTTCAATGTCCGCATCATCGCCGCCACCAACGAGGATCTGGAGAAAGCGGTCATTGAAAAACGTTTCCGACAGGATTTGCTGTACCGTTTGCACGACTTCGAGATAACTGTTCCGCCCTTGCGTGACTGTCAGGAGGACATCATGCCGTTGGCGGAGTTCTTCCGTGAGATTGCCAACAATGAATTGGAATGTAGCGTGACTGGGTTCGATGCGGAAGCCCGTAAGACATTGCTGACCCATCCGTGGCCGGGTAATGTCCGTGAGCTTCGGCAGAAGATAATGGGCGCGGTGTTGCAGGCACAGACGGGAGTTGTCATGAAAGAGCATCTGGAACTTGCCGTAACGAAACCGACCTCACCTGTCAGCTTCGCCTTGCGAAACGATGCGGAGGACAAGGAACGCATCTTACGCGCGTTGAAGCAGGCAAACGGAAACCGCAAGGTTGCCGCCGAATTGCTCGGAATCGGACGTACAACGCTGTATAGCAAGTTGGAAGAGTATGGATTAAAGTATAAATTTCAGCAATCATAGCCCGCAACTTGCCGAAAATAGAAGTAACGGTTAAACCGGATTATTCAGCGAAGATAAAAAACGTCCTGTGATAAAAATCATGGGACATTTTGATGTGTATCCGATTTTTATTGCTACTTTTGTACCAAGACGAGAGACATTGACAGCAACTCACAGCAGAACGTAGAAATAGACAGGGTTGCCAAATCATTACCTCATTTTTACCTTATCCTCAGAACTGCTTGCTAATAAAGTGGTTATAAAAATCTTCCAGAATTAGCGAAAATACTGAATATATGGCGGATTTGCCATGACGATTTACTTTCAACACCCTATTTTGATATAATCGAGGGCTTGTTGTATGGTATCCTTGCCATTATGTCATATTGATGGAAAAAGGCAGGAAAAGGAATGGTATGTTCCCAATCCTGCCATATATATCCGCACACTCGTTCACATTTTTATACCTTTCGGTTTGCACTCGTCACGGACGTTGAATCCCGGCCGCCCGATGATGATATGGTCGGCAATAAAATTGCCAGACGGACTGCGTTCATTCACCGGGCTGCGTATCTGCGGCACATCTTCGGTGTGTTGTGGAGCTACGTTTCGTACACCTTCCGCATCCGGTTTGACCTCCTGTCCGTCATTCTCCTTTTCGGCGACTTCGGGCGTAGGCGGCTCAAGCTCCAACTGTATCTTTCGGTCGAGTGCTGCAAGTTCGGACTTCAACTGTTTCAGTTCGTCCTCCTTCTTCCATACCTTCCCGGCTATCTCCTACAACTGTGGGACCTCCTTTTCCTGCACCTCGTTCTTCGCCTTGTACTGGTCAATGATGGACGGAATCCTCTCCTATGCGTTCAGGAAATTGCGTGCGGCGGCTACCGGGGCAGCCATCGCCAACATGCAGCTTATGTCATACAAGGATACTGATACTACGGGAGAACCTGTCGAGCATGTGACAGAACCGGACAAGCAAATTGCGCATTCGGCTCTCGGTGACTACGGACCATTCAGTGTGAAATACGCCACGAAGGAATTTCTCAGCTACGGGAACAAAAAGTTTCGCATATAGATTCTGATTTTGCTTGTTACAGATGGAAGCAACGGCAATATGCCAGAGGAGGCCGGGCTATACAAAAAAATAAGGGGCTGTACACATGCGTCAGCTCCTTGTTTTTAAGGGGATATTCGACTTTTAGCCCCCAAAAAGATCAATATTGTTATGTACAACCGTCCAACCTGCGGGTAAAGTGCGCAACTCGGACCTGGACAGCAAGCTGAAAAGAGGCACAAGTATGTAGGCAACCCTGTTATAGCACCGGAATCTGCTGTGTCGCATGAATCAACCGTAGTCCCCGTGAAAGGCATGGCTATACCGCCAAGGGCTGTGGATGAAGTCGCAATGCGGAAAGCCGTCCTTTCCCAGGCAGTTCTCAGGAAGTCTTAAGAAAGAGGGGATAAACATCTGATACGGACAACTCGCAATACGATACGCAACGATGAAAGTGGTGAACAAATCTGGCACTAACGGATGCGCCTCTTTTATATGATTATAATATTAACAAGAAATGCCCGCCATTGTTCTTAAATGCGAATTATAACTTCTTACTGTTGGAAGATTATCTATAAATCGGGCATGAGGGTAAGAGTGCTTACAAACAATTCGGCCCGCTTTATTGGGGGCTGCCAAACCTCGACCGGCACCTGTACCACCCGCGGATATAAATTCGGACCGGAGGTATGGATGGTATTCCGCACACCGGACCAACGTACCCTTGCGGACAGTCCCGAGCCCGGCAAGCCATAATTCCGTCGGGTCAATTGAACAACCGCCTCTCGGAATATGTTCATATCATGGGCCGGTCCCGTATGCAGCTATTTTCCGGGGTACATGACATTGAGGACATACCGCCTGATGCCGACATCCGAGGTTATGTTTAAATTTGTATATTAATTTATATTTTTATATATTTGCAACAGTTGTTGTCTAATTTACATCAGAATGACACGTGTTCGGAATATGGGAAGAATACTGTCCGCATTCCTCATGCTGGGAATTTCCTCCATGTGCGGAGCCCAGATATATAAATACTTGGGAATAGAGGACGGATTGAGTAACCGGAGGATTTACCGTATCCAAAAAGACGGGAGGGGATACATGTGGTTCCTCACCCAGGAGGGGATGGACCGTTATGACGGCAAGCGGATCAGGCATTACACTGTTCTTGACGGCAATCTGAAGGTGGCCCCGCAAGTCAATCTGAACTGGCTCTACACCGACACGGAGAACACGCTGTGGGTTGTGGGAAGGAAAGGCCGTATTTTCCATTACGACACCCTCCATGACCGTTTCCGGATGGTATACAGGATACCCGGTCTTCAGGATGATTTCGCCACGGGCATGCTCTGTTACGCCTATATGGACCGTGGGGACCGCATATGGCTCTGTCAGGGTGACCATATCATCCGCTATGACACCCGCACAGGCATTGCGCAGCGGCTGGTCTCCCGTTTAAGAGGTGATATAACCGCTATCGGCGAGACGGACGGTACAAACCTTTTCATCGGTACCGTGAACGGACTTTTTCCGGTACGGGAAAGGGACGGTGTCCTTGAGGCGCTTGCGGACACGGACAGCATCCGGACGCCGGTCAGCGAACTCTACTACCACCCCGGTTCGAAGAAACTGTTCGTGGGAACCTTCAGGAAGGGTATACTTGTATACGGAGTGTCCGCAGGCAGTACGCTGCGGAATGTGGCCGTCAACCGGATCACCCCTCTCAATGACCGGGAGCTGCTGATAGCCACGGGCGGAAGGGGGGTATACAGGATGGATGTGGACTCGCTAGTGCCCAAACCCTATATAACCGCCGACTACGCCAGCCACAACGGCATGAACGGAGACAATATCAATGACATTTATGTGGATGGCGGGGACCGTATCTGGCTTGCCAACTACCCCGCCGGAGTCACAATCCGGAATAACCGCTACCAGAGCTATGAATGGTTCCGGCACTCACCGGGTAACAGCCGGTCGCTGGTTAACGATCAGGTGCATGATGTCATCGAAGACAGCGAAGGCGACTTGTGGTTCGCCACCAGCAACGGGATCAGCCTGCTGCAGCCTGCGGTAGGACGGTGGCGCTCCTTTCTCAGCCGGTCCGATGGGATACAGGATGGCGGGAACCATATCTTCCTGACGCTCTGCGAGGTCTCGCCGGGTGTCATCTGCGCCGGCGGGTACGCTTCGGGCCTGTACAGGATCGAAAAGAAAACCGGGAGGGTGGAATACTTTCCCCCCTCCTTTGCAGCAGAGGGGTGTCCAGACCAGTATATCAATGACATCGGAAAAGATTCCGGAGGATGTATATGGACAGGGGGCTGCCACAATCTCAAACGTTTCGATCCCCATGACGGCACAGTACGCCTGTACCCGGTCCCGGGCCCCATCACCGCCATACTGGAGAAGGCTCCGGAATGGATGTGGATCGGTACCGGCATGGGGTTGTACCTGCTTGACGGGCACGGGGGGACCTGCAGACATATCGCCTTTCCAGTCGAGGCGGTTCATGTCTATGCACTGTACCAGGCACCGGACGGGCTCCTGTATATCGGCACCGGCGGGGCGGGACTTCTCGTCTATGACAGCGTGGAGGACAGGTTCGTCCGCCAATACCAGACCGAGAACTGCGCCCTGATATCCAATAACATCCATACCATTGTCCCCCGTGCGGACGGCACCCTGCTACTGGGGACCGAAAACAGCGTGGCCCTGTTCCGGCGTGAGAGCGGCACTTTCAGAAACTGGACGGCAGAACAAGGGCTGGCAAGCGTATGCCTCAATGCCGGGGTATCCACTTTCCGGCACGGGGAAAGCTTCGTGTTCGGGAGTAACACCGGAGCCGTCATGTTCCCCTCCGACATGAGGATACCCGCCCCGCATTTTTCTCGGATGCTCCTGCGGGATTTCATGATCTCCTACCGCCCCGTCTATCCCGGGGACAAGGGATCCCCCTTGAGGGAGGATATTGACAATACCGTCAGGCTGGAACTTGCATATGACCAGAATACCTTCTCCCTGGAAGCTGTCTCCATCAACTACGACTATCCCTCGAACATCCTATATTCATGGAAATTGGAGGGGCTCTACGAGGGCTGGAGCCATCCGGTCCAGAGCGGGCGGATACAGTTCACGAGCCTGCCCCCAGGCAACTACACCCTGCGTATCCGTGCCGTCTCCAATGAGGAGAAATACAAGGTGTATGAGGAAAGAAGCCTCGGTCTGAGTGTCGCCCGGCCGCTGTGGGCGGGTACATGGGCCATTGCCGGATATGCGTCATTGTGTGTGTTGGCTGGGGTGGTGTCTTTTCGCGTTGCCATGTTGCGCAGGCAGAAAAGGATATCAGACGAAAAGACGTGCTTCTTCATACATACTGCCCATGATGTCCGTACTCCGCTTACGCTGATCAAGGCTCCGCTGGAAGAGGTGGTGGAGAAAGACATGGTGAAGGCGGAGGGGATGGACAATGTACGGATGGCCCTGAAAAGCGTGGACGGACTTCTGGGATTGGTCACCAGCCTGATAGATTTCGAGAGTACGGACAACTACACCTTGAGACTTCATGTCTCGGAATATGAGCTCAACAGTTATCTGGAGACGACCTGTGAGGCATTCCGCACATATGCCTCCATCAGGGACATCGATATCACCCGTGAGAGCGGCTTCCCTTACCTGAATGTCCGGTTTGACAAGGACAAAATGGACTCTATATTGAAGAATATACTGTCCAACGCACTGAAGTACACTCCACGGGGCGGGAGTATCCAGGTCCGTGCCTTCGTGGACCGGCATGTATGGGGTGTGGAAGTGGAAGACACGGGGATTGGCATTCCACCTGAGGAACGGAAGAAACTGTTCAGGAACCATTTCAGGGGCAGTAATGCCGTCAATCTGCAAGTGGCGGGAAACGGTGTCGGACTGATGATGGTACATAGGCTGGTAAGGCTGCACGGAGGCAGGGTCCGCGTTACCAGTACCGAGGGGAAGGGGACCATGGTATGTGTTATTTTTCCCCTGAGGAGCAGACGCCTTGACAAGGCATGCCCCGTTGCTTCGCCCAGGAAACAGGATACCGGGGAAACCCGCATGGGACCGGATTGCGGCCCCATGCGTGAGATCCTTCCAACAATGACCGGCGGGGACCGGCAGCGTATTCTTATTGTGGAGGACAATGACGATTTGCGGACCTACCTTGAGGGGCTGCTGAAAGAGGAATACCTGGTCCAAACCTGTTCCAACGGACGGGACGCGCTGCTTGTGGCGAGAGAATACAATCCGGACCTGATACTTTCGGACGTTATGATGCCTGAAATGGGAGGGGACGAACTTTGCGCGTCCGTCAAATCCGATATTGAGACATCCCATATCCCGGTCATGCTGCTGACCGCCTTGGGAGATGAGAAGGACATGCTGGAGGGGCTGGAAAACGGAGCTGACGCCTATATCACCAAACCGTTTAGCATAAACGTGCTCAGGGCGAATATCAGGAACATACTGGCAAACCGGGCACTGCTCAGACGGGCATACGCCGGTCTTGAGGACGGAGTCGGACAGGTTCCGCCGGACTGCCACAATACCCGGGACTGGAAATTCATGGCCTCCGTAAGGGAATGCGTCATGAAGAATATCGACAACCCCGGTTTCTGTGTGGACATGCTCTGTGGCATGCAGAACATGAGCCGCACCGGATTTTTCAACAAGTTGAAGGCGCTCACCGGCCATGCCCCGGCTGACTATATCCGCTCCATGCGGCTGCAATATGCGGCACAACTGCTCAGGGAAAAAGACTGTTCGATAACGGAAATCTCGGATGACTCGGGGTTCTCCGATGTCAGATATTTCAGGGAGGTGTTCAGGAAGTACTATGGAATGAGCCCGAGTGAGTACAGGAATTCGATGAGAGGATAACATCACGGGCAGACAGACTCCAGGATATGGCAGGTCTTATTGTCGGAGATGGTGTATGTTTCGCTCCGCACCGACAAGCCGGGCACGGTTAGCTCGTTCACCGTAATGATGAAGGCGAACAGCCGCCCTGCCCCAGTATTGAGGCTCGTGCCTGATAGGGATAGTAGAAATAATAGTGTTCGTCCAACAGCCCGCCTGCGAGCGGTGTCGGACTTTCAGTTTTCCATACGAGACCGCCCGTGTCGGCATCCCTCTCGGCTGTCAGTTTCACGTTGGAATAGACTGTTTGAGTGCCCCGCACCACGTATAGGCCGCAGGCCCCGCTTTCGGAAAACTTGGTTTGGCAGCCATTCTCCACAGTACGGGTGGTTTTGCGAACAGCCGACGTATATCCAGCTTTTCAGATAAGCTGCGTTTTCAGTGCGTATATGTTCGGCTATCCCGAAAAACATTCCTGCCAGGGCTGCGGCGAACTCGGCCGTTAATTCCTCCTTGCCGTATTCCTCTGATCCGAACGGGTGCGCAAGATCCCGGTTCAATCGGGTGGGGTGTCCCGTGGAATGTCCCATTTCATGCAGAAGCGTTTCGTAAAAGCTCTGCATATCGACGAACTGCGAGCGAAGCGGCACTACGATATAATCGGCTAAAGGAGAATAGAAAGCCCTGTCGCCTTGCTGCTCCCGTATCGGGCAAAACCAGCTTTTCGCCTCCAGCATGGCGTCTATTTCGGGGTGCGCCTCTCCGGTTGTCCCGTCGGGCTGCTCTGCCTGTCCCCCTCTGAACTTCTCCCTTAACGCTTCCCATTCTTCCGGCCTCACGTCCGAAAAATTGGTCTGATCCAAGTTAAAGACCGAGTAATATTTATAGGTCGGTATAACGTTGTATTCCTGTTGCTGCTCCCGGCTTAACGCCTTGTATTCCTCAAAGGTTATTTTCTTGCGTGTTTCCTTGTGGTACACGTAGAAAAGGAAGTAATAGACCGGAAACGATTTCGATCCTTTCAGCACGGAGATCCCGGCCTCATTCGCCTGGTTGAACGTCATAAATACGGGTGTCTGGTACTGGAATTTCTCGCAAAGGAAAAGGAGTAAAAAGGCGTTGCCTCCGGCGTACCTGCGTCCTGTGAGGTTCTGCGGAAAGAAATTGCGTGTATTCGCCGCAATGGTGATCCAGGGCTTTTGCCAGTTGTCCTCTACCTGCTGGATCTTCTCGATCATTTATGTCTGACATCAAATTTGCAAACTGTTGCGCTGCCTTGTCGAAATAATCAGTTTTCATAACTACGTCCCCCGTTCTTTATCCTGGTGGGTGAGCCAGTTCTAAAGGTTGTTATCTCTTTTTCTATACCTCTAAGATAGCACTTTTATTTGAGAGATGCAAGTATTTAAACAACGTTTAACTAACTATTTATAAGATAATTATATGCAAAAGTAGTATTTTAGTATATACTAAATTTAGTATTTACTACCTGATTTTTTCCGATAGTAAACTCCCCACCTCGCACCCTCCCCCACCAAACCTTGCGGATGCCTAAGATTCCGATGTTTTTGTATCAAGACAACCTCATTTTGGTTTTTCGGGGCTGTCGGTGTGGTCGTCTTGCGTTTACCTTGAGTTCCGAGAGGTTTTTGTATGAGAACACCCCAAACGTTTTTTTCCATAGCACAAGTTTTTTAGGAAAAATACTACCTGGCTTTAGCCAGGCTGGAGATTTTTTCTAAAAGCCGCTTGCGGCTCAACTTGGGATATGGAAAAAGCCGTTTGGGGTGTTCTCATACAAAAACCTCTCGGAACTCAAGGTAAACGCAAGGCGGCCACGCCGGAAAAACTAAAATACCTCTCTCCCCTGAAAGGGGGGTTAAAACCGGGTTCGACAATCGGCTACCGGAGTTCCCGACAAGGAATGTTCCTTGCCCCGCCGACGAGTGCCTGCGCTCATCAGCCGGGCAAGGATCATTCCGGGTACTCCTTTCCGGATTGTGCCGATCAGTGAAAAGTCAGGCGCTTTTATCCGGCTGGCTTCACCGAACGAATCTATCCGGAAATAGCCTACCTTAGCCGGGTGGGTGGGGGGGGGTGTATTTATGCGTTAGGGATTGCAGTGGAAAGCCCACAGCCTTCAGGCGAGAACTTGGAGGCGGAAAGCCCGACCGTTTACGGGAACGCCCAAATCCTCCAAAAGAAAAGCGTACTAATACACTAAAATACTAAAAGTAGTAAATACCCTTAATTCCGCAACACTATTACAAATTAAACTTTTAAAGTACCTGAGCAACAAAAAGTTGCCCATGATTTTGCCATGTCAGAATTTTTACTTATCCTAGTGTTGCAAAAAAACAAGCAAAACTCTGATATGACATGGTGAAGATACAAATTAAACGAGATATACTCCCTATATTCGCGTAGTAATCCCCTGTTGTCCCTGTCGCAAGACAAACTCCAGGGTTTTGTTTTTATATACTCCCCCCTATACGGTAGCGTATGGATCTTTTTCCTGAATCACCTTTTTAATCTTGAACAGCCGTTCTTTGGTTAGCGGCTTTATAGTTTCCGGATCCTCACCGTCGAATGTTTCCCCGAAGATCAGATCGTCCACCTCCAGGCCATGATTAAAATTCTCCCTGATACAGTCCCTTAGCAACCAAAGGTTTTTGAGGTTCACCCAATCGGCCGTTATGTTCCTGATCCTTCTAAACATGATTATCGCAGTACGAAAATAATGCCCCACATGATCGTAATCATGGCAAACCCGTTTATCCAGATAATAAACATCTATTTCCTGGTTTTCTTCATCCTCCGCGATCCGGCAAAGGCAGAACGGGATCTGCTCCAGTTTATCCCATTCGATATATTCCGTTGATTTCATATTGTCATTATTATAAATATCATTACTTGACCAGCGAGGCTATCACTTTGGCAAATTCGGAAATATCCCCCTCCACGCTGGCCTTTTCCAACGCTTTCATATATTCTTTTCTACGCTCCACCGGAACAACCGTCCAGTTATAGCCTCCAGACGCAAGCATGGCGTTCAAGACGAACCGTCCCATTCTCCCGTTCCCGTCCATATAGGGGTGAATATACACGAAAAAGAAGTGTCCCAGGACAGCCCTTACCGCCGGGTGCGGCTCATTCTTCAAGAGATCGAAAAGGACGGGCATAGCGTCCCTGACCGCTTTCGGGTTCAACGGGATATGTTGCGATCCCCGTATATAGACCTGCCCGGTACGATAACCCACAATATCCTCCCTTTGCAAGATCCCCACCGTAACGAACGGCATCCACATCTGCATATACCAGACCAGATGATCCGCCCTTACCGCTTCCCCTGCGTTCTTTCCTTTCAGTATATCGGAGATCGTCCCCCTGACAGCCTGGAACGCCTGGTAATACCCACGTGCCACCAGTGCGTTTTTATGCTCCTTATCTTCTTTCTCCGGCTTCCAGTTCCCGACACGCACTTTCTCGATCAGTTCCGGGGAAACCCTATATCCCTCGATCGAGAGAGAATGATAAGCGTCCTCCGAATACTTTTCATCGACGGATCTCAAATACCCCTCCACGTCATCAATCTTTCCAGGGGCTTCGGGAAACAGTTCTACAACCTTATCCCTCATGTTCTCCCACATCAGGCGCAAGCGTGTGACGTAAGGCGACACTTCATAAACAAGGGGCGTTCGTGGCTGATCCTCGAACGGATCTTCTTCTCTCACGTCATACCCGAACCCCCGCATCGTGGAAACGATGCTGTCGGCGATTTCGCTGTTCCCGATGTTCCGGAACGCCCCGGCTATTCTTCCGGCACGAAGCGAAGCCCCGTTTTTCGTCAGTACCTTTAATATATCGGCAGCGTCCCGTATCATGGCCAGGCAGGTGCGGGCTGCGATCTTCTCCACTTGGAAATATCTCGGCGTGGCATATACCAGGGCTTCGGCAAGCGGATAGAGATTAAGGCCGTATTCCGGCTCTTTATATACCTGATCCGGAATCTCGCTTTGAAACACCAAAAGCGAGGTATCATACATCAGCTTTTGCGTGTTGTTATGGCCTTTCGGCGACTTGATAATCACCTGCACGGGCACGGTCGTTTTCCCCGAATACAGATCCAGCGACTGGTCGGCCGTCAAGCACCATTGTTCCCCCAGCCGGACGGCCGCGTATTTCGCGATAAAATACCAGAATGAGGTGTACCAGACCGTCGTGTCCCCCTCTGTTCCCGGCCTGGCCGCAATATACCAGCCTTTCATTACTTCCTGCAACCAGCCGTTATCCAACAGCCGGGTTAAATGCGTCCTCCCTATCTCGGCCGTCCCTTGCAGGACGACACAGCGGTCTTTCTCCTGGAGCTTTCTTAATTCCTCCAGTGAAGCCGCCATTTTCTCCGCCATTGTTGCCATAACCGTTTTTATTTAGATTCTGATTATTTTCGTGCAAATACTCGTTTTTAGACACGTGTAAATACTCGTTTTTAATTATGTGCATTTACTCGTATTTGTTGCAAAAATACAATATTTGTTCCGATAATCAGCTACTAATGAAGTCTTTTTTTACTTGTTGTATCGTCGAAACGGCCTTTCCCGTGAGCTTCGCCACGTTCCGGATCGAGTAGCCTTTCTTTAACAAGGCGATCGCCTCCCGGTATTCCTCTTTCCTCTGTTCGGCCGTTTTCCGGCTTCCCGGCTTCCGTCCCAGCCTGCCCCCTTTCTGGATGTACAACTCCCGTCCGCTATTAAGGCGGTCGATGATCCCCTGGCGTTCGATCGCGGCCAGTTCCCCCAACAGGGTAGTGATCAGAGAGGACAAGGGGTTTACCGTCTTGTCCGGCCGTAACGTTTCCAGGTTCAGGTTTTGAATATACACGCATATTTTATGCGTGTGCAGCGTATCGAGTGACTTTAGGATCTCCAGGGTTGAACGCCCCAGGCGTGAGATCTCGGTCAGCAACAACATATCCACCCGGTTCTGCGGATCTGTGCAGTATTCCAGGCAACGGCTTAAAACCGGGCGTTCGATATTGGCCTTTCGTCCGCTTATCTTTTCCTCAAAGACCGCCGTCACCTCGTACCCCCGTCCGGCTGCGAACCTCTCCAGATCGACAACCTGCCGTTCGGTCGATTGCCTGGCCGACTGCGAGCTTACACGTGAATAAATAACCACATTCATCCCTTTTGCTTTTGTTCTTCCTTATCTATTGTTTTAATCACCTTATCCACCTCTTTCAAGGAGGCATTATTTCCGGATCTATCCAAAAAAGAAATTCGCTAATTAACCTATAATTACTATCTTTGCATTGTAATGCTTGGTAAAGCCTCTGTTATCAAAACACGTAACCAAGTCAAGGATATACCCGTTCATCAAGAACGGGTTTTTCTTTTGCGACAGCCCATTCATAAGACAAAGGATATTATAACAGGTCAGTAATCACAGCCGCCGGAATATCCAGCTTTGAGAAAGCGAACATCTTTTTCCCCAGATCCTTTAACGAGGCTCCGATATGGTACACGTCCGTTTCATCAACGATCAGGAAACGGTCGTGACTGTCCCGGTACGTCCTGATGTCGATAGGTGGGTACTGGCTGTTATGCCTGTCAAGATCAAGTTGGAGTTGCTGCGTGATACGCTGGGTGTAAATGGTGGCCGAGACACCGACGCTGCGTTTACTCAACATGAGCAAGACCGTTTCGTCCACATAGTTGTCGATAAGCACGATCGAACGCCTGGCCGACTTTACCAGATCGGTAGCGAACTTGTACGCATCGAAAATCTGGCCGTTATAAAAAATGCCTTCGACCGGGGGCAAGGCAGTACGCACAAAAAAATCTATCTTCTCGGTATGTTGAGCGACAGTCCTTTCAAGTTCTGACAAACGTTTATTAATGGAATACCCTTTTAAAAGATAGTCCTTTAAAACCTTATTCGCCCATTGCCTAAATAAAATACCTCTTTTACTATTGACACGAAACCCAATGGATATGATCGCATCCAAATTGTAATAAGTCAGATTGCGCATCACTTGCCGTTTGCCTTCCTGTCGAACTGTTCGGAAATCCCGAACAGTTGAACTTTCCTCTAATTCTTTCTGATCATATATGTTTTTTATATGCTCGCTTATATTTGCTTTGCTGGATTGAAAAAGATCCACAATTTGCGCCTGTGTCAGCCAAACGGTTTCATCTTCCAGCCTCACTTCCAACCTGACCGCTTCATCCGGCTGGTATAATATGATTTCTCCCTGTTCCATTACTTATTTACCTTTTCTTAATTCATCAAGCCTCTGCATCGCACCGCTGAACTTCTCACTAAACATCATATCATCGGGCAAAACAAACCAGGTGGGAATACCTCTCGACTGTGGATTACCTATACATTCATCTTGCCCGTTCTGTTTGCGGTAATCGTCCCATTCACTATAAGCGATGTTCCAACGAATACCTAATTTATAGGTATTTTCCCATTTAATAATAGCCAGTGAATAGGCCGGATCATCTTTGCCGTCATAAATCACTTCTACAACTTCAACCATCCCTTTAGGGGAATTTATAAACTTCGGATTTTTATACGAATAAGTGCTCATGTCTTTTATTTTTTATTTATAGCACACAAAGATACTCAAAAACAAATATATACATATATACATACGTATGATTAACGTATAAAAACATTTATGGTTATTCTAATCTTAAGATTAAAATCAATACAAAAGAAAAGTGTACTGAAACATAAAAATAGATTTATTTCAGTACAAACATATAATCATAACATAAACAAATGCAATATACAAAACATTAAACGAGAAAAAATTAAGAAAATGGAAAGCAAACAATATCAAAATTAATCATTAACTTAGCATATAGAATTCTAAAAATAGAAATATGGTAGATATAAACGAAATAAAAAGATGCACACTCCAGGCAATGATGAAAGATGACTTGCTTATGCAAGGGCTGGTGCTGAAAGGAGGAAATGCCTTACAGTTGGCATACGATATAACCAATAGAGGATCAATAGATATTGACTTCTCTATGGAAAATGAGTTTAAAGATAAAGATTTTGAAAGACTGTCAAGAGTTTTTGGCGAATACCTGAATGAAGAGTTTGCTGAAATAGGTTTAGTAGCTTACGATGTAAAGTTTATAAAGAAACCAAAAACAGGTTCCATTCCAGAATGGAGAGGTTATAATTTAGAGTTCAAACTCATTGAACGTGAAAAATTTGAAAAGTTTGGAGATGATATAGGAGCTATAAGAAGAAATGCCATCAAAATAAATGAATCTACACAGGAAGTCAAATATACAGTCGATATAAGCTCATACGAATACGTAGACAAGGCGATAAAGAAAGATATTGACGGGCTTATTTTAAGAGTCTATACACCAGAAATGATTTTAATCGAGAAAGTAAGAGCTCTATGTCAAACTATGCCTAAATACAAAGAGATTGTAAGCAGCGCAAGACAGAAAAAAAGAGCAAGAGATCTCTATGATATATGGATGATATGCCAGCATTTTAAGAATCTAAACTTAACAGAAGAATTATTCAAGAATATATTTGCCGCAAAGCGTGTCCCCCTTGCCTTTTTGGATAACTTTGAAATACTCAGAGAACAAAACAGAGAAGACTGGGAAGTTGTACGACAAACCATCAGTCATGATGAAGAGACAAAAGATTATGACTATTATTTTGATTTCGTCAAGAATCTTATAGAACCTTTTAGAACCCACGAGGATAAAAAAGATTCCAGCGAGGATCAAATTCAGTAAATCTCATATTATAAGTAAGATAGAATTTATGCACTTGTTTCATTTTAAGAAAAGGAACAAGTGCTTGTTTTTCATATCCTGCTTTTTCTAAATAGAAGCCTAAGGCCTGATGATAAGGATATATATAATGCATTTGATTATAATAATAGACCAGCTTATCAACATCAATTACGTTTTTTGCATTAATAATTGCTTCAAGAACCTGAGTTACACCACCTGAGTAAAAAGGTCTTGCTACAGAATCGAGAATAGTTCTCTCAACATCTGTAACAAAATAACAGTTACGAAATGGAACTACACCAAGCCTGTTATTTGACTGACCATTTATCAGGTGAAGTTTATAGTTCTGGATAGTCCTTATATTTGTGGTTTGTCTCGGTTTTTTATTAAATGCTGTATCTATTGCCTCCTGTTTCAACGTATTATCATACTTTATATAACTGTTACGCTCGTTAGTCATATATATATGCTTAGGCAACTGAAGAGTCAGGCCATGTATTGTAATGGCAGTATAGAAACTAAAATATGATGATCTCGATGACGCAGCCGCTAAGTCATAAATATCAGCTTTCGGTTTTGCATATAACGGAATAACAGACATACGTTCGTTAACAGAACTGACTTCTTCAACATTACATATATCCTCAATGTATTCGATAAAATCCACAAGTCGGTAATTTGTAAAACCATACACTTTCCTAACCGAATATAGTAACTCGATTATCTCTTTCTGATTAATTACATTATAATTAAAATCAGAAATCATACTTTTCACAATATGTTCATTCTTTTTTGCCAACTTTTTACTATTAGATTTCATATATGAAATCTATATGCAAAAGTATTAATTTTATTGGAAAAACAGCCTATTATTACAGTTATTTATATATTATTAAAACAATAAAAAACATTAGAAGGTGATTAGAAAGATTGAAAATATCACGCCCCACAAAAAACACATAATATATTACTAATTTTAGTATATTAGTATATACTACTTTTAGTATTTATTGCTATATTTGCAGAAAAGACATAATAAGAAACTAATATATACATATTTATGAAAGCAAAGGTTTTATGTATTCTGAATCACAAGGGCGGTGTGGGCAAGACCACGACCACCATTAACCTGGGTGGAGCCTTGCAGCAGAAAGGATATAAGGTGCTGTTAATAGACCTTGACGGACAGGCAAATTTGACTGAATCATTAGGTTTATCTGCGGAACTGCCACAGACTATTTACGGAGCGATGAAAGGTGAATATCCGCTGCCGATATACCAGCACAAGGACGGTATGAGTATCGTACCCTCGTGTCTGGACTTGTCGGCGGTTGAAACAGAACTTATCAATGAGGCAGGGCGTGAGCTTATCCTTGCACATCTTATCAAAGAGAGCAAGGAAAAGTACGACTATATCCTGATAGACTGCCCACCGTCATTGTCATTGCTGACTTTAAATGCGCTGACCGCTTCGGATCAGCTTATCATCCCTGTACAGGCGCAATATCTCGCCATGCGAGGTATGGCCAAGCTGATGCAGGTCGTAAACAAGGTACAGCAGCGTCTTAACTCTGACTTGAAAATAGCCGGGGTGCTGATAACCCAGTATGACGGAAGAAAGAACCTGAACAAGAGCGTTTCGGAACTGGTGCAGGAAACCTTTCAGGGAAAGGTCTTCAGCACACACATACGCAACGCCATTGCGCTTGCCGAAGCACCAACACAGGGACAGGACATATTTCACTATGCACCCAAGTCTGCCGGAGCAGAAGATTATGAGAATGTATGCAATGAATTACTAACGGAAAAAATGAACTAAACTATGGCAAATAAAAAAGATTTGAAAAGCAGTATGGCACACGGGATGAGCAGCGGACTCGACAGCCTGATACAACCGACCACAAAAATACAGGAGCAAGAACAGCCACAAAAGGAGAAGGCGGTACACTGTAACTTTGTGATAAACCAGAGTATTCATGCACGCCTGAAAACGCTGGCGATACGCAAAGGTGTAACTCTAAAGGATGTCATTCAAGAAGCGGCATTAGAGTATTTGGATAGAAACGAATAAAATTAAAGATCATGGCAAAGAAACAACAATTAGGATACAAAGAAATAGAAGAGCGTTTAAGAATAATAAAAGACAATCACGTACCGGCAGAAGAAATAGGCTATCACATACTATACTCTTTTGGAAAAGGGGAGCGTGATATTGCCCGCTATAAAGAAGGCAAAGGTATATTGAAAACCTTTGAAGGACTTCTTATTAAAGGTTTATTCTGCTTTAAAAGTACCACTACGCTGCATTTATCTGAAGAACTTGAAAGTTTAAAAGCAGATAACCAGGTACTAAAAGCCTTACCTAAAATTATAGCCGTAAGTGATGGTAAAACAATACTTGCATACGACCTTAGAGAAAAGGATACATACGAAAATAAAGTAGATAGACTTTATTGTGACTTTGCTTTTTTTTATCCGTTAATGGATGTAGAACGTGTACATTATGTAGAAGAAAGCCCTGCTGATATAAAAGCAGCAGAAAGACTTGCAAAGCTACATGATGAACTTCGTGCGTATAACGAGTTTAACAGTGATAATGATTTACATGATCTGAATATCTTTATAACCCGACTTCTTTTTTGTTTCTTTGCCGAAGACACGGGTATATTTGAAGAGAACCTGTTTTCTGCATCCATACAACAATACACCAAGCCTGACGGTAGCGATTTATCAGAATATTTAGATGCTGCATTTAATATAATGGATTGTGATTTGAGAAATTCAGACACACTATCCATAATAAAGCAGTTCCCATATGTAAATGGCGGACTGTTTGCCAAACATATCCAAATACCAAAGATGGGAGCTAAAGCTCGCAAGATTATCATAGAATGCGGTGAATTGGACTGGAAAGACATCAACCCGGATATATTCGGTTCAATGATCCAGGCTGTAGTAAATCCTGAGGAACGTGCCAATCAGGGTATGCACTATACCAGTGTACCCAATATAATGAAGGTTATCAATCCTTTGTTTCTGGATGAACTTCGTGAGGAGTATAAGAAACTGGAAGAACAGCAAAAGCAGCTACAGCAACAATTAGATTTAGGTGCATTAAAACAAAAAGACTATTGCAACGCCTGTGCCCCTATTGAAAAGAAATGTCGTCAGCTCTTATTACGCATATCAAAGATGAAGTTCTTTGATCCTGCATGTGGAAGTGGAAATTTCCTTATTATCACTTATAAGTCATTACGTCTGTTGGAAATGGATATTTTAAAGGTGATACGTCAATGTAAACCAGGACAGCAAGAACTAAACTTTATAGATGGCTCTTGTATCACATTAAAGCAATTCTATGGTATAGAGTTGTTGGATTTCCCTCATGAGGTGGCTATGCTCTCACTATGGCTTGCAGAACATCAGATGAACCGTAAGTTCTCTGATGAATTTAAGGTAAATACACGTGCATTGCCTTTGCATAATATCACACAAATAGTATGTGGTAATGCTTGCCGCATTAACTGGAATGAAGTGTGCCCGCATGAACCGGAAGAAGAGGTTTTTGTATTTGGAAATCCGCCGTATTTAGGGAGTAAGTTGCAATCGAAAGAACAGAAAAAAGATATTGAATTTGTATGTAAAAATAAAAATAGATACAAAGATTTAGACTATATTTCATGTTGGTTTATATTAGCATGTAAATACATAAACTCAACATTTATAAAAACAGCATTTGTAACAACTAATTCTATCACTCAAGGTGAGCAAGTGCCAATGTTATGGTCTTTGATATTCCAACATAATATAGAAATAAGTTTTGCTCATACTTCTTTTAAATGGTCAAATAATGCGAAAAATAAAGCTGGAGTATCTTGTGTTATTATTGGGTTATATAAAAAAAGATTAGAAAATAAATACATATATTCTGATAATAATAAGAAAGCTGTTCGAGCAATAAATCCATATTTATCAGAAGGAGAAAATTGTATTGTCATGGGGTCTTTTAAGCCATTACAAGGTTTTCCTGTAATGGAAATAAAAAATATGACATATGATGGTGGAAATCTAATATTTAATGAGGAAGAAAAAAAAATAATTCTACAAAAAGAACCTGAAGTTTCAAAGTATATTGTAAAACTACAAAGTGGTAGTGATTTTATAGACAACATTTATCGTTACTCTTTTTGGATAGAGGAAAAAGACTTAAATGATGCGCTACAGTTTAACAGTATAAAAGAACGAATTGATAAAGTCAAGAATTTTAGGCAAAATAGCGGTAGTGTGGCAAAGTCATTAGTAGATAAATCTTACTGTTTTAGATTTCCCAAGAGAGCTAAAAATCACATGGTTATTATACCTAGAACAACTGGTGAGAATAGAGAATATTTACCTGTTGGCTTATTGGATAATAATACAATAACGACAGATGCCGCATATGGTATATATGATTATTCCAATTGGATTTTAGGTATTATAATGTCTAAAATGCAAATAGTATGGATGAAACCTTTATGTGGACGATTAGGTACAAGTTTTAGATACTCTTCATCTATTTGTTATAACTCTTTCCCATTCCCAACTATCAGTGAAGAAAAGAAAAAGCAAATAGAAGAAGCAGCAGAAAATGTATTAGTAACTCGTGCTTTCTATCCAGAAAAGACTTTGGCAGAATTATATGATCCGGACAAAATGCCGGAAGACTTGAAAGAAGCACATGCTGTGCTTGATGATATAGTAGAAAGCTGCTATCCGGGTTATCCGTTTGCCAATGATGAAGCAAGACTAGAATGTCTGTTCAAATTATATGAGAAGATGACAAATAAAAAATAACATGGAAGTACAAAATATAGTAAATATAAATTACCAACAAACAGGTGCATCAAGCGCAACCAACAGTTTGGGCATGCGTGAAATGCAAGCCAAGGCATACGAAGCACGTAACCAACGTTTTTTGCTTATTAAAGCACCACCAGCTTCAGGAAAGAGCCGTGCGCTTATGTTTATTGCACTTGATAAATTGGCCTATCAAGAAATAAAGAAAGTAATTGTGGCAGTACCGGAAAAGAGTATAGGCCGTTCATTTAAAAATACAAACTTAAAAGAACATGGCTTCTTTGAAGACTGGAAAGTGGCACAATATTTCAATTTGTGCGACACTTCAAATGAAAAGGATAAAGCTGACAGATTCTGTGAGTTTTTCAAACAGAAAGCTGCCAACATATTGGTTTGCGCACATGCGACACTGCGTAATGCTTCAACCCAATTACCTGATGAAACATTCAATGACTGTCTTCTTGCAATAGACGAGTTTCATCACACCAGTGCTGATGCAAATTCAGGACTGGGAGATATAGTACGCCGTGTAATGAATCACACAAACGGGCACATTATAGCCATGACTGGTTCATATTTCCGCGGTGATGGCGTTCCCGTCTTACGCTCTGAGGATGAAGCACGCTTTTATCCGGTAACATACAACTACTATCAGCAGTTGAATGGCTACAAGTATTTGAAGAATCTTATTTTGGGATATCATTTTTATCATGGTGTTTATCTTGACCATATATCAGAAGTACTTGATACACATAAGAAAACAATCATTCATATACCAAGTGTAAATTCACGTGCATCAACAGGAAAAACGAAGTACGAAGAAACAGCGGAGATAATGCGCCTGATAGGTAAAGTAGAAAGAAAGGACTACTATACCGGTATATATTATGTACGAACCAATGACGGCAGGTTATTGAAAGTAGCCGACTTGGTAGAGGATGATCAGAAAGACCGTAATATGGTACAGACATATCTTCAGAACATGAAAAAGGCTGATGATATGGATATTATCATCGCATTAGGAACAGCCAAGGAAGGGTTCGACTGGCAGTGGTGTGAAAACTGCCTGACTATCGGTGTACGTGGCTCTCTTACGGAAGTTGTGCAGATTATAGGTCGCTGCACACGTGACAGTGAGGGTAAAGAAACAGCCGGATTTGTAAACATGATAGCCATGCCTGATGCAGAACAGGCTGATGTAAAGGTGGCTGTAAATGATTTCTTGAAAGCTATTACAGCGTCTCTTCTTATGGAGCAGGTAATGGCACCGAACTGGCATTTCAAGACAATTAAAGAAGATAAAGAAAATCCATCTTCTGAAGATTTAAGGAGTATAACAGTAGAAGGGCTGAAACCTTTATCAAGCGCAAAAACAAAGATGATTGTACAGGAGCAGTTGGATGACCTTAAAGCCGCGATATTGCAGGATGAAATGGTAGTAAAAGCTATAAGCGGTTCTACAACTGCCGAACGCTTGAATAAAGAACTTATACCTAAAGTCATAAGGGAAAGATATACGGATTTGACAGATGATGAAGTGGAAGAAGTAAGACAACGTGTAATCTTAGACACTATATTCAAAAGTGGTGAAGTTGTAGATGATAAGGGAGAACCTATCACTTTTGAACCGGGAAAACAAGAAAAAGAGAGTGAAGGAAACAAGCTGCTGAAAATAGCAAACAGGTTTATAGAAATTGACAAATTGTCTATTAACCTGATTGATACGGTAAACCCATTTCAGAGAGCTTATGAGGTCATGTCTAAGTCTATTGATGCACCTACATTGAAAATCATTCAGAATACCATAGCTGAACAGAAGTCTAATCTGACCATTGAAGAAGCAATAACCTTATTCAAAGGTCCGTTAAAACAGTATATTCAGGAACATAATGGGAAAATACCATCAGCTGATGATCCGAACCCCAAAGTTCGAGAGCTGGCAGCTGCACTTCAGATGATGAAAAATCTGAAAGAAAGAAAAATGAGAGGTTTGGACTTTAATCCTGATGAATTTAAGAAATAAAACATATGGAATGGCCAAAAGAACTTTTAGATATATTCGAAGATCCTTTATTGGATGATGTCAGACCAAAAGCAACAGCACCAACAGCTAATGACCGTCTGGCAATGAAACTTGTGGAAATAACAGATTGGGTGGAGTCTCACGGTAGAGAGCCACAGAAAACAGGCGATTTACAGGAAAAGCTACTGTTTGCATCACTTAAAAGCATCCGAAACAATCCAAATAAAGTTTCATTAAAACCTTTCGACAGGCTCAATTTATTGGAGGAATAATATGGATATTGATAAAGAACTGGAAGATATATTGAATGACCCTTTATTAGAAATGACTGAAAAGGAGCGTTCTCTTTTTGAAATACCTGAAGATATGAAGAAGGTTATTGAGAAAAAGAGAAGCAAAGCTGACTATGTAGCTCAAAGAAAGCCTTGTGAAGATTTTTACAAATATCAGCCTCTATTTGAGAAGGTTCATGAAGACCTCAGAAAAGGTATAAGAAGCCTTGTTAAGTTATCAAAAACTGAAAATATAGAAGCCGGTCAATACTTCATCATTGATGGGCAGATGTTATACCTTGATTATCTTGATACAGAAACCAAATGGAAAGATAATGTAAGGGGTAAAAATGGAAGAACAAGATGTATTTATGAAAATGAAACAGAATCAGACATACTACTCCAGACATTACGTAAAAATGTAATGGAGAATGGTTATGCAATCACAGAGCCACAAGAGGAAACTCATAAAAAGTTCTTCCAAGAATCAGATATTAAAAGTACAGATAAAGTAACCGGATATATTTATGTACTCCGTTCTTTATCAAATAATCCTTCAATAAAGAAACTGAATAATCTTTACAAAATAGGTTTTTCAACGACATCAGTAGAAGAACGTATAGCCAATGCAGAAAAAGAGCCGACATACCTTATGGCACCAGTTGAAATTATAGAAACCTATAAGATTGTGAACATGAACTCACATATTTTTGAAACTATAATACATCAGCTTTTCAATGCGGTAAACTTACAGATAAGTGTAACAGACAACAACGGAGATACACATAAACCTAAAGAGTGGTTTATTGTACCATTGCATGTAATAAATACTGTCATAGAAAAAATAATGGATGGAAGTATAATTGATTATACTTATAATCCACAAATGGAATGTCTGGAAAAAAGAAATGTAAAGAAAGTATCAAATTATGATACAACAGGAATGAAGGTGTTGAACCTGAACATAAAGAAAGTTTTCTTCGACCAGATTATAAAAGGAGAAAAGAAAACAGAATACCGGGAATTAAAACAAACAACCTTAAACAAATATACCTATATAGATGAAGCTGACGGCAAACGATATTTACGAAGATATGATGCCTTACGTTTATATGTAGGATACAGAAAAGACAGGGAAAACGCACTTATACAGGTAATTGATACTACTTATAATGAGGGGGTTGTGGAATATCATTTAGGAAAAATATTGAGTCATGAAAAGTAACAAGCAGATTTTTAATGATATTTTAGTATCAATATCAAATTACACAGATGAGGGTTTATACAATGCAATAAAAGAACTAAAAATAAATGATGATTTTAGATATTATTATCTATTGGCCCATAGTATATATACATTGAAGAAGGATATTAGACAGGCAGAAGAGAATATAAGTTTATGCATAAAACTTTTGGAAAAACAAGAAGTACATAGAATTTATCCTAACGATTATATGCGTACGGAAGATTTCATGGCAGAGTTTGTAGAACCTAAGAAAAGTCAGATTTATTTTTTGGCTGGAGAAATATATGCTGTAAACGGGAACTATGCAGAATCATTAAAATGCTATCAGAAATCAGTATTGGACAGAACAAGTAAATAATAAAGAACTATCTGAAAAAGAAAGTATTATTGTTTATTCTTTCAGAAGATTTAATGAATATAGTCTTTCCGATTTAATTAATAATGAAATAACTGTATGCCATCCTTCGGTAATGAATGACCCTTTTGATAGTATAGCCAATTTATGGAGTACAGAAAGTAACCTTAATAACATATGTACAGAAGAACAGCATATATCAAGTTACAGTAAATCTTTTCAATATTTTAGAATAAGATCTTTTGTAGCCAACAAAGTCACATATGATACAGACGATAATATCTTAAAAAAGATACTAATGTGGTCTTTTTATGCAAATGAGCATAAAGGTTTCTGCATAAAATACCGATTAGCAAAACATTTCATCAAACAAGAAAAAAATACAGACTATTGTAATTTACGAATGATACCTGTAAAATATGACAACACATTTTGTTTAGAAGGAACTCAAAATATAACCACAAGCAATTCTTTTGCCTTAAAAAATAAGGTATGGGAATATGAAGATGAAGTTCGTCTATTAAGTTATAATATTAAATCGGAAAGTAAGTTTTTAGGAATATCTTTATCAGAAGACGAAAGTTGCAAGTCTAAAATAGAAGAAATAACCTTTGGTTTATTATGTCCAGAAGAGCACAAGAAAGTAATTAAAAATATAATCCAAAATTACTCTAATAATATTACATTAAGAGAAATATATAGAACTGACAAGAATATTTATGATTTATGTATTAGAAATTTATAAGAAGAAAATCCCCTGAAGCATGTACTCCAGAGGACTTTTACGACACACATACCTTTATTTGTGGGGGCGATATTAATAAACGTTTGGATTAAGGTTGGACGTTTACGTCTTTATTATTTGCATCACCCCAGCCTGTTGTCTCTGCATCAAACCGGATCGGATTCAACACAGCCTTTCCCTGATCATCATAACCACCACCGAAAATCAACGTGTAGATATGACGCTTGCCCGGTTTCCATGTATCTCCGAACGGAACATAAATTGTTTTGTATTCACTTGCTGAACCCAACAGATAAACTCCGTTCTGCCGGATTTTGCAGGCGATCTCCAGATAACATTGCTTCGCATCATCGGCCTGCGCTTTGGTTTTGCTGTCTCCGGAAACAGTCCAAGCAGTCAGCGTCTGTGGTCTATTCAGCATAGGAGTATTTGTGGAAATATCGATAGCTTCGGCATTACCATTGACCGTGAGGTTTGCGTCTTTCACTACGGTAAATTTGCCCAGACCTGATGCCTCACTTGGTAAATCATTAAAATCACTCCAACTTCCCGTTCCATCGGCTGCCGCAGGCAATGTGAAGAAGCCGCCCATTTTGACATTATGAATCTTGATCATGTCGATGTCCACCTGCATGTTATCGTATTCGGTCTTTGCTTTGAATACGACCTGTGACAGAATATGTTTGAAGGTAAATTTCACTACTCCGTTGTTTGCGGCTTTTGTCTGGCCTTTGGTCATGGCATACATCACGTCGTAGTTTACATTACCCTTGTTGGCTCCATACTCATCGATGCAGGTATACCTTATCTTTTGGACAGCCCCGGAGGCTTCCCAAGTATAAAAAATCATCATGTCTTCACTAACCGTTCCGGGATTGAACGCGTAAAAGTCCAAAGGCTCGGTAGGCCAATAACGAAGATCGCCCGCATTTTTATAATCCCACTTATTATCTTTGTACACGATATTCACTCCGTCATGTCCAAATTCCGTGTCGACCTTTCCCATGAAGGCAGTACCATCCGCCGTAAAAGCGAACACGTCGAAATCGGTGTTCTTCAAGTTGGTGTTGGTAGTAGGGGTAGCCCTCGTTTCCGCCGCATTACTTAACACGTTAAAACCAATCGCATTCCGTGAGGAGGTTTCCACATTCGCAATCTCCTCGTCTGAGCAACCCATGAGTAGTGCTCCAAAGATTGCCCAAAGCATTACTGTACTTTTTTTCATAAATAAAAACAATTTAAATTGATACATATAATTAATAAACTCGTATTACAACACTATATCCATATTCACATCATCCCAATCATCAACGTCCACATCAAATCCCGGACCGCCATTTCCCGGCTCGGATGGTACCTCATAATCAAAATTCAACACCAGATGCACATCACCGATATGCCCCGCTACCGGGACATCATGCACTTGGTCGCTCACGTCCTGTTCCAATACAGACATGCTGCCTGAACGGTTCTTGAGATACAGCCGGAAAACATTGGGCTCTCCTTCAAGTGCGGAATGTCCAAACGTATAGAATCCGCC
>ENA-USTZ01000293-USTZ01000293.1-human-gut-metagenome-genome-assembly--contig:-NODE-293-length-24911-cov-5.418499_pt1 | contig 24911 bp, 23 predicted proteins | sample MGYA00250049_ERZ773375 | MGnify/ENA primary metagenome ERZ773375 (study PRJEB29103, sample SAMN06111956) | human gut metagenome | biome: human gut; feature: ankylosing spondylitis patient; material...
GCAGATTCAGGCGGATGTCCAGTGCCACCTGGTCGTTGCGGCTGCGGCCGGTGTGCAGCCGCTTACCGGCATCACCCACGCGGGCAGTCAGGGTCTGCTCTACAAAGGTGTGTACATCCTCGGCGTTGGGGTCAATTTCCAGTGCGCCGCTGTGCAGATCCTCCAGAATAGAGTGCAGCCCCTTGTGAATATCGTCCACATCCTGCTGGGAGATAATGCCCTGACGGCCCAGCATGGCCGAGTGTACCAGGCTGCCCTGGATATCCTGCTCAATCATCCGCGCATCAAAGCGGATGGATGAGTTAAAGTCGTTTACGCGGCTGTCTACGGCCTTGCTTGCACGGCCCTGCCAAAGTTGCGGCATACGGTTCCTCCAATTCTGTTTTGTTTGTTATAGCGTGCATGCGGGGCGGTGCAGCCGCCCGGCACGCACAGTGTATAGAAAACCGCCAAGGGGGCGCGTGCCCTCCTGGCGGTGCTTATAGCGTTGGACAGATTAGTCCTGAGCGGGCCAGTTCTGGGCCAGCTTGGCACGCTCTGCAATGGGCAGGCCAAACAGGTTGATGAACCCGTTCGCATCGGCCTGGTTGTAATCGTCATCCTCGCCGAAGGAAGCGGTCTGCTCGTCGTACAGGGTGTACGGAGAGGTGACGCCGGCGTTGATCATGTTGCCCTTGTAGAGCTTGAGCTTCACATCGCCGGTGACGGTCTTTTCCAGACTGTCGGCAAAGGCATCCAGAGCCTCGCGCAGCGGGGTGAACCACTGGCCGTTGTAGACGATATCGGCATACTTCTGGGCCAGCTGAGCCTTGAAGTGAGAGCTTTCCTTATCCAGAGTGATGGTCTCCAGCACATTGATGGCCTTGTACAGGATGGCACCGCCGGGGGTCTCGTACACACCGCGGCTCTTCATGCCCACCAGACGGTTCTCCACGATATCCAGCAGGCCGATGCCGTTCTCGCCGCCCAGCTTGTTCAGGTGCTCCACCAGCTCCACAGCGCCCATCTCCTTGCCGTCCACGGCGGTGGGGATGCCCTTTTCAAAGTGGATGGTCACATAGGTGGGCTTATCGGGAGCCTGCTCGGGGCTGATGCCCAGCTCCAGGAAGCCGGGCTTGTTGTACTGGGGCTCGTTGGCGGGGCTTTCCAGATCGAGGCCCTCGTGGCTCAGGTGCCACAGGTTCTTGTCCTTGGAATAGTTGGTCTCGCGGTTGATCTTCAGGGGGATGTGGTGAGCCTCGGCGTAGTCGATCTCCTCGTCACGGCTCTTGATATCCCACTCACGCCACGGAGCAATGATGGCCATATCGGGGCACAGGGCCTTGAGGGTCAGCTCAAAACGCACCTGATCGTTGCCCTTGCCGGTGCAGCCGTGGCAGATGGCGTCTGCGCCTTCCTTGATGGCGATATCGGCCAGAGCCTTTGCGATGCAGGGGCGGGCGAAGCTGGTGCCCAGCAGATAATCCTCATACTTGGCGCCGAACTTCAGGGTGGGGAAGATGTAGTTCTCCACGAAGTCCTTCTTCAGGTCGAGGACGTACAGCTTGGAAGCGCCGGTCTTCTTGGCCTTCTCTTCCAGACCGTCCAGCTCGGTGCCCTGACCCACATCGCCGGAAACGGCGACGACTTCGCAGTTGTTGTAGTTTTCCTTCAGCCAAGGAATGATGATGGAGGTATCCAGACCACCGGAGTAAGCCAGAACGACTTTTTTGATGTCTTCCTTTTTCATGATGAACGCTCCTTTATTTTCATGATTACACTTTTGTTTTTCTGCACCGGGCATCCCTCCCGGCACGCTCGATTCATCGCTTGCTTATCACGCTTTTTATTATACGCCGTGCGGTTTTTCCGTCAATGCCGAAAACCGCCAAACCTTCTGCCCGTTTCTGGTGCGGTTTCTGTCAATTTGTATGTTTATGCAAATATTTTGTAAATTATACAATTTTTATGCAATCATACTGCATATATGCGGAGGCTTTTGCCGGGCCTTTTTGGCCCCTTCGCACCCCGGAACCGCCGTTCACGCACAAAACACCCCCATTCACGCAGGTTTTATTTCTTTTTGACGCACTTTATGGTACAATTAGTTCAAGAAGATCGTCGTCTCTATGCAGCTACAAAACGGAAAGTGAGGTCTCTATGAAAAAACGCATTCTCGCCCTGCTTCTTGCCTTCAGCATGATGCTTTCCCTTTTGCCGGTATCTGCCCTCGCAGATACGGGGGGGGTATCGATTTCGCCGCTTATGCGAGTAATGGGTCTTTGCCCGACCTTGTAATGGACAACAACACCGGAAAGCCCGATGTTTCTCAAATAGAACCGGATTCGGAGGGTGTTTATCAGGGCAACGGCTGGACGTATGAAATTATAGACAGCGGCCACAGCACGCTGACGCTAAAAAGCGGGAGCTATGATTTCAACAACACCAAGCCTACCACCAAGAATGGTGATGTTTTAAAGCTCGTTAACTGCAAGGTAGTTGTGGAAAACGGTGCCACCATCATGGGCGGTCGGTTTCGTGCGATGCTCAATTATGGCACCGTCGAAAACTCTCTGCTCAGCACTAATGACATTATAAATTGTGACGGCGGCACTATGACGAACTGTCTGTTTACTCGCACAACCCCGCCGGAGGGTGTTGCTAACTACCACAAATTGACCGAAGTGAACAACGCCGTGTTTGATGTCACTCTTCCAAACGTCCCGAAGGCCTTTTCGGGTTGCCAAACCTACTATTTTACCGGAACTCCCACACTTGTTGTAAAGCTTGCAAAGCTCGGCGGCTTTAACGAACTTCACTACATCAACGGCGAAGAGCATTACGGCGGCCTGACCGGCCCGGATGCGTATGGTCACTACACGTTTACCCCCAACGCGGGCGAAGATATCGTGCTGAACCAAGAGCCTTACGTTCCCAATCTTGCAATCAGCAACGGAATGCCCGACCTTTCCAGAGCAGATCAGACTTCGGAGTTTGTTTTTCAGGGCAACGGCTGGAAGTATGATATTGGCAGCCACACGCTGACGCTGGAACGCGGCGACTACGACTTTTCCAAGGATGGCCTTGGTCAGCTTGACCCCGATGTGAAGCTTGTGGTTGGCCCCAGTGCCAAGCTCACCGGCGGCGTGTTCAACGAGATTCCCCACGGCTTAACCGCTGATAATGTCCAACCCATCAGCCTGAACGGTTCCGGTTCGATTGAAGCCGTGAACGGCCTTTCTTCCCCAAAGTGGAACAAAACACTGTATGCCATCAAAGGCAGTCAGGTGGAGATCAAAGCCAGTGTTCCCCTTACGGATATCAACTGCCGCGCGATCAACCCTCGCTATTATCTTGATAACAACGACAAAACCGCTCTCCGTTTCACGACACGCCCTTCCTTCCTTGAGACTTATGGCGGACCTGAGTTGATCCTGAACAAGTCTTCCCGCACGAATCTCATCATGAAGGAAGATGGTTCTCCGGATCTCGAAGGCATCCCATATGATCGGAGCGGCGAGTATCTCGCGGATATTTATACCGGTGATGGCTGGAGATATGTTGACGGCATCTCCGACTATTTGGAGCTAACCGCCCATTCTTACAATTTCCGTTATTGCGACCCGCGCAACGAGACCGGCAGCGAGCTTGCGGCTGTAACGTGCGATATCACAAACAGCAGCGGTGCGACCATCGAAGACGGCATTTTCAAGAATTTTGTCGAGAATTATGGCGGCACCATCAACGGCGGAACCTTTGCTGCGGGTTTGCTCGTCAGGTCTGCCCCTGAACAGGGCACCGTGACCGGCGGCGCATTCAACCGTAAAGACGGCCTGAGTGATGGAGCTCATGCAGTTACCGTGAATGGCGGAAGCATTCTGAAAGTGAATGACACCGAACCGCGTGTGCTGGATAGTTCTTTCCATTTGACCACCGGCACCGAATGGAACCTCTACTCCTATGAGGGCACCATTGTCACCGTCACAGCCGACACCGACATTACCAACATCAACGGCTGGAACATCGGCAGGTTCCCCGGCAGCAGCTACCCGAACGGCGAGGACGACAAAAAGACGGTCCGCTTCCGAATGCCCGACGGCCCCGTGGTACTGAACGACACGCTGTATACTCTCGACATCATCCGCGGCAAGACGCTGGGCAACACCTTTGTCTGCGTTCCGGCGGGTACGGAACTCCCGCTGGTAGCCGACGAACCGGCAGAAAATGAAACCTTCCTCGGCTGGACGCTGAGCGACGAAAGCTTGCTGACGAAAGGCACGCTGAACGACCCCGAATGCACAAGGATCACCATCAAAATGAAAGACGCCAGCGCCACCGCTGAGGCGATGTTCCAGAAAGATACCCCCGCCTACACCCTCACCGTGACCGGCGGCGGGCTTGTGAACAGCAAGACCAGCGCGTTGGTGGAGGTAGGTGAGGAAGTGCGCCTGACCACGGGCGAGATGCAGGAGGGCATGAGCTTCAACTATTGGGACCTGCCCACCCCGCTGCTCAAAGCGCTGACGGACGAGGATTCCACCTTCAGCAATAAGGTCGAGTCCCTGACCTTTACCATGCCCGACCTGAGCGAGTACACCGAGGACACGCGCTTCACCATCCGGCTGGACATCCGCCCGGCGGAGCTGCCGGACGATGACGACGGCCCGTCGGTGCTGGGCACCATGGCCACCGTGGCCGTGGGCGGCGCGGCAGCCGGCATCTTGGTGTGGCAGGGCGTGAGCCTCGGTGTGGACAGCTATTTGCAGCTTTCCCTGCCCGACGGCGTGCCAGTCCCGGCCAACCGCATTGAGCTGGTGAAGCTGCTGTGGGAGACGGCGGGCAAGCCCGACGTGGTGCTCCCGGCGCTGTACGGCGATGTTTCCGCCGAGGACGCTGAGCTGCAGAAGGCGACTCGCTGGGCCATCGACAACGGCCTTGTGAAGTCCGCCGACGAGAGCGACGCCTCCCGCTTTGACCCCGACCGCAGCGTTTCCAAGTATGAAGTGGCGCGGGCGTGGTTCAAGGTCCAGCAGATGCTGAAATAACTCCCCCAGTCCTCTCCGAGGACAGCCCCCTTACAAGAGCAAGAGCCTCCCGGCGTGAAAACCGGGAGGCTCTTGCGTTATATGCTGCCGTATTTTTTCAGGATGGCGGCGGTCTCTTCGGGGGATGCGAGCCGGATGGGGGCGGGCGTTTCGCTGCCGGAACGCAGCGCCAGCCACCACGTCGAAAGCCCCAGCCAGCCCCACTTATAGGCCGTGTGGGGGGTGCGCCCCACGCAGGAGAAGCCCAGCCGCTGGTGGATGTGCTCGCTGGCGGGGTTGGGGTCAGCCACAAGGGCGTAGACGTTCCAGTAGCCGCAGGCATCCAGCACTTCCAGCAGGGCGCGGTAGAGCAGGGTGCCCACACCGAGGCCGCGGGCGTCCGGGGCGCAGTAGATGGTGCTCTCCACCGACCAGTCGTAGGCTTCCCGCGGGTGCCACCGGTGGGCACAGGCGTAGCCCAGCAGCTTGCCCTCGGCGTCCCGCGCCAGCAGCAGCGGGGCCACCTTCCGGGTGTTGTCCACCCAGTCCTCGTACTCTTCCAGCGTGGAGGGCGTGACCTGAAAGGTCGCCGTGTGGTTCAGCACGTACCAGTTGTAAATTTCAAGGATGTCTGCCGCATCCGCGCGGGTCGCCACCGACAGCCGGGGCAGATTCTTCCCTTCCCATTCCGCGCACAGGGCCTCTTTTTTCGGCTTGGGCAGCTTTTTCAGGGCCGCTTCGCGGCGCAGGGCGTCGGATTTGTCGGCACAGCGCTCCAAGTAGGCGAACCGCTTGGCCCCCATGGCCCGCGTCGCCTTGGCCCCTTTGCCGGTCTTGTGGGCGTGGAGCCGGGCACCGGGGTCGTTGGTCCAGCCCGTGTAGAGCTGGCCGCCCGCGCACCGCACCATATAGACGTAGGCCCGTTCTTCGTGTTCCGCTTCGCCGCTCATCTTACAGTCTCCCGTTGTTTTTCAGCACCTGACGGCAGGCCGCAAGGGCGGTCTCCTTGTCCTTGGCCGTGATGAGGAAGCGGCTGGCATGGCAAAAGCTGATGCCCTCGATGCCGCTCTTCTGCTGGATGACCTCCTGCGGCTGGCCCGCCCACGACTGGGGGAAGGGGAGCTTAGGCTTTTTGGTCTTGTGGTCGGTCACGCACTGGGCGCTCCAGCCGCCGCGCTGGCTGGGGTAGACCACGAAGAGGGCATCCGTCCGGTACAGGCCGTTCTTCCACGGCAGGTAGCAGGGTAGGACCACGATGCCGTCGCGGGAGTTTTTGTAGGCTTGCTGGACCTTTTCATCCGCACGGTTCACGGCGTTGGCGCTGGCGATCTGGTTTTCCAAGATCTGCTTTGCCACGGCCACCGCCTTGAAAAAGCAGGTATCCTGATCTTCCTTCGAGTCCCACACCGGGTTAAAGAAGCCGATGGCGTCACACAGGCTGTTCTGCTCGCCGGTGTTGTCGTTCAGATCGAGGGGCTGGATGAAGTTTTCGTCGATGAGCCGCGCCTGACGCTCACCCACAAGGCCGGGCCCCAGCACCCGCCACAGCAGACCGAAGGCTGCGTAGGGGACGCCGTTGGCCCGCATTTCCCGCGGCTCCTGATGGTGGTCGAACATGCCGAAGCCGATATCGTACACGATGCCGTCGAAGTCGTCCGGCACCACAAAGCCGCGGGTGATCTTGATGTCCGGGCGGATGATCTGCAGCAGCGCCGTCGCAAAGACATCATCCGCGTGGAACTTGCCCGCATGTGTAAAACCATTTGCAGGAATTTTCATATCTGTACCTCATTCTCAACAGTGTCTTTGAGGACAGTATAGCACATTCTGCCGAGCGGGACAAACCCCGCTTTTTGCCCTTCTAAAATGTATTGCACATCGCCATACAACGTGGTACAATAGTGGAAACAGGAGGCGATCACCATGTCCGCAAAAACCGCAAATGTCACCGCACGCATCCAGCCCGAAGTCAAAGAACAGGCCGAAGCGATCCTTTCCCAGCTGGGCATTCCGGTTTCCGTCTTCATCGATATGGCCTACCGTCAGGTCATCCTGCGGGACGGCATTCCGTTCTCGCTGGAGCTATCCGCAAAACTTCCCACCCGCGACACCATGACCCGCAGCGAATTTGACGCCATGATGCAGACCGGCCTCGACCAAGCCAAGCGCGGCGAGTCGTCACCGCTGGACGAAGCCTTCGCCCGGCTCCGCGCGGAGATTTGAAAAGCTTTTGTGCAGGAACTTTCTGTTCTACTTTTGGGTCGATACCGGCGCTTACCGTGTGCAGATCCTTGCTGTAGTCTATGCGCGGCGCGACCAGTTGAAACAGCTTCGGAATATAACGAGCCTTTCTTAAAACGCAGACCAGCCCCGGAAACGATGCCGTTCAGGCTGTTTCCGGGGCTGGTCTCTTCATCATTTACTTTTTCTTCCGGCTGTCCGTCTTGGTGACGGCCTTGGTCGTGGTCTTAGCCACGGCCGTGGTGGGCTTGACGGCGGGGGAGAGGTTGGGCTTTTGGATGAGGGCCTTGGTGGCGGGCTCGCCGAGGGTCAGCACATTCACCAACTCCTGCTGGATGGCGTCGTTGTTCTCGTCGGTGACGGCGAGGACGTCGGCGTAGAACTGCTCCATCTCCTCAAAGGTGGGGAAGGTGGCCACGTACATCTGGTTGCCCATGGCACCGGAGAGGGCGTCGGGGATGCGGTCCACCATCCGCATATTGTCCTGATACTTCTGCATCAGCTGCTCGTGGCTGTAGACGAAGTGCTTGCCGTCGCGGCGGCCCGCAAAGGGGCAGTAGAAGTGCTCGCCGACGGGCATATCGGTGCCGCCGAAGGCGATCATGTCGGCCCAGATCTTGTACACGTTGGTGGAGCGTGCAAAGTTGATCATGTCGGGCGTGAAGCCGCCGCAGGGGCGCATGTTGACTTCCAGCGCAACGATCTGGCCCTTTTTGCCCATGCCGGCCTGATCCTCGCTCATCCGGAAGAACTCGAAGTGGACGAAGCGGCTCTTGACGCCGAAGCTCTTGACGGCGGCGCGGCCCGCGGCGCGGGTGTCGTCGGGCAGATCCTTGATGATGTAGTAGATGGAGTTGTCGTTGTCGTTCACGATGTCCATGATGGACATGGGGCTGACATTGCCCGCCTCGAAGATGGGGTTGCCGCTGCCGTCGATGATGGCGTCGTAGCTGTTGACCTCGGCGCGGACGAACTCCTCCATGATGTAGGAAACATCCGGGTGATGGATGCTCTTGTAGGTCAGGAAGGTGCGCAGTTCCTCGTCATTGGACAGCCTGTGGGTGTCGGAAGCGCCCACGCCGTTGTCGGGCTTGACGACCACCGGGTAGCCGACCTCTTCGGTGAACTTCTTGCAGCCCTCAAAGTCATCCACCATGTGATAACGGGCGGTGGCGATGCCGGCCTTCTGGTAGTACTCCTTCATCTTGCTCTTGTACTTGATGCGGGGCATGTCCTCGGTCTGGAAGCCGCTGGTGATGTGGAAATCGGTGCGCAGAGCGGCATCCCGCTCCAGCCAGTATTCGTTGTTGGACTCCAGCCAGTCGATGCGGCCATACTTGAAGGTGAAGAAGGCCACGGCGCGGTATACCTCGTCATAATTTTCGAGGCTGCCGACCTTGTAATACTCGTTCAGGCTGTCCTTCAACTCCGGCTTCAGCTCATCGTAGGGCTGGTCGCCGATGCCGAGGACGTTCATGCCGTCGTTTTTCAGCTCCCGGCAGAACTGCCAGTAGTTCGTCGGGAAGTTCGGGGAGATAAAGATAAAATTGCTCATGGTTTTGTCGATTCCTTTTTGTTCAGCCTAAAATATAAGGCATATAATACACCACCTGCTGATACCACCAGTTCCAGTCATGGTTGACATCGTGGCCCCACAGATCGACCCAGATGGGGATATGCTTGGCCTCGAAGATGCGCTTGAGATACCACGTGGTGTCCGGCTGCTCCCAATCGCCCTGACCGCAGCAGATGACGGCCTTCTGGTTCCGGAACAGCTCCATATAGGGGTGATTTTCCGGGAAATTGACCATGTAATCCACCGGGGAGTTCATATAGACCAGCTCGTCCATATAGTCGCCGAAGCCGTAGTGGGCGGTGTAGATGCCGCTGAGGGCCATGCAGCCGCAGAAGATGTTCGGGAAGCGCAGATACAGGTTGACCGCATGGGTCGCGCCAAGGCTGCACCCGAAAGCGATGACGCCGGGCGCGCCGTCCCAGCCGTTCCGCTCGCGGGCGATTTGCTGGATCTTGGGCACGGCCTCCTCCACGATGTAGCGGATCCACTGCTCGTAGCGGCGGATGCGCCAGTAGGGCTCGCCGCTGGAGTCCGACCACGTTTCCTTGTCGATGGTGTCGATGGAAATGACCATCACCTGACCGGACTCGATCCACGGGGCCAGCGTATCGGCCATGTGGAAATCCTCAAAGTCGAAGAAGCGGCCGTCCTGACAGGGGATGTAAAGCATCGGGCGGCCCCCATGGCCGTAGACCTTGCACTCCATCTCGCGGCCGAGAGCGGGGCTGTAATCCTTAAAATACTGCATTTCCATCGTTGATTCCTCCTTTTGTAGGGTCAATCCAGTTCGTACATCAGGGTATGGATCACAAAGGGCAGCTGCTTTTCCCAGCTGGCTTCGCTGTGGGTGCCGCCGGGCACCAGACGGGACGTCAGATGGATGCCGCGGATCATGATCTTGCTGCACATCTCCGCAAAACCCTTGCGCATCCCGTCGTGGTTGCCCATCTCGCGGGAACCGTAGTCCATGTAAAGCACCGTGCCCGGTTCGAGCTTGGCGCGGCCCACAAGGCCGTCGAGCTTTTCCGGCGAGACCCAGATGGAGGGCGACAGCGCCGCCGCCCGGCTGAAGACGTCGTTGTGGTTGAGCAGGGCGTACAGGCTCATCAGGCCGCCCATGGAGCTGCCGCCGATGAAGGTGTGCCCCCGGTCGGGCAGGGTGCGGAAATTGTGGTCGATGAAGGGCTTGAACCGGTGGATGAACCAGCTCATCGTGGCCGCGCCCTTGCCGTCAAAGTGGCCGTACTGGGGGTCATCGAAGCGGTAGGGCGAATACTCCACCAGCCGCTCGTTGTTCGACCCCGCGTTGCACTCCACCGCCGCCACGATGAGCGGCGTGTCGGTGTAGTCCAGATAATCCGCCATGCCCCAGCTCTTGCCGTAGGTAGCGTCCTCATCGAAGAAGACGTTCTGGCCGTCAAACATATACAGCACCGGATACCGGCGGTCCGGCTCGGCCTCGTACATGGTGGGCAGGTAGACATAGGCCCGCCGCTGCTCCGTGCCGTTCACTGCCGGGTAGCTCACGCTCCATTTTTTGATCATTTCCAGTTCCCTCTCAATCCTGTTACTCTATTGTTTATACTAACACGATTGGGAAAGAAAAGCAATTACCGCCAGCGGGCTTGCCCTCTCAGGCAAAGCCGTTGGGGTTATACAGAAAACGCCGTCCGGTGAGCTGCCGGACGGCGCTTGCAAAAATTCCGAACGGTCGGGGGAGAGGGGCTGCTTAGTACTTCTTCTCCACGGGCACGATCCAGCCCTTTGTATCGGGGATCTTGCCCCACTGCATACCGGTCATGGTATCGTACAGCTTCTGGGTGACAGCGCCGATCTTGCCGTCGCCGATGTAAGCGTGCTCGCCCTTCCAGACCAGCTCCTTGACGGGGGAGACGACAGCGGCGGTGCCGGTGCCGAAGACTTCCTCCAGCTTGCCCTCGCGGGCAGCCTGCATGATGTCGGCGATGGCCAGCTTGCCCTCGATGACCTCATAGCCCCAATCCTTCAGCAGTTCGATGCAGCTGCGGCGGGTGACGCCGGGCAGAACCGTGCCGACGGTAGCGGCGGTGTACACCTTGCCGTCGATCTTAAACATGATGTTCATGCTGCCGACTTCCTCGACGTACTTCTTCTCAACGCCGTCCAGCCACAGCACCTGTGCATAGCCCTGCTCCTCGGCCAGCTCGCCAGCCTTGATGGAAGCAGCGTAGTTGCCGCCGCACTTGGTAAAGCCGGTCAGGCCGGGAGCGGCACGGATGTACTCGTCCTCGACATAGATGCGGACGGGGTTGATGCCCTCGGCATAGTAAGCGCCCGACGGTGCGCAGATGATGCAGAAGATGTAGTGCTTGGAAGCGTGGACGCCCAGACCCACATCGTTTGCAAAGATGAAGGGGCGGATGTACAGGGAGGCACCATCGGAGTGGGGCACCCAGTCGCGGTCCACATCCACCAGAGCCTCAACGGCCTGAATGTAATCCTCCACGGGGATCTTAGGGATGCACAGACGGTCGGCAGAATCTTGGAAGCGCTTTGCGTTGCACTCCGGGCGGAACAGCTGCACGGTGTCGTCCGCGGTGCGGTAAGCCTTCATGCCCTCAAAGATCTCCTGTGCGTAGTGGAACACGACAGTGGCCGGGTCCAGCGGGAACGGAGCATAGGGGACGATGCGGGCATCGTGCCAGCCCTCGCCCTCGGTGTAGTCCATAACGAACATATGGTCGGTGAACTTCTTGCCGAAGCCGAGCTTCGTCTCGTCCTGCGGCTTCTCCTTCGGATGGGTAGTCCGGGTGATCTTGATATCCAACATGATAAATTTTCCCTCTTTTCTGATCTCACACAGCTGACACGCGCGGCTCCTCCCGCGCCTGAAAATGCCGAATGTTGTCTTCTATTATAATAACATGAGCACATTTTTCAAGGAAACACAAAATCTTTCATGTTTGGGGGCTGTAAGTTGCCGGGAATTGTGATATTATTTGAAAAGGGATTAACCTCTCAGTCTCGCCTACGGCTCGCCAGTCGTCCACCCTCTGTCGCTTACGCGACATCTCCCTCCGGCCGGAGGGAGTCTTTCCTAGTAGGGGAGCCTCTGGCGAAACCGGGAACTCTGCGAGGACTGCCAAGGCCTCCCCTACAAGGGGAGGTGGCATTGCGAAGCAATGACGGAGAGGTTGTACGAAGGACAAGTATGCAATCAGAGGGACAAAACACATGATTCAAGGTGTCATTTTTGATATGGACGGCCTGATGTTCGACACGGAGCGGATGTGGGCAACATTCTGGGAACCGGCGCTTGCGGCGCTGGGGCTTCCTTATAAAGAGGGGCTGGCGGAAGCCGAGCGGGGCACCGCAGGGGAAACTTCGCGGAATATCGTCCGTAGTTTCTACGGAGAGGAATGCGATGCCAACGCCATCATCGACAGTCTGCACCGGGTGGCGGACGAGGCGTTCCAGAAGCCGGTGCCCAAAAAGCCGGGGCTGGATGAGCTGCTGGCGTGGCTGGACGAGCAGCACATCCCCATGGCAGTGGCTTCCTCCAGCCGGATGCACGTCATCCAGCGCAACCTCGACAATTGGGGCCTGACCCATTACTTCAAGACGCTGGCGTCCGGCCAGCAGGTCACCCACTCCAAGCCTGACCCGGAAATCTTCCTCTTAGCGGCACAGCAGCTGGGCGCGGAACCGGCCCGCTGCCTTGTATTGGAGGACAGCTACAACGGCGTCCGCGCCGGGGCGGCGGGCCGCTTTGTCACCGTGATGGTGCCCGACCTGCTCCCCGCCGACGACGAGATGCGCAGCCTGTACACGGCAGAGTGCAAGAGCCTGACCGAGGTGCTGGAGCGTCTGAAAGCAGACGAATTCTAAGCAAAAAACCACCGGTGCTCCGGTGGTTTTTTGCTGTCGGCTTATTTGCAGCCGACCATGATATCGATGATCTCGCGGTTGGTCTCCTTCATGCCCTGCTTGCCGAGACGGCCCACGTTCCGCAGGGAGTCTTCCACCCCCTCGGCCACGATGCCGTCGCCGCCGCGGAACTGCTGGCCCCGGATGTACATATTATAGCCGAGCAGTCCGGCTTCCACCGCTGTGGCGATCTTAGCGGCGCAGGACGCCTTGGCACCATCGCAGATGACGCCGGACACCACGGCCAGCGCATTGACGACGGTGTGGATGACGGCTTCGTACCCGCCGCCGCAGAGGTAAGCGATGCCCGCACCGGCCCCCGCTCCCGCGCTGATGGCCCCGCAGTAGGCCGACAGGCGGCCGATGGGGGTCTTTTCGTGGATGGTGGTCAGGTTGGAGAGGGTCAAGGCCCGGTAAAGCTGCTCGTCGCCGGCCTTCAGCTCCCGCGCATAGACAATGACCGGCACCGAGGCGGTGATGCCCTGATTGCCGCTGCCGGAGTTGATGACCACGGGCTGCTCGCAGCCGTTCATCCGGGCGTCCGAACCGGCGGCGGCGTAGGCTTTGGCCCGGACACGGACGTTGTCGCCCTCCATGTCCAGCAGGACGCTGCCGATGTTCGCACCGTAATCGCCCCGCAAGCCTTCCTCGGCAATGGCCATATTGTATTTGATCTGGGGGTCCAGAATGGGCTTCACGTCCTCGATGTCCACCGTGTTGGCGAAGTCCCAGATGTGCTCCATATCCAGCAGACTGCGGTCGGTCAGGTTTTCCTCGTCGTCGCCGTGAACGGGCAGGTCCAGCAGCACTTCGCCGTCCTTTTCCATGTGGACGATGTTGGTGTGGAAGACTGCGATCCGCACTTGGGCCGAGTGCCCGCCCTTCCAGACCGTCACGATGATGTCGAAGGTCACGCCATTGTCCACATGCTCGACCGTGATCTCCGTCTGGTCCAGATAGGCAAGGATGGCTTTCGTTTCCTCCGGCGTCACGTCGGCGATGACCTCCAGCTTCTGTTCCGGGCGGCCCGCCACGATGCCCGCAGCGGCCGCAGCTTCCAGACCTTTACGGTTGTCGGTGTTGGGCACGATGACGGACTTCACGTTCTTGATCATGCTGCCGCTGGCCCCGACGCACACACGCTCCGGCACGGCCCCCAGCGTCTTCCGGGCCACGGCGGCGGCATAGGCCACCGCGATGGGTTCGGTGCAGCCCATGGCAGGGATAAGCTCTTCCTTCAATATCTGAAGATAAGCCTGATATCGCAGTTCTGTTTTTTCCATTCCAAATGTCCTTTATCGTTGTTGTGAGTCGCTTTGCTTCATTGTACAAAAAGCGCTCCCAAAAAACAAGGTTTCTTAGCGGCATTTTCGCCAAACATCAGCTTTATGGAAATGAAGTCTGCAAAAAACAACCTCCCTTCTGACACTGCGATCGTCGGAAGGGAGGTTGCCTTTTAAGGAGAATGGTATGATGAAGAAAAAAAGAAGAGAGAAAATAGCAAGTAGATTTTAGTGGCAGATTATCCCATCAGTGCAGTCCATGCGCTTGAGATCAGGAAAATCAGGATAAGCGCAGGCAGCAGGTTCAGAACCTTCATATCCTTTTTGATACCGGCTAGGCTGAGACCGGCACAAAGGGTAATGATACCGCCCGTTGCGGAAAAGTCTGCAATGATATCCGGCGTAATAAAGGATTGCACTGCACCGGATACCAAAAACAGTGCGCCGTAGATGATGGCCTGCGGAATGCAGAGCATCGGAACGATTTTTCCAAGAATAGAGCCGAAGATGCAGGCCGTGACAAAATCCAGAATGGATTTCGTGATGAGGATGCTTCCATCACCAGTCAGACCCTCATTCAATGCACCGTACCAGCCTGTGCCGCCGCAGCAGAACAGGATGACAACTGCGCTGACCTGAGCAAGAAACTGCTCATCTGCGGCTGCGCCGTTCATCAGCTTATGCACTACTCCGGTCACAAGCTTTCGGATGCGGTCATCCAGCATCACAAGCTCGCCCAGAATACTGCCGATCACCAATGTCAGAACAACAGCCGAAAGGTTCTTTACTTTCAGAATCAGAACGATGCCCATTGCAATGGCTGCGATTCCAAGGGTATTGTTCAGAGCTTTTTTCAGAGAATCCGGCAGACGAGTTCCAAGTATAACACCCAGAACTGCGCCAAGACAGGTAATCAAAACATCCGTTGTAATTCCTATGGGCATAGTTAATGTAATGTGCCTCCTTTTTTCTGGAACAAGCCAGTAAAAGTCTCGATATGCTTCAGCTCATCGTAGTGGCCGTTTTTCATTCGTTATTTATGTATCAGAGCGGATAGATCGTCATGACCCAGAGGATATTTGCAACGGACAGCAAAATTGCAGGCAGGATAGACTGCTTAATGTTGCTCTTCATATCATAGCCGCCGATGCCCATAACCATAGGAACGGTAGGCGTTGCCATCGGGGTCATGAAAGCGGTGCAGCAGGCAGAGGCGACCAGCAGCAGAGGGCCGGTGCAGTCTGCGCCCATGCTCTTGCAGGCCAGAATCGCGATGGGAGCAAAAATCGCCATAACGGTACGGTTCTGCATGATCTGGGTCAGGAAGAAGGGGATCAGATAGAACAGTGCACCGATGAGGTAGGGATTGCCAAGGCTGGATGCCGTATTTGCGATAGCGTTGCCGATCAGGTCACCTGCACCGGTGTTTGCCAGCGCAGAACCCATGCACAGACCGCCAGCGACCATTAAGGTCAGATCGATCGGCATGGAAGCGCAAGCTTCCTTAGAAGACAGAACGCCGGTGGCAACGGTTGCAACGGCACCGATAAAGGAAATTTCCCAAGCAGCCAGATTCGGACCGCCGATCGCAGCCAGCACATTGTTCAGCGGAGTATTGAAGATCAGGCAGAGAGAAACGAGGCAGAAAATTGCGATCGCAGAGATCTCCTGCGGCCGTTTCAGCGGCTCGTGATGTGCAACGCGCTTGGAAAGTTCAGAGCTGTCCTTGCTTGCAACAACCGGTTTTTCAGGGGCAAAACGGAAACCAACAAAAGTGGTGTAAAGCATCAGGACCAGCAGGCTCATGCCACGGCCTTTGAACAGATCCATTGCCTCCATGGTGTACTGCTCGTAACCATTCGCTGCAATGTAGCCGTTCAGCTCAGCCAGCATTGCCAGAGAGCCGCCGACCGGGATAATTGCACAGGCTGCGATACTGACAAGGCCGACGCTGAAGATGGTCTTGCTGATGCTGATGTTCATTTCTTCACAGGTTGCGGTAACGATAGGAGCCACAATGCAGAACGCTGCAACTGCGCTGCCGGTAAAGGTAGCCGCCATAACAGTCGCCAGTGTAAAGCCCAGCATGACCATGACCATGCTGCCCTTCGAGATTTTTTTGACGGTGCTTGCCACCAGATGGATGGCCTTGGTACGCTTGAAACCTTCCGAGATGACAAACATACTGGTGATCATCACGAGGTTTGCGTTGCCGATATTGCCCAGAATATCTTTCGGGCCAATGCAGCCGGTCAGCAGGAAGAGAACGATGCCGATACAACCCACAGTACCGACGGAGAGCTTATTCCAGATATAACCTGCAATCACAACAGCACTGATTGCAAAGCAAATGATCATTTGAGTCGTCATTTGTTATTCCTCCACTCGAACGTCTTAAACGTCTGATTCATTGACGGGACGGCCACGGTAATACAGCGTACCGTCTTCGCTGCGATGAAACTGGCTGAGGAACTGGTCATAGCTGATCCAGCTCTCTTCCGGGTAATTTGCGTGGACCATGTTGTCCACACGTCCGATCACGACCATCGGCACGCCCTGTTTGTCCGGGAAAACATACCATGTGATCGGCTCTGTTTTCCAAGTCTCCACATTGGCCGGGTCCAGATGATACGTTTCCAGCTTCTCCATCAGAGTTGCACGCAGCTCATCCGAGAGGCAGAATGGCAGCACCGGGTCTTCCCCATGACCAGCGGTGAGGAAGTCCTGATCGCCGTAAATCATCATGGTAGGAACGTGCTGCTCGCAGGCAGGCCACTCACGATACATCTTGCTGGGGCAGCGCAGTGCAGACCACGGAGCAACCGCAGCGAAAATGTCGCCAGCGGTATAAGCCAGCAGGTCGCTCATCATACCGCCGCTGGATTGACCCATTGCATAGACACGGCTCTTATCCACCGAATGACGGCTCTCTACATCTGCCACCAGTTCCCGGATAAACTTCACATCGTCCACCGGAGTATCCTGATAAATGCCGCACCACAGGAGGACATTGCGCAGACCGTTCGGCTTCTGCTGATAGACACCAGCTTCGGGAACGACCGCAATAAAGTGACGTTCCTCTGCAACGGTGGAAACACAGCTCAGATCAAAGAACGTCTCTGCTGTGCCTCCGCGACCGTGGAACACAACGACCAGCGGCCATTTCTTATCCGGAGTGCAGCTCTTCGGCACATACTCGTACCAAGTGCGTGTCATGCCGTCCACTTCCATGGTCTTCTTTTCCGCGCCACAAGCGATCGGCTCTTTGAAATAGCGCAGCTGCTTCTTGCCGGGACCTCTGTGACGACATGCAAGGCTGATATAACTCCATGCTGCTTCCATCTGTTCCTTCGTAAAAGGATTTTTACGAACGGCCAGACGAACCTGTGCGATCTGCTCCTCATTGACTTCGCTCAGAACGCGCACCGGAGTCGGCATCCAGATCTCATCTGCGCCTTCTCCGGACAGCGGTGCACCGACAACATGGTTCTGCTCTTTCCAGAAGTCAACAGCAGCGGTGTTGTCTGCGTTTTTGGCGGTCATACTCATCCAGACGGGGAGCTGTGCAGCCATCCCCATGACTTTCAGCTCTACTTCACCCTGATCGGACTCGCCGCGCAGAGCGGTATGTTCTGCGTTCAGATCACCGTTCAGGTCGCCGAACGTCATCAGTCCGCTCCACTCGCTTGCCATCCGGCGTGCAGCCTGATGTGCGGCAAAGCTGCCATCACCGATGCCGCAGAGATAGATGTTATCCTGCATGGTGATATAAAAATCGCGTGCCTGAATCGCAACGTAAATGGCGTTCAGATAATCGGCATCACTGCCGTCCGCGTTCCATGCAGTCTCCGGCGTTGCCAGATGCAGGAACAGCTTTTTGTCCTCTGCGAAAGCTTTCAGACCGGAAGTTTCCAGATACTCTTCCGGCTTCTCACCGGAAGGGATCGCAGCGACCAGACAGGGCTGGCAGTAATCCAGACCTTCCGGAATATAGGTCAAAAATTTGCGAGGCTGTCCGCCGACCTTTGCAGTCTCCTGAAAGAGACCGGAAATCAGCGTCCGCTTGGGATTGGAAAAGTCGATAGGAAGGTCTCCCATCTTTTCCGGGAATCGTTTGATATCCATTTGTGATCCTCCCGCAGTTGACACAATTATACAAAGCGGCAGACGTGATCGACTGCAATATCCGAGAAGCCGAACGCCTCTGCCTTGGTCATCTTACCGTTGCAGATATCCTGAATGTTGTTCAGCATCTCTGCGCCCATCTCCTGATAGGTCTTTTCGCCGCGCACGATGGGGCTGAGGTCAACATCCATGTTGTCCTCCATGTGCTGATAAGTACGAGCATTTGCCGTGACCTTCAGGACGGGGACGATGGCATTGCCGGTGCAGGTGCCGCGGCCCGTGGTGAAGATGACTGCGTTGCAGCCTGCAGCGACCATCGAGGTGACAGAGGAAATATCATAGCCAGCGGTATCCATGACGACGGCACCGCGCTTCGTGGGAGGAACAGCCTGTTCCAGAACCTCGACGATGGGACGGGTGCCGCCCTTGCGGATGCAGCCAAGGCTCTTCTCGTCCAGAGTGGACAGGCCGCCTGCCTTGTTGCCGGGGGTGGGCTGACCGGCGCGGCAGTCCTGACCAGCGGATTTCAGATGAGCTTCGTAGTCCTTGCAGACCTGAATGATCTGGTTGTGGATGGCCGGGGTAGCCGCACGCTTTGCCAGCAGATGCTCGCCGCCGATCCATTCGATGGACTCGCTCATCATGGTAGTTGCGCCCAGATCGACCAGCAGATCGCTTAGTTCGCCGACTGCCGGGTTGCTGGCAATGCCGGAAGTGGCGTCCGAACCGCCGCACTCGATGCCCAGCATCAGCTCGGAGATATCGCACAGCTCCTTCGGCTGCATGGCGGCTTCCGCTGCCATCTTGCTGGCGGCGCGAACCGCCTTCTCAATGGTCTTGAGGGTACCGCCCTCTTCCTGAATGCCAAAGGAAACGACCGGCTTGCTGGTCATGGCCTGAATCTTCTCACGCAGCTTTGCGTGGGGAACGGTCTCACAGCCCAGACCGATGATGACGACGCCGTAAACGTTCGGGTTGCAGGCAAAGCCCGTCAGGACTTTCTGCGACATGGCGGTGTTGGCAGCAACATCGGAGCAGCCGGTGTTGAACACGATGTTGACCGCACCGCGCACCTGACTTGCCACGATCCGGCAGCTCTCACTGCCACAGGCGCAGGTGGGAAGGATCAGGACATGATTGCGGATCCCTGCACGGCCTTCTTTGCGTTTATAACCCCAGAATTGCATCTCCGATTCCTCCTTATTCCTGTACCATTTCGCTGTCATAGTCACGCGGCACGCTGACCAGATTGTTGTGGGAGACCCAGTGGCCCTTTGCGGCGTCCTCGGTCATTACACCAAGGCTCTCGCCGTACTTGATGACCTCGTCGCCCTTCTTCAGATCGACCAATGCGACCTTGTGGCAGTAAGGGATGTTCTCCTCTGCTTTCACGGTGCAGAACTCCTGACCCTTGCGGTAGACAACATCCTGTCCGGCGGCAACTTCTGTCACGCAAGTCACAACATTGTCTTTTTCGTCCATGAGCAATGCGTTGATTTCCATGTTCATTCTCCTTTCGACATGGTGTACTCTCTTTGTGACTTTACAATACCACCAGTGTGCAGTATAATCAATTTTATAGATTTTATAAAGCTATAAGCATTTTTTATAATACAGCAGGGTGAACGTTATGAAGCAGGAGATGCAGTATATCTACCAAGTCTATCAATCGGGGAGCTTTTCCAAAGCAGCGCAGGCTCTCTATTTAACGCAGCCCGCTCTGAGCATCGCCATCCAGAAAGTCGAAGCGGAGATTGGGATGCCGCTGTTCATTCGGGATAAAAAGCCGTTGGAATTGACCGATGCCGGAAAAGTCTATATCGAAAAGGTCAAGGAGATCCTGCACCTTGAAGCGGAGCTGTCCAAAGAGCTGAGCGATCTTTCCAGTCTGAACATCGGCAGTCTCGTTTTGGGCGGGACCCATTATCTGAACTCCTATATCCTGCCGCCTGTGCTGACGACTTTTCAAAAACAATATCCGGGTGTCCATCTGGAGTTGGTGGAAGCCAGTTCCAACGAACTTATCGAAATGCTGCACGAAAATAAAATCGACCTGACCTTTAACTGTATCCCAAACCCGAAGGACAATTTCCGGCGAACCCCCATTTTCAAGGACAATGTTCTAGTCGCCGTCCCGACCTCTTATCCCATCAACAAAACTCTGAAGAATTACGCATTGACCGCAAGAGACATTATGTTCCGCCGCAATCTCATGCCGGATTGTCCGGCGATCACCTCCCTTGCTCCCTTTGCGGATGTGCCGTTTATCCTATTGACCAAGGGCAACAACCTGTACAGCCGCTCTGTTGCGTTGTTTGAGGATGCCAAGATCGACCCCATCGTCCGGCTTCAGGTGTCACAGCTTGTGACGGCGTATCATCTGGTCTGTTCCGGCCTTGGTGCGGCGTTCATCAGCGATTGGATGGTACTCTACGACCACGACGATATGCGCTACTATAAAATAGCGCATCCGCTGGCCGTTCGTCAATTTGATGTGGTGTCTTCCAGCCGGAATTATCTTTCCAAACCGCAGAAAGCGTTTATTGAATCAATCAGCAGCTATTATCATCCATATCTCTAAGCCTGATTCGAGCCAAAGCCCAGAAACACCCCGAACTGACCGATATTGTGGTCGCTCTGATTGACAGGGTACGTCACCTTTACGGTTGTGACTTTTGTGATACGATTTTTTTGATGCTGATCGCACACAAAACGAAGTTTTGGGTGCCTACCGCAGAAAACAAAAAATCCGAACCCTTCTCCTATCGAGAAAAAGTTCGGAGTTTCATTCTTTGGTGCACCAAGAAAAACCAGTACACATTGTATACTGGTTTTTCTTTTTGTCTACACGATGGAAGGGGCTCGAACAAGGCGGCGGCGCACAGCGCCGCAAGCAATCAGCCCAGTGGGCTGTTGCTTAGCCTGCGGGTCCCAACGGCTAGGAATGTCTACCGTGGAAGCTGTAAATCGAAAGATTTCACGGCTTTTTTGTTTTTGCGGCAGAGGCTGCACACACTTGCACACTTTCTGGGCCGGTGCGGTAGAGCCGGCGGTGTTTTCTTATTTTCTTAAAATCTTTCATGATGCTTGCTTACTTTCTGCACACTTTACAAAAAAGCCATGAACTCTTTGCATTGCTCGCACAGCGTGTATTTCGCTGCACAAAAAAGAGAATCTTACGCGAAAAGCACCCGCGTCAGCTCGCGGCGTTCTTCTGCGTCCATCTGCCGGATGGCTTCAAGGATCATTTTGCCTGTGATTTTTGTTGCCGCCGGCATTTTGTTTTCCGGGGATGCCTGCGGTGCTGCTCCTGCTGTGTCCTGCCGGTAGAAGTCGGCTTCGATCTTCTCTGCCAGCTCCAACCGGGGCTTGTCCTGCGTGTGAGCGTAAGAAGGGTTACAAAATTCCGTCTAAGAAATCTGAAATCGAAGATTTCTTGAATCATGACAGTTCTATTATTTTGCCTATGCTTGGACGGTTGAAAAAATGTCGTGATAAAATCATGCTAGGAACAAATGGTAATGTGGACTTATACCAAGCAGATGCGTATAAGGAGTTAAGGACTTTTATCGAAAAAGATATGTCTGAATAGCAACCATCTTCTCTCCCCCAATAACAACAGCCCGCTCACCGTGGTCATTCCACAAGTGGGCGGGCTGTTGCTGTATCAACTTATAATAACAGTCTGCAGCAGAGGAAGATAGCTGTACTCATCAGGCAACACAATCTTCTCCCACTTGACTTTTTGCTTAAAATTTAATTATACCACATTGTGATGGTAATTTTCGACCACCGATTTCAAGGGAAAATGGTTGTCGATTTTCGACATTACGTCGTGGTATAATAAGGTTGGAAAGAGGTGAAATTTATGGAAAGCAATCAAGCGCAGTGTCTTAAGATTCAAGATAAGTATGCCGACAAAGTCGAAACTTTCGCAAAATGTGTGGTCAAAGCGGCAAAAGCTGTTCATGCAGTTTCAGAAACTTCCGAAATCAAATGCCAAGAAGCACAGAAAGCACTTGATTCCGAAAATATGGATTTGATGAGAGTGGTGATTCAGAAATATATCCGTCAGTACAGAGTGGATTGGTCGCATTTCAGTGATGTACGATTTCGATATATTGACCAAGCTACTTATGAACAGCTTCCAATGGACGAACTCCGGCGGCAGCTCCAAGGAATCATTGCGCTTGTTTATAAAGATACTGCGTTTAAGACCGGTTGCAAAGAGGTCTTCAAAACCTGCGTAAGATGCGAACTGGAAAATTCAGGTGCTTTTACAAAGAAAGAATTAAATCAGTTGGATTATTTAGAAATGGCATTTGAAGTCTGACCCTTATACATCGTCGGTACTTAAGCTTTGCGGCAGAGGAAGATAGCTGTACTCCTCAGGCAACACAATCTTTTCCCACTCGACCTTCTTTGCCTGAAAGACGATTTCAGCGTATTGCGCATCGCTGCGCTTTTTACGGTATGTAAGGATAATGCGGTCAGCGTGTTTTACCTTGGTGCGGATGTCGCCCTCCAGCACGGTGTTTGGAACAAAACGACTGTTGCCGCCATCCCGGACAAACCCCATGCAGGCACTGAGTGAACCGGCGAGCTTGTCCGTGTAGAGCTTGGGCTGATACAGATTGTAGTCGCCCAGCATCTTGGCAGAGAGGTTCTTCTTCATCAAGCTGGGCAGGACTCGCATCTTCATTTCCGTTGTGCCGTCGCTTGCAAAGTCGAAGTCGGATTCCGTCAGACGCTTGTCATAGCACAGGTTGAAAAAGTGCCGTGCATTGATACCGGGCTTCCGCAGCTTGAACCCGGTCATGTGCAGAAAGTTGCTGGTGTCAAAGGTCACTTCCAGACAGTGAACATCTTTGTGCTTGTCCGTTGTCACGAACAGCAGGCTCTGATCCACAAGATTCTCTTTATACAAGGGCGCGCAGGAAAAAACGATCCCCAAGGCTTCTTTCTTCGTCATACTTGTACTGCGCTCCTTTGCATTTCTACAAAATAAAAGGGACACCTACAACACCGTAGTGCTGTCCGATGTCCCTTAACGACTGATTTTATCGTTGTCCGCCAACCTCAGGCCCTTGCGTCCTGCATCGCTTTCAGGTTTTATCGTTGCCTGCCAACCTCAGGCTCTTACGTCCTGCATCAGATCGGATTTTAGGTGTCAGCCACACCAGCGGAATGACGTCCGCTTTCCTATCTATATTATATTCGATTTTCGTTCAAATAGCAATGGCCTTTGTAAAGATGATTCTTTAATTTTTTGCGAACTGCTGCTGATTCCTCAATCCTCTAGCCTGCCGTGGTCACAGCCGAGAGAAAGATAACGCTCCATCTCCCCTTTCAGCACCATCTGCGCGTACTCCAAGGGTTTATTGTACAGAAGCCAATCCAGCTCTGCCCGTTGTGCCGGGGTGTTGCCGTACTCGTTCTCCACAGCGATGCAGTCGATGGCAACAGCAGAGCCGTTCGCAAACCGGACTTCCACCCGGTTGGTGTCCATGTTATAGCGGCAGGAAAGCAGTTTGTTCATAGTGAACCTCATTTCTATGTAAAACGGTGTCTGTTCGGATGTCCTAAACCCTACCATAAAACCGATGTGTCATGTAAGATTGTTGTCTGGATTAAATTGGAAATTTTTGCACAGTCGATGCCCCAAAAATCCAGCAGGAAAACCGTTGATTTTGAGGGCAGTTTGTCGGGCTGATTTTGGCTCTGCACACTTTTGCACATTTTCTGCACATCGCAAGGATGGATAACAGGTGCAAAGGCGTGCAAGCAATGCAAAGGATGCAACAGAATAACAACGGCAAAATAACGGCAATTCGATTAAAATAACGATTTCACGTCGAATGATGAAATGGACAAAGTGTGCTATTCGGTTTCCACGAATCAGTAGGCCGGGCGATTCCCTCAATTTTTGGAAGTTACGTTTTAGCGTCTTTTCTCAGCGATACATCGCAGGTTTTGAGCTTGGAGTTTCTGCACCCTTTGTCCGATTTTGCAATGATTTGCACCCTTTGCACGTTTTGAAACCGTGCAAAAACCGTGCAGAAACCGTGCACTTACTCCCGGACAAACTAAAAACCACTTCATCCGACAACGACTTGACGGCATTGGTTCGAGTGACCGCACACCAAAAATCAAGTCTTGGAGGATACTATTATGACGAAATTGCTTTCCTGCCACTACAACATGGACACCAACCGGGTGGAAGCCCTATTCGCAGATGGCACCACCATTGCCATTGACTGCATCGCCGTGGAGGACGAGTACGGCCATACCCCGGCACAGCGGGCAGAGCTGGACTGGCTGCTGTATAATAAGCCCTTGGAGTACGCACAGATGGTGCTGAGAGGGGAGATGGAGCGTTATCTTTCTCTCAGCTGCGACCACGGCAGGCTGAAGGATTGAACCTTAGAAAACGCGCGGCAAAACCGCTAATCGCGCGGCGCGCGTTTCAGCGCGCGATTAACGTTTTCTGTTTTTCATCAAATCTCAGTCATTTTCTGTTCATTCTTGAGGAAATCGCACGTTTCTTTGCGCGTAATAATCGCGCGGCGCGCGTTTTTATCGCTTATTTTCTTTTAAGAAGTAGCTTCTTCCGCGCCCCGCTCCTTTTACTTCAATCTTCCTTTCATCTAAAAGCTTTCGGAGAATACGGTACGCCTGATCTTTTGTGTATCCACACAGTTCTTGTGCTTTCTGATTCGTAATCGACGGCTTATGCTTCAGATATTCGAGAATCCGATCCTTTGCCTGAATCTGGCT
>ENA-USTZ01000294-USTZ01000294.1-human-gut-metagenome-genome-assembly--contig:-NODE-294-length-24868-cov-4.705619_pt1 | contig 24868 bp, 20 predicted proteins | sample MGYA00250049_ERZ773375 | MGnify/ENA primary metagenome ERZ773375 (study PRJEB29103, sample SAMN06111956) | human gut metagenome | biome: human gut; feature: ankylosing spondylitis patient; material...
CATGCACCATTGGCTCAAGGAGCAGGGTTATGTGATCTATCCGGGCAAGCTCACCGACCGAGACACCTTCCGCATCGGCAACATTGGCGAAATCTACGACGCGGACGCCGACCGCATTCTTGAATTGTTTGCACAGTACACCAAGGAGTTTATGTAATGAACCGCATCAAGGGCGTGATTTTCGATTGGGCGGGTACGACGGTTGACTTCGGTTGCACGAGTCCTGTCTCGGCATTTAAGGAAGCATTTCGCCGAGCCGGCATTGACGTGACGGACGAGGAAGTTCGTGCGCCGATGGGGCTTTTGAAACGTGATCACATCAAGACGATGCTCGCGATGCCTCGTATTGCGCAAGCCTGGCAGGACAAGTACGGTGCCGCGGCAACCGACGCCGATGCCGAAAAGATCTATGCCGACTTTGAACCGGCCCTGATGGCTGTGCTTGATCGACATTGTGATCTGATTCCTGGCGTTCTCGAAACGATGGAGTATCTCCGTCAAAACGAGATCCGTGTGGGTTCGACCACCGGCTTTACCCAGGAAATGATGGCTGTGGTGACCGAAGGCGCCCGCAGGGGCGGCTACGCACCCGAAATGGTTCAAACGGCCGACAGCAACAACGGTTTTGGCTGTCCTTGGCCCTATATGATCTTTTCCAATATGCGCGGTCTCGGTTTATCAAACGTGCGTCAGGTTGTGAAGGTGGGCGATACGACCTCCGACATGGCCGAAGCAAAGAACGCGGGGGTGATTGCCGTCGGTGTCTGTGTAGGCAGCTCCATGATCGGTCTGGACGCGCAGAGCTGGGCGGCGTTGCCCGAAGCAGAACGCACCGAACAGATCAAATCGGCACGTCAGCGCTTCTATGCCGCCGGTGCCGATTATGTGATCGAGAGCATCGGTGATTTGCCGGCTCTCATTGAGGATCTCAACGCTCGCAGCGCTGCGTAATTCGCACAAAAGGGTCTTTCGAAAGCCCGTGTGTCGATCTTGGCATACGGGCTTTTTGACGTGTCGGCATCGTTTTGGTTGATCAGACGAATAGGTTATCGTTTTCTTTGTTCTTCCCGCGGGCGCGAGCAATGCGCTGCTCCTTGAGTTCGTCGAGTTCTCTTTCGATGCGTTCCGCACGACGCCAGAAATAGACCACGTTGCCCAGGATGATGCCGATGAGCAAGGCTGAACCGATGCCGATGACGTAGTGGATGCGCGAGTCTGCAGTCGTGATTCCTTGGGCCTCCGCTGCTTGGTTCGTCGCAATAGCCGCCTCGGCTCTGACAGGTACAGTAATCCCCGTCTAGGAGAAGAACAGCACAAGTTCCGTAGCTGCTTTGCAAAGACAAGAAGATGAAAACCACATGACCGTCAAAATTGTTGGAAGACAGTCAGAAGCGTAGTGCGAGAACCGAATCGGCGCGATCGAATGGCGCACTATGAGAAGAAATGGCAAGAATGCGCAAAAAGTCTCATCCAGAATTTTTTTGAGGTTTCTTGACAGATTAACGTTGGAACAATTGATTAGAAAGCTTTTCGAGCTGCTGGAGTGTTGCCGGTTTAGAAAAACTTAACCGTGATACAAAACTTCGAAACACGGACGTCTTTGCGTTTGATTCAAGTCAAAAGCCGCGCTATCGCTGCCCCTACACTCTTTGCCTGACAACATAAACCACCGCTTTGCTGCTTACTGACACTACGTCAATAGCCGGAAGCATTGCGAATCTAAGGAGAAAGAGATGATCAAACCAATTACGGCAATTGTGCTCAGTGCCTTATTTTCCACTGTCTCAGGACTGGCAACGGCCCAAGACCTGGCTTCTTTTCATGCCGGTATGGGTGGATGCACTGCTTGCCACGGCACGAACGCTGTGACGGCTGCTAACGTTCCGGATGACGAAATTGATCTCAACAACAAATGCATGGCCTGCCACGGAGACTATAAAAAATTAGCTGACAAAACAAAACACTTTGATCCGCACGCAAGTCACTTAAGCGACAGAAGTCCCATTAATTGCACGGCTTGTCATACCGCACACGCAAAACCCAAGCTTGTCTGCAATGACTGTCACACATTTGATTTGAAGATGCCATTTTCCGATGCTCCTGAATCAGCCAAGTGGGATGCAACGATTGATGCCGAGGCTGTTGCAGCCGCCGAAAAGTCTGCTCCGCGCGAAACGGTTGACGTACTGGTGATTGGTGCGGGTTCGGCCGGCTTAAATGCGGCAATTGCGGCAAAGCGCGCCGGAGCCAAGGTGGTTTTGCTTGAGAAACATTCTTTTGCAGGCGGCAATTCAATGCTCGCTGCCGGCGGTTACAACGCTGTCGGGACGCCTCAACAGGCTAAGAAAGGCATTAAGGATACCGTCGATCAGTATGTCAAAGACACCATGAAGGGCGGGCGTGGCAAAAACGATCCGAAGCTTGTACAAATTCTTGCTGAAGGTAGCGCCGACGGCGTCAAATGGTTGGAAGACATGGGGGCTGATCTTTCGGACGTCAAACGTTCCGGAGGAGCCGCCGTCGATCGAACGCACCGTCCCCACGGAGGTATGTCTGTCGGGCCGCACATTGTAGATGTGTTACGCGCCCAAGCTACAAAAGAAGGCGTTGGCGCCCGGGTGAATTCCCGTGCCGTCAAGCTTTTGCTCGACAAAGACTACAAAATTGCCGGAGCCATTGTGCATGGCAAGCACTCCGGCTACTACAAAATTGCAGCGAAAGCGGTGGTTTTGGCAACCGGCGGTTACGGTCAGAATAAGCAGATGATTGCCTTCTATCGTCCGACCTTCAAGGACATGACGAGTTCAAACAATGTAACGAGTACCGGCGACGGCATCACCATGGCACTCAATATCGGTGCTTCCATGACCGATATCGATTGGGTTCAGGCTCATCCGACCGTTGGCCTCGACAGCCGTATTTTGATCAGCGAAACCGTTCGCGGAGTCGGCGCTGTAATGGTCAACATCAACGGTGAGCGTTTCGTGAACGAACTTACAACACGTGACCGCGCAAGCGACGCAATTTTGCATCAGCCTCAAAAGCGAGCTTGGTTGGTTTTTGACAGCAACCTCTATAAGTCTGCAAAGATGGTGCAAGGCTATGATCACCTGGGTATGCTCAAGAAGGCTGATACTCTGGCTGAGCTGGCCAAGATTTGTGACATGGATGCGAAAACTCTCGAAAAGACGGCCAGCGACTACAACAAGTTCCGCAAGGCAGGAAAAGACGAAGCATTCGGTCGTCCCGATATGCCGCTTGGTATTGAAAAGGCTCCTTTCTATGCAGTAGCTGTTGCTCCCGGCATTCATCATACGATGGGTGGGGTGGCGATCACGCCGGAAAGCGAGGTGCTGGACATCCAAAGTCGCCCGATTCCGGGGCTGTATGCGGCAGGAGAAGTGACGGGAGGCGTACACGGCTTTAACCGCCTCGGAGGTAATGCTATTGCCGATACCGTCGTCTTCGGTCGCCGTAGCGGCGAACATGCAGCTGCCTATGCACTCAAAGCAAAATAAGCAAACATTCTTCTCCTAATCTCGTCTGTTTCTTGGCAGTGGAGATCTGCTGTTGCCAAAAGGCAGACATTTGAGGTTCTGTTGGTTCGACAGGACCTCTTTTTTTGGTACTAGAGCGTTGATAGCGGAGAAATGTTGCATTCCTTGAAGAAAAGCTCTCGCAATGCAGGCAAATGCTCTTGTTTGTAGATCGCGTAGATGCAGCGGCTGCTTTCTTTTTTATGATCCGGATTAACCTCTTTTCTCAACTCAACCAAATCTCCACGGCGAATTTCTTCCGAAACGGACAGCAACGGCATCACAGCCAATCCGAGACCGGTTTGAACCGCTCGTTTGATCGCGCCCATCGTGTTCATAGTAAGGATGTTGGAAACGGTAATTCCCTGGGCCAAAAGCCATCGTTTGGCTTCATCGCTTACCGTTGCTTCCTGATCCATGATCCAGGTGGCTAAACAGAAATCTTCCGTTGTCGCTTCGACCGATATGTATGGACTCTTCGGGCTGGCGATCAATACGAAATCGTCACGGAAACACGGGAAAAAGGTTAACGATGGATGGCGAAAGGCGAACGCTCATGTCAAGAACTCCGGCTTCTACGATTTCATTGTCTTCAATCAGCAAAGTAGGATCCACAGTCGGATAACGTCGCTTGAATTCCGGGAGCCTTCGGGAGAGGATATAAATGCCGCAGGCGCGGTTGGCACCGATGATCAGCTTCCCTGCCAGCCCTTTTTCTCTGGCTGCGAAAATATCCTCAATTTCGCTGGCTTTAGTTACGACCAGTGTGGCCAGAGGGAGGAGAGCAGAGGCAGCGTCTGTCGGAAACAAGCCATTGGATTTTCGTTCGAACAGTTCTGTTCCAAGTATTCTCTCGAGTTCTTTGAGCGACTGACTTGCCGCACTTGTCGTCACACAGAGTTTGGCAGCAGCTTTTGACAAGCTTTTCTGATTGTAGATACCAAGAAAGATTTCAAGCTGACGCAGTGTGATGTGCATAACCGGAAATTGAACTGGTATGAAAATTCTGGACAGATTCGATGTGCGAATTTTAAGGTGCTTTTTGAAGCAGTTTTATCTGGATGAAATTCACGATAAAGCGCTCTAAGAGCGCCCTTTGATCGCTCGCCGCTGGGCAGTCCAGGAAAAGATGTCTCTTTCCCCGGCTGCGCCGCGAGTTTGCGATCTTTCAGCGCGTCAAGCCGTTTCGCGCCAATGAACGGCCTACGCCCCACCGCCCTTGGCGTCGGGTCCCCTCCATTAAATGGCGCTACAGGCTTGACCCGGCATCCGTTTTACCCATTGATATCCTGTATTGTCTTCTCATAATAGGCCTGCCTGTACTGCTCCGGCGTCAGATTGCCGATCACCGAACATGGTCGTTGCTTGTTGTAAAACTCGATGTAGCGTCCAATAAAGTCGTTTTGTTCCTTGAAACTCGGTCTTTCCAGCTGTAGCAACGGGTTGTAGAGCGCCTCTACCTTGAACGTGCCATTGAAACACTCCATCGTTGCGTTGTCGTAGCAGTTGGCTGTGCGAGAATAACTTTGCGTCAGCCCCATCTGCTTTGCCATTTCTCGGAATATGTTGGCTGTGTAGATGCTGCCTCGATCACTATGGAGCATGGCTCCTGCTGCCAATCCCCGAAACGAAAGAATCTGCAACGTTGCAATCGCCAGCCGAATGTCTTGTTTTTTGGAATAAGCCCAGGCAACAATCGAGCGATCAAACAGATCTTGAACCAACGCCAGATACCCCCAATGCCATTCCCCGTTCTCGAAGTACGGTACGTACGTTACGTCCGTCACCATTCGATGCAACGGTTTATCTGCCTGAAACTCGCGGTTGAGTAGGTTCTCAGGGAGCGATTGCTTGGTAGCTTTTCCGGCATGGGGCTTCGCTTTGCGCGTTTGCCGAATTCGAGCTGTCAGACAATGTCGGCTCATCACTCGCTGTAGCGTTGTCTCGCAAACACTGATTCCAAAACGTCGCTTTGGGATGAGGGTACGAAAAATGGACCTGATAGATCGGCCCTGTTAGGGCACAATTTTGTCTATCAGGAGACTAAACCCCATGGCTTTTACTCGTCGTATTTTCACCAAAGAATTTCGTCTTAACGCAGCAAAACTTGTCGTCGACGAGCATCGTCCGGCTGTTGATGTGGCTCGTGAACTCGACATCAATCCCAAATCCTTGTATAGCTGGGTGCGCCAGTATCGCAGCGGATTGCTTCAAGCATCACTTGACGGCGAAGATTCCGTTAGTGCCGAGCAGGCAGAGATTGCGCGTTTGCGCTCCGAATTGCAGAAGTCCCGCGCCGAGGTATTGCTGCTAAAAAAATTCGCGGCGTACCTCTCGAAAAACGGCCTTCAGTGAGGTACGCCTTTATTCAAGCTTCCCTTGAGGATTCGGAACTCAAAGATATCCCGATAGCCAAGCGTTGCGAGGTACTTGAGGTCAGTGTCAGCGGCTATCACGCATGGGTTAAGCGCCAGCGCATGCCTGTGAAGTGCAAGAAGGTCATTTCCGATGAAACTGTGCTCAGACAAGCCAAAATCATCCGCAACGAGATGAAATACACCCCCGGGTACCGTCAAATGCACGCGCTCATGCGTCAAAGAGGCGTTTGCATCGGAGTCAAGCGGCTCAGAGGCGTTTTGCGTGTCAACGGCATCATCGGGTACCGTCATTTCAAACGTACTGTCAAAACGACCGACAGCAATCACAACATGTTTGTCTATCCCAACCTCTTAGGGCGCGATTTTGCTCCCGGAACACTCAACAGAACATGGGTGAGCGACATCACGTACTTGCCCACGACCCAAGGATGGGGATTCTTGGCTACCATTTTGGATCTTGGGAGCCGCCGCATTCTGGGCTGGGCCATGGATACTTCGATGACGACCGATTTGGTCCTTAGGGCTCTCAATATGGCTGTACGTACGCGCGGTAGCAACGCTGTTGCGGGAACGATCATGCACTCGGATCGAGGCACGCAGTATTGTTCTGCTGCTTTCCAGAACCGACTTATGCAACTGGACATGAGGTGCTCCATGAGCGATGTGGGGCAATGCTGGGATAATGCGCCCGGTGAGTCAATCTGGAGCTCCCTCAAGCGTGAAACACTCATCGGTCGCAAACGCTTCGACAGCTATGAGCAGGCTGTTGTTACGGTTACTCGTTGGATAGAAACCTACAATACGATCCGTCCTCATTCGACCATCGGTATGCTGGCGCCTGTCAACTATGAAAAGCAGTTACTCGGGGTTTCCTGAGGGACTGCCTATAATGCTTGAACCTTCAGGTCCAAATTTCGCGCCCCACCCCAGTTTGCTCCAGACCGTGCGCCCACGCTTCAAAGTTTTCGGCTTTGTAGAACACGGCATAGATTTTTCTGCTGTACCCCAAAGTCGCAGTAAAAAAATGGATCGTCGTTGGTTCGCTGTTGACTGAAACGGTTTTCTCGCCGAAATCAATCTGAACCTCAAACCCGGGAGGTGTTTCGATACTTCTGGTGTGCTTGGTAGCTCGTGTATGGCGCAAGCAACTGCGGAAACCTTCTTTCTGGCAGTACCATTGAATCAAACGTAGCGAAGGCTGCATTTCTGGATGAAGTTTGGCGAATACTTCCTGGACATTGACGCAATTACCTTCTGTGTCATAGAAGATTCGTTCTATTTGATCTCGATATTCGTCCAGAATGCTGCATCGGTTGAGCTTCTGGTGCGTTCTTGCCTGCTGGGCTTGTTCCTCAGGCATGTTTGCGTATCGCCTCACCGTTGGTCGACTGAGGTTCATTGTTCGCGCAATTTGACTGATGGATTCGTTTCTTTGTCGTCGACTGAGAATTTCACCGACCTGATTTTCGTTGATCATGCTTGAAGGGCTCCTATGTTGGACTCCTTCACGAATGATCCTCCAGTTTTTCGTCATTTGATCTTTCCTATTTTTAGGTGGAAAGATCTCGTTGCGTCAAAGTGAAAATTTACGCTTGCGTCTGAGAATTGCTTCAAGCATCACTTGACGGCGAAGATTCCGTTAGTGCCGAGCAGGCAGAGATTGCGCGTTTGCGCTCCGAATTGCAGAAGTCCCGCGCCGAGGTATTGCTGCTAAAAAAATTCGCGGCGTACCTCTCGAAAAACGGCCTTCAGTGAGGTACGCCTTTATTCAAGCTTCCCTTGAGGATTCGGAACTCAAAGATATCCCGATAGCCAAGCGTTGCGAGGTACTTGAGGTCAGTGTCAGCGGCTATCACGCATGGGTTAAGCGCCAGCGCATGCCTGTGAAGTGCAAGAAGGTCATTTCCGATGAAACTGTGCTCAGACAAGCCAAAATCATCCGCAACGAGATGAAATACACCCCCGGGTACCGTCAAATGCACGCGCTCATGCGTCAAAGAGGCGTTTGCATCGGAGTCAAGCGGCTCAGAGGCGTTTTGCGTGTCAACGGCATCATCGGGTACCGTCATTTCAAACGTACTGTCAAAACGACCGACAGCAATCACAACATGTTTGTCTATCCCAACCTCTTAGGGCGCGATTTTGCTCCCGGAACACTCAACAGAACATGGGTGAGCGACATCACGTACTTGCCCACGACCCAAGGATGGGGATTCTTGGCTACCATTTTGGATCTTGGGAGCCGCCGCATTCTGGGCTGGGCCATGGATACTTCGATGACGACCGATTTGGTCCTTAGGGCTCTCAATATGGCTGTACGTACGCGCGGTAGCAACGCTGTTGCGGGAACGATCATGCACTCGGATCGAGGCACGCAGTATTGTTCTGCTGCTTTCCAGAACCGACTTATGCAACTGGACATGAGGTGCTCCATGAGCGATGTGGGGCAATGCTGGGATAATGCGCCCGGTGAGTCAATCTGGAGCTCCCTCAAGCGTGAAACACTCATCGGTCGCAAACGCTTCGACAGCTATGAGCAGGCTGTTGTTACGGTTACTCGTTGGATAGAAACCTACAATACGATCCGTCCTCATTCGACCATCGGTATGCTGGCGCCTGTCAACTATGAAAAGCAGTTACTCGGGGTTTCCTGAGGGACTGCCTATAATGCTTGAACCTTCAGGTCCAAATTTCGCGCCCCACCCCAAGTGTTTGTGCGTGGTCTAGGTTTGGGGCGGTGACGTGGGGCAGGGGTAATTCCGTCTGTGATGGCAAAACGTTTTCGCTGGAAAACTGCTTTGGCTTCTTTTAGCGAGACTTGAGGGTAGGTGCCAAGAGTGCCATGGTAGCGACGACCGGCATGTTTGAAGTGGAAACTCCAACGAGCTCCGTCCTTGATGATAGATAAACCAGAAACGCCCCAGATGGGACGACTCTTCAGAGTGTTGTCTGAAGAGCGGATGAACGCGGCTAATTCCTGGGCGGAGGTGATGTAGGGGTTGGACATGAAGCCCCCGTTTTTTTGTGTACCTTTTGGGGTTGAGTTTTGTGATTTTTCATCCCAAATTGTGCCCAACGAGGTGTTTTTTGTGTACCTTTTGACGGGTTTTTATTTCCGCCAAAATCCTCCGCCATCCTCCTGTAATGCGTTGATTTTAAAGGAAATTAATTTGTAACAAATAGCAAAAAACCTCCAGTTTCTCAACTGAAGGTCTTGCGAATTGGTGCCCAAGACTGGACTCGAACCAGCATGCCTCTCGGCGCTGCGACCTGAACACAGTGCGTCTACCAATTTCGCCACTTGGGCACAAATTTTCTGAGACGCGAATTATTACCAAACAGAATAAAAATGTCAAACGATTTTCGAAAAAAATTTCTGCGAGCAATTTTTAGGAGAAATTGCTTGCTCAAAAGACTTGCCGACAGGCTCTGTGCCGCAACTGATAGGTCCGTTCAGATAGTCGGCCTCGTCTTGTCAGAGTTCCGTCATTGTTCCTCAGGTATGATGCGCTTGATTCGAGGCCGACGAGAAGGATGTTGCCGATGCGTCTGCCGTTTTGTAGCCAATTGATGCTCCGAGAGCACATAGAGAATTCGAAATGCAAAAGAAAGTTCACGAGAAACCCAGTCGATCCAAGGCATCTCCCGAAAAGAAGAAGCAGAACACCTCCAATTACGCCGACAGGGCATTTGTTCTTGCCCAAGGGGATTCTTTTTCCAAAACCGTCTTCACTAAGAGCTATCACGAAACGTTCGGTGTGACGCTTGCTGCGGCAAAGGAGGCTTTTGAAAGGCTTTTGGCAAGCGAAATCATTGCGCCGGCTCAGCAAGCCCGCCATTACACGCGTGGTCTCGGTATTTCAAAGCAAGAAGATCTTGTGCGTCTGGTCGGCAATCGAACCGGCGAATTCAAGATCCGCAGTCTTAAGAATCCCGACAAGATTGTCGAAGGCGTTAAAAGTTCCAATCCGCACCACGGTTTGTTGCCGGGGGATGTTGTCTACGGCGCTTATGTCAACGACGACTACGGGTTTGCAGCGCGCATTCTGGTTAGCCGTGCATTGCGTGAGCCTGTGTGCACCATTAACTATGCAAAGTCAGCCGGCGTAGAAGGTTGCGGCTCTTCATTTGCCAATCGTTTGGATAAGAACGCTGTCAAGAAACTTCAGCAGCAGTTCTTCACGATGAAGATTGACGAGTCCTGCTGCAAGCCGTTTTCCGCCATTGTGCCGTTGACCGGTACAGTCGGACGCGTGATCGGCCCCATCGACTCCACGCAAAGCGAAATCGACATGACGCTTGTTCGCCTCGGTATCCCGAGCGAATTTTCCGAGGAGGCCCAGGCGCAGGCGCAGGCGCTGCCCGATGCGGTCGAAAGCGACAAGGAAATCGAGGAGAGAGTTGATCTTCGAGATGTTGGTCTCGTGACGATCGACGGCGAAGATGCCCGCGACTTTGACGATGCGGTATGGTGTGCTCCGCTCAATGACGGCGAAGGCGGTTGGCGCCTTTTGGTCGCCATTGCCGACGTAAGCCATTACGTTACACCCGAAAGTCCGCTTGACGCCGATGCACAGCAGCGTTGCACGAGCGTGTACTTCCCGACGCGCGTGGTACCGATGTTGCCCGAGAAGCTCAGTAACGGCCTGTGTTCGCTCAATCCGGGAGTAGATCGCTGTTCGCTTGTCTGCGACATGATCGTTTCGGAGAAGGGCGAGGTGACGGCTTATCAGTTCTATCCGGCACTGATTCGGTCCAAGGCGCGTCTTACCTATACGAGTGTCTGGAACGCGCTCAACGGCGATGTGCAGGACTTTTTGGTGCGCGGCGGCAACCTCACCGACATCAACAATCTCTACGCACTCTTTAAGGCGTTGCTTCAGGCCCGAGGTCGCCGCGGAGCTGCGGACTTTACGTCGGCCGAAACCGAAATCGTAACGGATCCGCAGACGCAGAAGATCGTGGCCATCCGCAAACGCGACCACAACGATGCGCATCGTCTGATTGAGGAGTGCATGCTTGCGGCCAATGTGTGTGCCGCAGACTTCATCGGTCAGAACAAGGCCAAGAGCCTGTATCGCGTGCACGATGCGCCGCCGGCAGATCGGCTCGCCAATCTGCGTACGACGCTTGGCGCCTTCGGTCTTAAACTCTCGGGCGGAGGAAAGCCCACTCCTGCGGATTACGCCAAGGTGGCGCATGAAGCTGAGACGCTGCCGGGAGCCGAAGTCATCAATACACTTTTGCTTCGCAGCATGCAGCGCGCTGTATACAGCCCCGACAAGAAGCCGCACTACGGCCTCAATTACGACGCCTATACGCACTTCACTTCGCCGATTCGCCGTTACCCGGATTTGTTGGTACACCGCACCATCCGTGCCATTTTGAGGGGCGAGCGCTACATACCTGTGTTGGCGCAGGCGCCGCAGGAGCTGATGCAGGCACGCATGTCGGAACTAGCGGCTGCTCAAGGCGAAAAAACAGCCAAGAAGAGCAAGGTTGACATGACCTGGGAAGTGCTCGGTTTGTTGACGTCGGCGGCAGAACGGCGCGCCGACGACGCTTCTCGTGATATCGTCGCCTGGATGAAGGCCGACTATATTTCCGGGTACCGCCGCAAGTGCTTTGAGGGTGTCATTACGGGCGCCAATCCTGCGGGCGTTTACGTTACGCTCACCGGCGTGTTCGTCGAAGGGTTCGTGCATGTCAGTCGTCTCAACAGCTGGGAGTATTTTTACTACGACGACAAAAAGATGCTTTTTGAAGCTGAATTCGGTTCCGAACGCTATATGATCGGCGACAAAGTGACGGTGCGCGTGTTTGCCGCGAGCACGGAAACGCGCCGCATTGACTTTGAAATGGTGCAAAATCACACGGATAAACAACGCACCCGCAACAATAAGAACAAAAAAACGAAGAGAAGATTCTAAAAATGCCCAAACAAGTCGTATTGGCAGGCTTTCACGCCGTAAATGCCAGAGCAAAACTCAATCCCGACTCCATCCGCGTCGTCTACGTCGAAGCTTCGCGCCGCGACAAGCGCATGCAGCAATGCAAGGATCGTCTTGCGGCTGCCGGCGTCAAGGTCATGCAGGCCGACGCCAAGCGTCTGGAAGGTATGGCACCGGGCATTCCGCATCAGGGCATCGTGGCGCTTGCTGACGAGCTCAAACAGACGCTCGATTTCGACACGCTGCTTGACAGCATCACGCCGGACACGCTGTTGCTTGTTCTCGACGGCGTGACCGATCCGCGCAACTTCGGCGCCTGCCTGCGCGTGGCCGATGCCGCAGGTGTTCAGGCAGTGATTGCGCCGCGCGATCGTTCCGCTAGCTTTTCGCCTGCAGCCGCAAAGGCCGCAGCGGGAGCATGGGAAAGCGTCCCCGTTGTGACGGTCACCAATCTTGCCGCGAGTATCACCGAGCTTCGTGACGCCGGGGTTATGGTGGTCGGCACGGCCGGCGAAGCGCAAAAGACGATCTATGAATTTGATCAGAAGCGTGCTTTTGCCTGGGTGTTGGGCGCAGAAGGAGAGGGACTTCGTCAGCTCACGCGCAAGCGCTGCGACGAACTGGCCAAGATCCCCATGTTCGGGGCGGTCGACAGCCTCAACGTTTCGGTAGCCACCGGCGTTTGTCTCTTTGAGACTGTCCGTCAGCGTCAAGGCTGCGTGAGCGATTTTTAGCAGCGGTTAGTCAGGAGGCAGCGCTCTAGAGCATCCGGAGGGTGCCTTTTTTGCGAAAGCGGTGTGATGCTTATTTGGCGGGCATTTCGGCGATGGCTTCAATTTCGACGAGACAGCCGAAGTGCAGCGTCGTGGTCGAGACAATAACGCGGCCGGGCTTGTGTTCGCCGAAGAATGCGGCGTATTCCTCGTTGATCGGTCCCCAGTAGTTGACGTCCGGCGTGTAGATGCGGCAGAAGACGACGTCGTTGGTGGTGACGCCTGCGGCATCAAGCACGCGCTTGACGTTGTTCAAAGCCAGACGGGTGTGCTCGCGGATGTCGCCCTTGCAGACTTCACGCGTATCCGGATCAATCGAGAGCTGGCCGGAAACGTAGAGCGTGCCGTTGGAGATGACGCCGGCGCTGTAGTGACCTTTGTTTTCGCCTTTGAAGTCGGGAGTGACGATCTGCATGGGAAAAGTTCCTTTGGTTGGGATTTCTACAAGATAAGTCTGAGCGCGGCAAAAGTCGCGAACTAGTCAGCGGATTTTAAGCTCACGAACGACAAGTTCCAGCAAACGGATCGAAGAGAGCTCTGGCCCGAGAGAAGAATCGAGCCGAGAGAACCGAAAAACTCGGCTTTCACTCTTGGAAAAGATAGCCTCAAACCTTACAATTACGGCACCTTACGACTTCGGCTGCACGATGCTGCAGATACCGAAGATTTTTGCGTTTTCAGAAGCCCTGCAATGACCCCTCGACTTCGGCTCAATCACATCACAAAAGCATATCCGGGCATCGTCGCCAACGACGACATCTGCCTGGAAGTGTGTCCCGGGGAAGTGCTTGCTATTCTTGGCGAAAACGGCGCCGGCAAGTCCACCCTCATGAAAATCATCTTCGGTTCGGTCACGCCGGACAAGGGTTTCATCGAGTTTGACGGAAGTCCTGTACAGATCAGCAGCCCCTCAGAAGCTAACCGTTTGGGCATTGCCATGGTGCATCAGCACTTTGCCGTGTTTGAGACACTTACGGTGGCGCAAAACGTTATTCTCGGCATCTCCGAAAAGATTTCTGTGGAGGAGTGCGCCAAGCGCATCAATGCGTTAGGTGAGCGCTACGGCATTGCGGTCGATCCGTTTGCCATCGTTGCCGACCTCTCCATGGGCGAACGCCAACGCGTGGAAATCATTCGCGCCCTGATGAGCAATCCCAAGCTTCTGATCCTGGATGAGCCCACCTCGGTGCTGACGCCCCAGGCTGTCCGCAAGCTTTTTGAAACGCTCAAGAAGCTCGCCTCCGAAGGCGTTTCGATTCTTTTTATTTCTCACAAGCTCGACGAAATTCGAGAACTGGCCGACCGTTGCACGATTCTTCGCGCCGGCCGCGTGATCGAAACGGTCAATCCGAAGGAAAAAACCGAAGAGGAACTCGCGCGCCTGATGATCGGCAAGGAACCGCCCAAGCTTCTGACTTCGGAAGGCACGCCCGGCGAAGTGGCGCTCGAATTCAAGGGCGTGAGTCTCGACGGCGGCCATCACGTCACGGGGCTTACGGACATCAAGCTCACGGTGCGTGCGGGTGAAATCGTCGGCATCGCCGGCATTTCCGGCAACGGTCAGTCGCGATTGCTCGGCGTTTGCATGGGTGAACTCAAGCAGACGAAGGGTTCCGTGAAGCTTTTCGGTGAAGCGGTTGACGATCTCGATCCGGCCGAGCGTCGCGCCAAGGGCTTGCGCTACGTGCCCGAGCAGCGTCTTGGTCACGGGTCGGTGCCGGAGTTTTCGCTCATCAATAACACGCTTTTGACGGGTGATGATTTTCACAGCCACGGCTTTATCAAGCAGGAAGAGGCCGAAACGTTTACCGATCTCGTCATCGAGCGTTTCCATGTGAAACCCGAAGCTCCGAAGGCGGCGGCAAGAAGCTTCTCGGGCGGCAATCTGCAGAAGTTCATTGTCGGCCGCGAGATCCTGAGTTCTCCGGGTGTACTCATCATCGACCAGCCCACATGGGGCGTGGACGTGGGGGCCGCCACGGTGATTCACAATTCTCTGATGCGCCTTCGCAGCGAGGGTGCTGGCATTCTGGTCGTGAGCGAAGAAATCGATGAGCTCTTTGCCATCTGCGACCGCATTGCCGTAATGTATCGCGGCTGTATATCGCCAGCCATTCCCGTCAGTTCGATTACGACCGAAGAGCTCGGCCGCTGGATGGCCGGTCTGTGGGTGGGCAGCCCCTTCCGTCACGCTCAGTCCGCCGACAAGGAGGCCGAATAAAAATGCAATTTCCTGTGCGTTTGGTTGCCCGGAGAACTCCGGGCTGCATGATGTGGCTTTCTCCGGTTCTGGCTCTTGGCCTGACTGTGTTATTCGGTGCGATTCTGTTTGCGATGCTGGGTAAGGACCCACTCAATGCGCTCTATGTGTTCTTGATCGCTCCGCTTGAAACCCTGCGCGGTTGGGCCGAAGTCGGCGTGAAGATGACGCCGCTGCTGCTTTGCGCTGCCGGTCTTGTGGTCTGCTTTCGTGCGAGCATCTGGAATATCGGTGCTGAAGGCCAGTTCCTTGCGGGTGCCATCAGCGGCGGCTGGGCAGCCTTGGCTTGCCCTGACGGCATCGGTCATTGGTATCTGGTGATCGTTCTGCTGGCTGGTATTGCGGGCGGTGCCTTCTGGGGCGGCATCACGGCGTTACTGAAAGACAAATTCAACGCCAACGAAATTCTTGTATCCCTGATGTTGGTCTACGTGGCGCAGTTCGGGCTTGCATACTGTGTTCAGGGGCCGTTGCAGGATCCCGACGGTCTGGGCTTTCCTCAGTCCGCGCTTTTTGCCTCCGCGGCTAGCATGCCGGTGATTCTCGGCGGCACGCGTCTGCATCTGGGGTTTGTTCTGGCCGTAGTGGCCGCACTTGTCATCCAGGTGATGATGGTGCGTATGTTCATCGGCTTTCAGCTCAAGGTTTCCGGCATGGCGCCTTTGGCGGCCAAGTACGCCGGTTTCCGTCCGAAGCGTCTGCTTTGGGTCTCGATGCTCATTTCCGGTGGTCTGGCCGGTTTGGCCGGCATTGCCGAAGTTGCAGGTCCCGTCGGACAGCTCACGCTTAACATCAGTCCGGGCTACGGCTTTGCGGCCATTATCGTGGCTTTCGTTGGGCGTTTGTCGCCTGCGGGTTGCATCCCTGCGGCCTTTGTGATGGCGCTCTTTTATCTGGGCGGCGAACTCGGCCAGTCTCGTCTTGGGTTGCCGAGCTCAATTACCGGCGTCTATCAGGGCATGCTTCTCTTTTTCCTTTTGATCTGCGATTCGCTCATCTACTTTAAGCCTGTCTGGCAAGGCTTTACCGAACGCAAGCTGAGCAAGGAGGCTTAATCATGGATGCTGGTGTGATGGCTTCTGTCATTGCTGCGACGTTGAATGCAGGTACGCCCCTGCTGATTGCCGCCATCGGTATTCTCATTCACGAAAAAAGCGGCGTTCTCAACCTGGGTGTCGAAGGCATGATGCTCATGGGGGCGGTGACCGGTTTCGGCGTGACCTACGCCACGGGCAGCTTCGCGCTCGGTTTCCTGGCCGGTGCCCTGGCAGGCCTCGTGATGGCCGCGCTCTTTGGCTTTTTCACGCTTGGGCTCTACGCCAATCAGTACGCAGCTGGTTTGGCGCTCTCGCTTTTCGGCGCCGGTCTTTCGGCTTTCGTGGGGCAGCCTCTGCAGGGCATGGCGTTGCCGAGCCGCGCGCCCACGGGCATTCCCGGTCTTGAATCGATTCCGTTTCTGGGCGATGCATTCTTTTCGTCGCACTGCCTGGTGTATCTCTCCCTGATCGGCCTGGCCGCCGTGGGTTGGTTCCTCTACAAGTCGCGCCCCGGCCTGATGCTGCGTGCGGTGGGAGAATCGCCGAGCTCGGCTTATGCTCTGGGCTACAACGTGCGCGTCATCCGTTTCTGGGCAGTGCTCTTCGGCGGCTTCATGTCGGGTCTGGCCGGTGCCTATCTGTCGCTTGTCTATACGCCACTGTGGGCTGAAGGCATGACGGCGGGCCGCGGTTGGATTGCGCTTGCGCTTGTCACCTTCGCCACCTGGCGCCCGCTTCGCGTTGTGCTCGGCGCCTACCTTTTCGGCGGCGTGACAATGCTGCAGTTCAATATGCAGGCGATGGGCATTGAGATTCCTTCGCAGATCATGTCGATGACGCCGTATCTGGCGACCATTCTCGTGCTGATTCTCATCAGCCGCAACCCGAAGTGGATTGCGCTGAATGTGCCGGCAAGTCTTGGCAAGACGTTCCATCCGAGAAACTGATTTTTTTGATTGAGCCGCCGATCATGGTCCCGAAAAGGCGAGCAACCGGGGCCGGCGGCGGCTTTTTAGCGTCTGAAAAGTTGCTCGTGCTTCCACAAAAATAAACAACTATGGCTTTCCAGAAAATTGCCCTGACGATGGCCGCCGCCTCCTGCCTGTTGCTAGCCGGATGCGGAGAAGACACCACCACCGACAAGAAGGCCGAAAAGGCCGTTGCCTCCACCGAACCGCTCAAGGCCGCCTGGGTCTATCCGAGCCCGCGCGCCGATGAAGGTTGGTCCAAGCAGCACGAAGAAGCCCGTATGCTCATTGAGCAGAAGTACGGTGACAAGATCAGGACTCAAGTGGTCGACAACGTCACCAATACGGTGGACGCCGAGCGAGTCATTCGTGATCTGGCTGCTCAAGGCAACAAGATCATCTTTGCCACGAGCTTCACGTACATGAATCCGGCACTCAAGGTAGCCAAGGAGTTTCCGGACGTAAAGTTTGAAAACTGCACCGGATACAAGACCGCTGCCAACTACAGCAACTACAACGCGCGCTTTTATCAGGCCCGTTATCTCGCAGGCAAACTCGCCGCTTCCATGAGCAAAACCGCTCATTTGGGTTACGTGGCCGCCATGCCGATTCCCGAGGTGCTTCAGGGAATCAACGCTTACACGTTGGGTGCGCAGAGCGTTAATCCTGACGTGAAAGTGTCCGTTGTGTGGACCAACACCTGGTATGACCCGGGTAAGGAAGTGGACGCCACGAACACATTGATCGGTCAGGGTTGCGACATTCTCACGCACCACACCGATTCGACGGCTGTCCCCGCAACGGCAGAAAGCCGAGGCGTGAAGGTGATCAGCTATCACTCGGCCATGACGAAGACGGCTCCCAAACAGCTGATCGGTGCCGTGACGCACCACTGGGATGAGTATTACGCTCACCGAATCCAGGCGCTTTACGACGGCAAATGGAAGGTTGAGCCTGTTTGGGGCGGCGCCGAACTGCACATGGTGCGCTTATCGGCCATTACGCCTGATGCGCCCAAGTCAGTAGTCGAAGACATCAACGCCGTCTACTCCAAGATGGAGAAGAAAGAATTCAGCGTCTTCTCCGGCCCGATTGTCGACAACGAAGGAAAGGTACAGATTCCTGAAGGAAAGGTTGCCGACGACAAGATGCTCAACACAATGAACTACTTCGTCAAGGGCGTGATCGGCAAGGTGCCCACCGGCAAGTAACAGAATCAACACCGCCGAAAGACGGGTGCAAAGGCAAGACTCAAGCGTTTTACCGGTGCGCCCGTTTTGTCTTTTTCAGCATCGAGTCGATAACTGATAAAATCACGCCAACTTTCCCCATCCCCATATTTTCCTTTCTTTTCAAAGAGGCATCCCTGATGGCATTCCAGAAAATTGCCCTGGCTCTTGCTGCCGCTTCCTGCCTGGTGTTGGCCGGCTGCGGCGACGATTCGTCCAAACCTGCTCCGAAGAAGGCAGAGGCTCCTGCAGCCACCGCTTCTTCCGGTCCTTTGAAGGCCGCCTGGATCTATCCGAGCCCGAGTGCCGACGAAGGCTGGTCCAAGCAGCACGATGAATCGCGTCAGCTGATCCAGAAGCAGTTCGGCGACAAGATCAAGACGCAGTTTGTGGAAAACGTCACGACGATGGCTGACGCCGAACGCGTGATTCGCGATCTCGCCTCGCAGGGCAATAAGATCATCTTTGCGACGAGCTTCGAATTCATGAATCCGGCGCTCAAGGTGGCCAAGGAATTTCCCGATGTGAAGTTCGAACACTGCACGGGTTATAAGACGGCCGACAATTTCAGTTACTACAACGCTCGCTTTTATCAGGCTCGTTATCTCGCAGGCAAGCTTGCCGCTTCGATGAGCAAGGACGGCCATCTGGGTTACGTCGCCGCTGTGCCGATTCCCGAAGTGCTCCAGGGCATCAATGCATACACGTTGGGTGCTCAGACCATCAATCCCAACGTGAAGGTTGATGTGGTCTGGACCAACACTTGGTATGACCCGGGCAAGGAAGCCGATGCGACCAATACGCTGATCGGACAGGGCTGCGACATCATCACGCACCACACCAACTCCCAGGCTGTGGCCTCCACGGCCGAAAGCAAGGGCGTGAAAGTGATTAGCTACAACTCCCCGATGGTCAAGGCTGCTCCCACGCAACTGATCGGTGCCGTGACGCACCACTGGGATGAGTTCTATGCCAAGCGCATCCAGGCTGTGATGGACGGCAAGTGGAAGGTTGAACCGCTCTGGGGCGGCGCCGAAATGCACATGGTGCGGCTGTCTAACATCTCCAAGGATGCTTCCAAGGAGGTGGTTGACGACATCAACGCGACCTATGCCAAGATGGAAAAGCAGGAATTCGACGTCTTTACCGGTCCAATCGTGGACAATGAAGGTAAGGTGCAGATCCTCGAAGGCAAGCGCGCCGACGACAAGATGCTCACCACGATGAACTACTTCGTCAAGGGCGTGACCGGCAAAGTCCCGAGCAACAAGTGATCTGTCGTTGAGTCTCAAAGCGGTCGCCTCTCTCGGGCGACTGCGCAAACAAAAGCCCGCTTCGTGCGGGCTTTTGTTTGTTCGGAGACTCGCTATGCTTCAGTGGCCGCAAGCGCCTTGTTGAGACTATCTAAAACGAGCGCACGGTGACGCTCTTCGTGTAGCGTGCCCACGTAGGCGCGAATGAGTTCAGCCGTCTGCCAGCGCTTGGTGGGAGAAAGGCCGATCATGGCTTTGAGCGCTGAGGTAAAAAGCGGATCGTGGCAGTCGGCACCTTGTGGCAAGACGGGCGTTGTGGTGATGCGTCTTGCTTCTTCTTCAATGGCAAAAAGCATCGGAAAGAGAATGCCCACGGGCAGGCGCTGTGCGGCCTGTGCGGAAAATTCCGCGAGTTTTTTCAAGTAATGATCGATGTTTGTGGGAAGAAAGAAGGCAAGCGTGGGCTTGGCAGCATCTTCCTGCAGACGGTCGGACAGCTCCCTGAGAATTGACAGCATCGTTCGCGCAAAACTTTCGGCTACGGCGCGCGGGGGCGTCGTGGGGAGCGCTCGGATCAAAAGTTCACCCTTTTGCGTATCGCTCAAGAGACAATCGAAAAGCATATCTTGAGCTTCTTTAGCCGAAAGACTCTGCACGGCGTCGTGTAGGGCGTCGGCATAACCGTAGTGATCCATGGCGAGCTTTATGCCTTATGGTTGCCGCCAGACTTGTTGCGCGAAGCCGGACGGGAGGAGATCGTCGTCGAAACGGTTGCTTGGACGGCGGCAGGCTTTGCTGTGCTCTTACGAGGACGTCCCGGAGAACGGTGCTCGACGGCGCTCGGTGTGATCTGAAGGCTGTTGACAAGGCGGCTGGCCAGATCGTCAACTGAGGAGGCGGCGGCCATCGGTTTTACCATGGGCTGAGCCTTCACCGGTGCGGCTGCCTTGGGCTTGGAGGTTGCAAGCTTGGCTTCCGTCTTGATGATTTTGACACTCACCTTTTCCTGCGGTTTGATTCCCGTTTTGGTGTTTTTGGCAGGTTTTTCCGGTTTTTCAGATTTTTTCTCGACCTTTGCAGCTTTCACCGCAACAGCGTTGCGAGTTTTTTCCGTTGCGACTGTTTCCGAGAATTCAAAACCTTGTTCTTCGCACCAAGTCTTGAAGGCTTTGCGGTCGGAGATGACAGCGCAGGGGATGTCTCCGATGATCGTCTGCGAGAAGCCGAAAGGTTTGAGTGAGGCCGGCGGCATATCCATCAACACGGCAAGGGCGGCACCTTCAGGGCTGTCCTTGAGCGAACAGAAAAGGGAGTCGCTCTTTTGAACATTGCGCTCCAAGAGCGCCTTGGCCGTGACAATAAGCACCTTGAATTCAGCCTTGTCCATGTGCTCGACCCAATCGGTGAGCGAGGACTTCTGCATCAGCGAAAGGGCGCGGTGACAGCGCAGCGCATCGCGGCGCGTTTCGGCGTAAAGCTCGAAAACATCGTTGGACTGTGCGGCGTCGAGATCGTCCTGAGACGGAAGTCCGTCCTTGGTGAGTTCAAGCGCCTTGAGGCCTTGGGCGCTCAATTCACGGACTTTGTCGTGCAAAGTTTCGTACTTGGCGATGTATTCCGGAATCATGCGCTGACGCGCCGTGAAAATGACCGTGTAGACATCGGAAACTCGGTCCATGGCCCTGAGAAGTTTCTTCGGAGATTTTTTCCAGTCATCTCCGAGTTCGGACTCGATAACTTTTTTGAGGCTGCGGGGTTTGAAATCGATTGCGCGCAACATTCCGGCCGCATCCATGGCAAAGGAAATGGTTTTGGTGTCGTTCACGGTACTACTTTTTCTGTGTGAATGGTCTTAATTCATGAGCAACTGAGCCCGACGGCGCAGTCAGGCAAGCCATTTTAGAACGACCGAGCCTAGCCGAAGGTTAGGATTTGCGCGAAAAAAGCCCGAATGCTTCGGATTTTGAAGCACTCGGACCCAGCCTTGGGGCGGTTTGGAAAAAAGTGAAGCGTTACGGTTCGTCGCCGGTCTTTATTGGACGATTCTCGTCGCTGACCCATTCCGACCAGCTGCCGATATAGACGCCAGCAGCTGGAATGCCTGCTTCCATCATGGCCAGATGGTTGCAACAGGCAGTGACACCCGAGCCACAGCTGTTGATGATGTCGGAGTGAGGCACTCCGTTGAAGACCGCTTCGAATTCCTGCCGCAGCGTTTCCGGATCTTTGAAACACTTGTCGGGACGCAGATTGTCGCTGCTCGGACGGTTCAGACTGCCCGGAATGTGGCCGGCCTTGGGATCGTGGTTTTCGACTTCGCCTGTGTAGCGGTTGTGCGCACGGGCGTCAACGAGAGTGTAGTCGCGAAGATCGAGATTACGTTCCACGAAGTCGTCGTCAAAGACGCGTTCAAGGGGCATAGTGGCTCGATAGGTTCCGGCTTCCCACTCGGGCTCCTCAGTCTGAAGCGGTAGCCCAGCGGCCTTCCATGCGCAAAGACCGCCGTTTAAAACGCGCACGTTTGCAAAACCCACCCAGCGCAATGTGAACCAGAGGCGGGCGGCAAAGTTGCTTTCGCCGTCGTCGTAAACAACTACGGTGGAATCCGGATTGAGTCCGAGGCGGCGCATGTTTACGCAGAAGCGTCCGGAATCAGGCAGCGGGGTACGGCCGTTGCTGCCTGAGCAGACCCCTGCAACGTCGGTTTTGAGGTCGGCAAAGCGGGCTCCCGGAATGTGACCTGCTGCATAAGCGGTGCGTCCGTATGCCGCATCAGTCAGGTTGTAGCGGACATCAAGCAGCACAAGCTTGGGGTCGGATAAAAGGGCGTTGAGTTCGGTGACGGTGATGAGTTGGGAGCCGGACATGCTTTTTTCCTGAAGACGGTTCGAAAAATTCAAGTGTGAGTTTTCTTTTCGCGGGATGATGCGCGCTTGGTGATGACGCTTGCGCAAACACCGGCAAAAATAATGATAGCGATCCCAAAGAGGCTCTGCATCTCAATGGGATCCCCGAAAATCATGACGCCCATAATGACGGCAAAGACAATGGCCGAGAACGACAGAATGGAACTGAGAAGCAGGTTGCCTGATCCGTAGCTCTTCGTGAGCGCAATTTGTGCAAGTGTGGCCGAGCTTCCCGCTACGATGATGCACAGCACGCTCTTGGTGGTGTACACGTCAGGCTGATCAAAAATCGGATGCGTCACGGCGCCGAAAATGATGTTGAAAAGCGTAAAGTAAAACACCACGCGCCAGTCGGGTTCATTCAGCCGCGTAAGCTCCCGGATCTGCATGTAGGCAACGGCAGACAGCAGTCCTGAGGCAAGACCGATGAGAGCCGGAAACATGTCGCCAGCATGAAACTCCGGCTGCAGCACTTCCACGACGCCCGCAAAGCCCACTACGGTAGCGACAACGAGCTGCCATTGCACGGGCTTCTTGTACCAGAGGGCGGCTCCTACGACGAAGGCCGCCATGAAAAGCGGCGACGTATAGTTGAGTGTCATGCCGGTTGAAAGCGGAAGATTGGCAACGGCATATAGCCACATGCCAAGAGCGACGGTGCCTATACCGCTGCGTTTGACGTGCGAACCGAAGCACGGCGTTTTAAGCGACCTGCCGGTAGTGAGTGCCCAAACAAAAATCGTGACGAAGCCGAACACGCCGCGCCAAAGAATCATCGAAAACGATCCGATTTCCGGAGCGGCCATCTTGACGCTTGCCGCCATGACTGCAAAAAGAAAGGACGCCACCAGCATCCAGAAGGAAGACATCGTATAGCCGTGCGTTTTGTTGAACGAGATGACACTATAGTCAAAATCGGTTGCACCGAATCACGCATCAACGACTTTTGGAGTTTGCGATTTTTCCAATGATGCTCGCGGTATGATGATCGTCGCGACTTTTTCTCAACATCTTTAGGAAGACTCGACAGATGCTCAAAATCGGCTTTTTAGGTGGCGGCAACATGGCGCGCGCCATTGTGGCGGGCTTGGTTTCAAGCGGCGCGGATCCGAAGCATGTGACGGTGATGGATCGTCATCCCGAAAAATTGGCCGCGTTGCGCGAGCAGTTTGGCATCACGACGCAAGAGAAACCCGGCGACTGGATCACGGCACTTGATGTGGTGGTTTTGGCCGTCAAGCCGCAAGGTCTTAAGGAGTGCTGTGAGCAAGTGGCTTCTTTGGTTTCGCCCGAGACGACGGTGCTTTCAATCGCAGCGGCCGTTCGCGCCGACGTGATTGCCGATTGGTTGGGCACCCGACGAGTGGTGCGCTGCATCCCCAATACGCCTGCGATGGTGGGCAAAGGCTTTTCGGGTCTTTTTGCCGCGCTGCAGGCAACCAAAGACGATCGCTACCGTGCTCAGTGCGTTATGCAGACAGTCGGTGCTCTGGAATGGGTGGAAGGCGAGAACGATCTGCATCTTGTCACGGCAGGTCCCGGTTCGGGCCCCGCTTACGTGTTCCTTTTCATGGAAGCCCTTGCCGATGCGCTGATGCAGGAGGGGCTCTCGCCCGAAAAGGCCAAGGAATTTGCACTCAGCACGGTGGAAGGCGCTGCAGCGCTGGCTCGTACGAGCGGCGAAGCGTTTGACGTGCTTCGTCACAACGTCACGAGCAAGGGCGGCACGACCGCCAAGGCAATCGAAGCGTTTGAGGCGCACGACCTGCGCGGTACAGTCAAGGCGGCGGTGCAGGCTTGCAGAGCCCGCAGCGAAGAAATGAGCGAAATGTTTGCCTAACGTCTTACTCTGAACGATCGGAGGCTTGACGGCCTGTACTGTAAATCAAAAGCAAGACGCCGACTCAACCGAACCGGCGTCAAACGTTTGGTTGATCAGAAAGCGAGATCCAAAAGTCCTTTGGGTTTGTATCCCAACGTCTGCACGCACAGCGGCATTTGCGTTGCGGTCAGTTGCAGCGTGTCGTGTACCTTTTCCGAGTCGAAGGTAAGTCGCGCCAGACAGTTGATGTTGAGCGCGGCACAGGCCATATAGACAGCCATCACTTTGGCGCCGGTGTCCAGAAGCGGGGCGTGTGCCATCACTTCATCGGACATTTTGGTGATGTTCTTTCGATTGATGAACTGCACGATCTGCATGGCCAGATCGGTCATCAGTCCTTGCGTCTTGGCCTGATCATAGACATAGACCAAATGCACGGGAGCCTGCTTGACCATCGGCTGCAACAGACAGAAGTCTTTGCGGCAGTCTTTTTCATGCACAAATGAGAGCACGCGGCGCTCCGGTACCCACAGCCAGACACCGTTGGCTTTGACGACGTATGTGTCGATTTCCTTCCAGTTGAGCGTCGTCGGTGTCGTACGGTGGTTTTCGTTGTTGCCTTTACCGTTTAGGCCGTCGGCTGCCCACAGGATCCGTACCAGATCTTCGTCACAGATCGGTGCGTCGGAAAAGTCAAGCGACGAGCGGCGTCGCATGAAAACATCCGACAAAGGCATCGACATTTTGCCCGGTGC
>ENA-USTZ01000297-USTZ01000297.1-human-gut-metagenome-genome-assembly--contig:-NODE-297-length-24567-cov-5.967742_pt1 | contig 24567 bp, 27 predicted proteins | sample MGYA00250049_ERZ773375 | MGnify/ENA primary metagenome ERZ773375 (study PRJEB29103, sample SAMN06111956) | human gut metagenome | biome: human gut; feature: ankylosing spondylitis patient; material...
CTGGGTGATGAGGCTGAACACGGTCTCGTAGGCCCGAAACCCCTGCGCAAAGAGCAGCGAGTCGATGCCGAGGACGCCCACGAGGGTCACGTCCTCGAAATCGAGGCCCTTGGCCACCATCTGCGTCCCCACCATGATGTCGTACTCATGCCGGGCGAACTTCGCCAGCAGCTTTTCGTGGGCGTCTTTGGCGGCGGTGGAGTCCTGGTCCATCCGCAGCACTCTTGCCTCCGGGAAGAGCTGGGCCAGCTCCTCCTCGGCCTTCTGGGTGCCGAAGCCCCGGTAGAGCAGCTTGCCGCCGCAGGCGGGGCAGGTCTTGGGGGGCGGGTCGAGCTGGGTGCCGCAGTAGTGGCAGAGCAGCTTGTGGCCCGCCTTGTGGTAGACCATGGGGACGCTGCACTTGGGGCATTTCAGCACCTCGCGGCAGTCGTCGCACTGGGCCATGGTCTGGTAGCCGCGGCGGTTGAGCAGCAGGATGGTCTGCTTGCCCGCGTCGAGGTTGCGCCGGATGGCGTCCTCCATGGCAAGGCTGATCTCCCTCGGGTTGCCCGAGGCCAGCTCTGCCCGCATATCCACGATCTGGACGCTGGGCAGCGGGTTGCCGCCGTAGCGCTGGGTGAGCCGGACGAGCTGGGTGCGGCCATTCTGGGCGGCGTAAAAGCTCTCGGTGCTGGGGGTAGCGCTGGCCAGAAGGAGCAGGGAGCCGTTCTCCGCCGCCCGCTGCCGGGCCACCTCGTGGGCGGCGTACCGGGGCGCGGACTCGGAGCGGTAGGTGTGCTCCTGCTCCTCGTCGATGATGACGAGGCCGATGTTTTCCAGCGGCGAGAAGATCGCGCTGCGGGTGCCCACCACGATATCGGCGCCGCCGTCTTGGATCATCTGCCACTGCAAAAGCCGCTCGGTATGGTTGAGGGCCGAATGCTGCACGGCCACCCGCTTGCCGAACCGGCTCTTCAGCCGCAGGATCATCTGGGGTGTCAGGCTGATCTCCGGCACCAGCACCAGTGCCCGCTTGCCCAGCTGCAAGCACCGCTCGATGAGTTTCAAGAACACCAGCGTTTTGCCGCTGCCGGTCACGCCGTAGAGCAGGGCCCCATGGGGGGCGGCATCTTCGAGATGAGGCAGCAGTGCCTCATAGGCTGCTTGCTGCTCCGCCGTCAGCCGGATCGGCTCGTTTTTCAGCGGGATGCTCGAATACAGGTCGATGGATTTGTTCACCTTGCTGCATTCCAGCACGCCCTTGGCGCAAAGGTTATCGAGCACGGCCCGGCTGATCCCCTTTTCTTCCAGTTCCGTCTGGGTCCGCTCTCCCCCGCCCAGCAGCGCCACGGCGGCCAATTGCTTTGCCGTCGGCTTGGGCTTGGCCGGGAGGGTACCCGCCAGCTTATAAGAATTTTCGGTGTGGCGGGTGAGCTGTTTCTGGAGTACCGGCGTCACCCCATCGGCCGCGACGGCGGGCTTGTACTGCGCCCCATATGGAATGACCGCCTTGACGGCCTCGTAGTAGGTGCAGAAGGTCCGCTCCTTCAAAAAATGCACCAGCCGCAGCAGCTCCGGCGTCAGACAGGCGGAGGCGGGGGCCACATCGAAGAGGAACTTCAGCTTGGAGCTTTCCGGCTCTTCGTCACAGGCCAGCACCACGCCCATCCGGGCGCGGCTCCCCCGCCCGAAGGGCACCAGCACCATGCTGCCCAGACGGACGGCATCCTGCTGGTCGGGCATGACCGCGTAGGTATACAGTTTATCGAAGTGGAAGGTCGCATTGCTCACGGCGACCCCGACCGTTTTTGGCATTCAGGCAGTTCCTCCAGATGGTTCAGTGTGCGAGGCCCGCGCGCTGGCAGATGACCTGATACAGCTCGTCGGCACAGGCCTCCACCTCATTGTTGACCAGTTTCAGGGTGAAGTTGTCCTGCTCGGCCAGCTCGTTCTGGGCGGTGGCAAGGCGCTCGCGGATGCTGTCCTCGGTCTCGGTGCCGCGGCCCCGCAGACGGCGCTCCAGCTCCTCCACCGACGGCGGCAGCAGGAAGACCGTGGTTGCGCCGGGGAACATCCGGCGGATGTTGGCGGCACCGTGGACGTCGATGACGAGGACGACCAGCTTGCCCGCTGCCAAGCGCTTGTTCACTTCTTCCTTCAGGGTGCCGTAGTAGTTGCCGTTGTAGAAGTTATACTCCACCACCTCGTCGTTGGCGATGAGCTGCTGGAACTGCTCGGTGGTGCGGTAGTAGTAGTCGATGCCCTCCTGCTCGCCGGGGCGGGGTGCGCGGGTGGTGGCGGAGACGGTCTTCTCGATCTCCGGGTGGGCGGTGCGCAGCGCTTTGACCACGCTGTCCTTTCCGGTACCGGCGGCACCGGATACCACAAACAGATACTTTTCGTTTTCCATATTACTTTTGCTCCTCCTCTGAACCTTTGCCCTCGGCCTGACCGGCGGCGCGGCTGGCCACCGTTTCGGGCTGAAGGGCAGATAGAACGACATGGTCGGAGTCCATGATGAGCACGGCGCGTGTGCTGCGCCCATAGGAAGCGTCGATCAGCATCCCGCGCTCGCGGGCTTCCTTGACCAGACGCTTGACCGGCGCGGAGTCCGGGCTGACGACTGCCACCACGCGCCCCGCGCTGACCAGATTGCCAAAGCCGATGTTGATGAGCTTCATGTCTGCCTCCGATCCGAATGTGTCAAACGGTCACTCAAGGTTCTGGATCTGCTCGCGGATCTTCTCGATCTCCGCCTTCATATCCACCACCACGCGGGTGATGTCAAGGTCTTGGCACTTGGAACCGATGGTATTGGTCTCGCGGTTCAGTTCCTGCGTCAGGAAGTCCAGCTTGCGGCCCACCGGCTCGTCCAGCTCCAGAATCGAACGATACTGCGCGATGTGGCTGCGCAGACGAACGGTCTCCTCGTCCACAGCGGTCTTGTCGCCGAAGATGGCAGCCTCGGTCAGGACACGGGCATCGTCGATGTTCCGGTCCTCCAGAATGACCTTGAGCTTTTCGTACAGGCGGTTGGTGTAAGCCTCCACCCGGCCCGCGCTCAGGGCCTCCACCTTACCCACGCACTCTTCAAGGAAGCACAGGCGGCTCTCGACGTCGGCCTTCATCTTGGCACCCTCCGCCGCGCGCATCTGCACGAACTTTTCCAGTGCTTGTGCGGTGACGGCGGAGACGTCCTCCCACAGTTTTTCCTCGTCCACATCCGCGTGGCGGGTGGCGAGGACGTCCGGGAAGCGGGCGATCAAGCTGGCGGTGGTGTCGTTCTTGATGCACAGCTCCTCGGACAGATCCCGCAGGGCCTGCTGGTAGCTGCGGGCCAACTCCTTGTTCACGGTGACGACCGTATCGGCGGCGTCCACGTTCTGCACGGTCAGGCTCAGTTCTACCTTGCCGCGGGTGATCTGCTCGTTCAGCTGCTTTTTCAGGCGGCTGTCCATGTAGCTGCAGGTCCGGGGCATCCGGGACGAATACTCGAAGTACCGGGAGTTGACGCTGCGCAGCTCCACCGTGATCTCACGGCCATTGCGCACCGCAGTGCCCCGGCCAAAACCGGTCATACTCAAAATCATGGTCAATTTCCTCTTCTGACAAAGGTTTTTTGCGGACAAATTTCAGTATATGTATCCGCCTTTGGGCACACCCGCCCATGTTACGATACATATGCTATCATTTTACTCTGATAGCCTCGTTTTTGCAAGCAATGCGGCGAAAAAATCAACTTTTGCCCCGAAAAAGTCACACATCCGACACAATGCAAAAGGCCCCCCGCAAAACTGCGAGGGGCCGAGTGTGCTCTAATTAGACAATGTGGGACTTGTTAGCGTAATCTGCATGATCTGCATCCACGCCCTGCTTCTTAGCGTTGCGCTTTTCGAAGAACTTGGGTGCGACCTGCGGGAACATGGCGTAGGTCAGCACGTCCTCTTCCTGCGTTGCCCACTTGGCGGCTTCTGCCTTCAGCTTGTCCATCTCAGGAGCAAGGGTATCCGCAAAGCGGCAAGTGATGGGCTGCTCGTCGCCGAGGATCTTCTTGGTGAACTCCGGCTTGATGGGAGCGGGGGTCTTGCCGTAATCGCCGTGGACCAGACCCTTGAACTCCTTGGTGACCATCTTGTAGCGCTCGCCGAGGATGACGTTGAAGACAGCCTGCGTGCCAACGATCTGGCTGGTGGGGGTGACCAGCGGAGGATAACCGGCATCCTCACGGACACGGGGGATCTCAGCCAGCACTTCGTCCAGCTTGTCCTCCTTGCCGGCGTCCTTCAGCTGCTTGAGCATGTTGGAGAACATGCCGCCCGGCACCTGATACAGCAGGGTGTTGGCATCGACGCCCAGAGACTTGGGGCTGATCTGGCCGTTGGCGATGTACTTCTCGCGCAGCTTTGCAAAGTATGCGCGGACGACATTCAGCTGCTTCAGGTCCAGACCCGTGTCGTAATCGGTGCCCTGCAGGGCAGCGACGAGGCTCTCGGTGGCCATGTGGCTGGTACCGCCGCTCAGGGGGCTCATAGCGGTATCAACGATGTCGGCACCGGCCTCGATGCCCTTCAGCAGGGACATGGATGCCAGACCGGCGGTGTAGTGGCTGTGGATATCCACAGGGATGGACAGGGTGTTCTTCAGCTCCTTGACCAGATCGTAGCAGGTGTACGGAGTCAGCAGACCCGCCATATCCTTGATGCAGATGGAGTTTGCGCCCATCTCCTCAAGGGTCTTGGCGTACTTGACATAGTACTCGTTGTTGTGGACCGGGCTCAGGGTGTAGCTGATGCAGCCCTGAACGTGTGCGCCTTCCTTGTTGGCAGCCTTGATGGCAGTCTGCAGGTTGCGCGGGTCGTTCAGTGCGTCGAAAATACGGATGACGTCGATGCCGTTGGCAACGGACTTCTGAACGAAGTACTCGACGGCGTCATCTGCGTAGGGGCGGTAGCCCAGCATGTTCTGGCCGCGGAACAGCATCTGCAGCTTCTGGTGGGGCAGCTCCTTGCGCAGGATGCGCAGACGCTCCCACGGATCCTCGTCGAGGAAGCGGATGCAGCTATCAAAGGTAGCGCCGCCCCAGCACTCGACAGAGAAGTAGGGGATCTTATCCATTTCGGGCAGGATGGGACGCATCTCATCCATCGTCATGCGGGTAGCCAGCAGAGACTGGTGTGCATCACGCAGGACGACTTCCGTGATCTTGATCGGCTTTTTCGCCATGGTTGTCACCTCTCCCTTCGTTCTCAGTTCATGGAGACCAGAACGTCACCGGAGTTGACGGTGTCGCCCTTGTGGACATTGACGGAAGCAACGGTGCCGTCCTGCGGGGCGACGATCTCGTTCTCCATCTTCATGGCCTCCAGAATGACCAGAACGTCACCGGCCTTCACGGATGCGCCGGCAGCGACCTTGACATCCAGAATGTTGCCGGGCATGGGAGCCTTGACACTGACGGCACCGGCAGCAGCGGCGGGAGCAGCAGCCTTAGGAGCGGCAGCAGGAGCAGCCGGAGCCTTGGGAGCAGCGGGAGCAGCAGCAACAGGAGCTGCACCGGCGGCGGTCTCCTCAACGGAGACGCTGTAAGCAACGCCATTGACGGTAATATTGTAGTACTTCATGGAAGAATCCTCCTGAACAAAATCAGTTCGTTTCACTTTATGTACGGTATAAAATGCTTACAGAGCCATGTTGCCATGCTTCTTGGGCAGACGGGCAGCACGCTTGGTGCTCAGCAGTTCAAAGGCAGCCACGACGCTTGCGCGTGCATTGGCGGCATCGCAGACCATGTCGGCGGCACCCGCTGCAACTGCGCTGGAAGCGCTGCACACCTCAGCGGCATAAGCAGCAGCCTTGGCGTTGGTCGCAGAGATGATGTTGTCAGAAGCGTCGATCTCTTCCTTGTACAGGACAGAGACGGCAGCATTCGGCTCCAGAGCGCTGACGGTGCAGCCGTTGACGGCGATCTTCAGGTCGGCGTTGGCCAGAGCGGTGTAGACAGGGCCGACTGCCTTGCCAGCCAGCAGAGCGACCTTTGCGGTGGTAGCGTCTGCATAAGTAGCAGCCAGACGGGCAGCCTCTCGGATGCCGCCGGCGATGTCATCGGTGGCGCTGGGCACGAAGCCGTTGGTGTCCACGATGGTCAGCACGGGGACGCTGAAGGCGTCGCACAGGCGGACAAAGCGGGAAGCCTTGGACACGCAGTTGTGGCACAGCTGCTCACCGGTAGCCACCACACCCACAGCGTTGCCGCCGATGGTAGCAAAGGCAGTATAGACATGCTTGCCGAAACCGGCAAACAGCTCCACGGCGCTGTCCTTATCGATCAGGGCAGCAGCCGCCTTCTCCGGAGCGGCACCGGCAGCCAGAACAGCGGTGGGCTGCTCGAACTCGAAGATGGCGGGGCCGGTCAGGTTGTTGGCGGGCAGCAGACCCACGATGTGAGCAGCCTTCTCGGCAGCATCCTCGGCGGTATCGGCCACGATGGCAGCCACGCCAGCCTTGGCAGCAGCCTCAGCAGAACCGGCGCCGGGGACCTTGTCGCCCTTGGCGGCAGAGGTGAAGGGGGCGGTGAAGAACAGCTCCGCATCCTTTGCCATCACGCAGACATCTGCGCTGGCAGCGCTCAGAGCGCTGGTACCGCCGCACACGCCGGTGACCACCGCCACCTGCGGCACAACGCCGGACACCTTAGCGATGGCCGCGTTCAGCTTGGCACTGGCGGTCAGCACGTCCAGACCCTCAGCCAGCTTTGCGCCGACGGAGTTGTAGAACGTGACCACCGGGCAGCCCGTCTGAGCAGCCATTTCGAGGACCTTGATGTTCTTTTCAACGTCCTTGACGGTGACAGCCTCGCCGTTCTGGTAAACGGCATAGGCCTGCTGGCCAGCCGCATAGCCGCAAGCGGCGCTTACCGCGCCGTCCGCAAACAGTGCGGTATATTCCCCGTCATCGAAAAACTTGGCGAGGATTTCTCCTTTGTTGATCTTTGAAGCCATGGTAAGACCTCCTGCTTTGTCTATTTTGAGCTTTCAAAATTAGTATTATTATACAGTATTTCCCTAAATTTCTCAAGTACCGTCCAGCCCATTTTCCGGGAAAAATTCCACAATCTTTTCCGGTGCAGGGTCGGCTGCCTTGTTCTGGCCGCCGAAAGGCGGGAAATATCGGGAAAGCGTATCACTTTCTCCGCTTGACCGGGGCGCCGTCTCTCCCCTTCTGGCCCACGGGGCCGCGGGGGCGGCGCTCTGCCGCTTTGGACTGCAGCGCAGCCGAGCGGGTCTGGGCACGGCCCTTGGCCGCTGCGGCGCGCAGACCGTTGACTTCCGCCTTGGTCAGCTCACGGTAGGTGCCGGGCTTGAGCATTCCCAGCTTGACGACACCCTCGGCGTTCCGCTTCAGGCGGACGACCTCCAGCCCGACGGCTTCGCACATCCGGCGGATCTCGCGGTTCTTGCCCTCTTTCAGGGTCATCTCCATGACGGTGCGGCCCGGCTCGTCGGCCACAACGTTGATGGCGCAGGGCATGGTCTTGGTGCCGTCGTCCAGCACGACGCCGGAGCTCATCTTCAGGATCTGCGCTTCGTCCGCGCGGGGCTGGACGGTGACGCGGTAGAGCTTGGAGATGCCGCCGGACGGATGGGTGACGGCCTGTGCAAAGGTGCCATCGTTGGTCATCAGCAGCAGACCCTCGCTGTCCTTATCAAGGCGGCCCACCGGGTAGAGGCGGGCGGGGATGTCGCTGACAAGCTCCATGACGGTCTTGCGGCCCAGCTCATCGCTGGCGGTGGTCACATAGCCGCGGGGCTTGTACAGGGCCAGATAGTAGAGCTGCTGGTTCTTCTGGATGTAGATGCGCTCGTCATCCACATGCAGCACATCGCGGTTGGGGTCCATCTTGTCGCCCACCTTGACCGGGTGGCCGTTCACCTTGACGCGGCCCTCGGCAATGATCTGCTCCGCCGCGCGGCGGGAACACAGGCCCTGCTCGCTCATGATCTTCTGAATACGTTCTTCTGCCATAGTTGTTTACTCCTTGTGCGCCTCCCGGCGCTCAAAACGCACGTTGCAACGTGCTCTATCAAAACTGCAGGTTGGAAGTCCGCAGTTACGGCTGGGGCTTTTCCTCCGCCGGGGCGGCGGGAGCTTCTTTTTTGTTGAGGAGGGCGCTGACCTTTTCCACCAGTTCGGGGATCATGGTCAGGGCGCGGTCCACCGTGTTGCTGCTGTCGGACAGCTGGATGGTGCGCACGCAGCCATCCTTGACGACCAGAAACGCCACAGGCTGAATGTTGACACCCGCGCCGGAGCCGCCGCCGAACAGGTCCTTGTTGGCAGGATTCTTGCCGTCGAAATCGGTGCCGCCGGAGGCGAAGCCGAAGCTTACCTTGGACACCGGGAGAATGGTGGTGCCGTCCTCGGTGGTGATCGGTTTGCCGACGATGGTGTTGGAATCCACCATCTGCCGGATCTTGTCCATCGTGACGTTCATTAAATCTTGAATCGGATGCTCAGCCATAAAATCGGCCTCCTTATTTCAATACTGGGGAAGTCCTCCCCGGAACCACTCCCCCGCCGCAGCGGACAAGCGGGACACGCCATACAGATATATTATAGCGAAATCAAAGGAACAAATCCAGTACTTTTTCGTGCCAGAATTCGTAAAGAACACGCAAAGCGGTAAAAACGATCGCATAGGCCTGTGCCGTCACCCGGAAGGACACCCGGTCTTCCACGGTGGGCTGGTCGGGACCGAGATCCGGCACAAGGCGGAGCTGCTCAAAATCAAGGTAAAGAAAGCGGTCCAAAAGGCCCAGCGCACCGCCGAGCCATGCGTTCAGCTTGCCGTAGCTGCGGGCCGCATCGGCGGGGTGCTCGCCCCGGACGCCGAGGCAGATGTTGATCTTGGTGATCCGCAGCGCCCCAAAAACGGCCTTGGTCAGCTTGCCCGCCCCCCGCAGGATGGTGCAGACGATGTTCAGGGTCAGCTTCGCCTTTTTGCGGGGCGTCGCTTCCGGCTTCGGCTTCGATTCCGCTTCCGGTTTCTTTTTGGACTTCTTCTTTTTCTCCTTCTTCGGCTTTTCCGGCGCGGGATACCGGAACACCGGGAAGGTGATGCCCAGCGCACCGGCCTTGACGGTCAGGGTCTCGTTCTCCCACAGCACATCCGCGCAGAAGGGGCAGAGCATCAGCAGCACCGCCAGCACCAGAACCACCAGCAGCAGGATGCCGATGCACTTTAATAGAAAGAGCAGCACGCCGCCCACGACGCCCAGAATGCTCAGCACCACGCTCATACCGCTCCCCCGCTTTCTTCCTGATCGTTATGGATGGGCGGCAGATCATCCAGACTGGACAGGCCAAAACACCGCAGAAAGACATCCGTTGTCCGGAACGCCACCGGGCGGCCCGGCAGGTCGAGGCGGCCCGCCTCCTCGATGAGCCCCTTTTCCAGCAGACCGGACACGCTGGACGAGGAATCCACGCCGCGCACCTGCTCGATGAAGGCGCGGGAGACCGGCTGGTTGTACGCAATAACGGTCAGCGTCTCCATGGCCGCCGGGCCCAGCGGCACCGAGCGGCGGGTGTCCAGCACCCGGCGGACCGGCTCCGCGAAATCGGTCTTGGTGGCCAGCTGCCAGTGGGTGTTCAGGTGGAGCAGACAGAGACCGCTGTCCTCGCGGGCATAGCGGGCGTGCAGGTCTTCCAGCGCCTCTTCCACGCTCGCCGTCGGCAGCTGCAGCGCCTGTGCCAGCTTGTCGGCCCCGACGGGCTCCGCGTAGGCAAAGAGCATCGCCTCCACGGCGGCTCGTATCGTTTTCTGGTTCATTTGTTCTCCTTTGTGCGTTCCAAGCGGCCCCGGCGCATGGTCAGCTCCCCTTCCGAGCCCAGCGTCACCCGCCCGCCGCGCACCAGCTCCAGCAGGGCCAAAAAGGTGGCGACGTTCGCGCCCCGGCTCTGGCGGCGGGAAAAGAGCTGCCCCATCCGCTGCGCCCCGCCCGCAATGAGCTGACGCAGGATGTAGACTACCCGGCTGCTGACCGATACCTGCGGCGCGGAGACCAGCGGCTCGAACTGCTGCTGGGTCGGCTCCTTGCGGACGAGGGGCGTCCGGCCGGAGAGTGCTTGCCAGCAGTCGGCCAGCATCTGCGGCGAGTGGAAAAGGTCATAGGTATTGTCCCACTCCATCTGCAAGGGCGCGCGGACGAAGACCGGGGCTGCTTCGGCTTTTTCCCGCAGTTGGGCAGCCATCCGGCGGCACTGGTCGTATTCGATCAGCCGCCCGGTAAACTCCTGCTTCATCCGCTCACCCTCTTCGCTGCGGGGCAGCAGCAGATAGCTCTTCATCTCTACCAAATGCGCCGCCATCTCGATGAAAGCACTGGCCGTCTCCGGGTCGGCATCGTCTGCCGAGGCCACTGCGGCGGTGTATTGGTCGATGAGTTCCAGAATGGGGATGTTGTGCAGGTCCATCTTGTGCTTTTGCACCAGCGTCAGCAAAAGCTCCAGCGGCCCCTCAAAGTCTTCGAGGCGAAACGTCAGCTCCTCTGCCACTCAGATCACCGTCCCGATGGATGCATAGTAGGCCGAAAGGGCGATCTGGTCGATGTAGCCGGTGCCGAGGTCCAGCAGATCCCAGACCGCATTGTTCAGCACCGTGAGGGGCCCGTCGAGGAAGCCGCCCCACACCACCGCCAGCATCACGATCAGGATGACCCGCTCATACTTCATCATGCCGAAGTAGATGCGCTCCGGCAGGACGGCCAGCAGCACCCGGCTGCCGTCCAGCGGCGGAACCGGGATGAGGTTGAACACCGCAAGGCTGACGTCCATCATGACTAAGTATTGGAGGAACCGGGCCGCAAAAATCGTCACCTCCGTGATGGGAGCCCAGTAGTACAGCAGCTTCCACACCACCATGGCGAGGTAGGCAAGGATCAGGTTGGCCACAGGGCCCGCCAGCGCGGTGAGCGCCATGCCCCGCTTCGGGTTTTTGAAGTTGCGCGGGTCGGTGGAGACAGGTTTTGCCCAGCCCACGCCCGCAAACACCATGCACAGCGTACCCAGCAGGTCGAAGTGCTTGAAGGGGTTCAGGCTCAGCCGCCCCTCCTGCTTCGCTGTGGGATCCCCCAGCAGCCACGCCGCCAGTGCGTGCCCCGCCTCGTGGAATGGGATGGCGACCAGCGCCACCAGCGTTCGGATAAGATAATAGATTCCGCGTGAGCTCATGTCATTCTCCTGTCAGTGGATGATTTTCATTTATTGTACTATTTTTTTCGTGATCCGACAAGGGTTTGGCGCACAGATGAAAAAGGTTGCAGAAAATTTGAAAAAATGCTTGCATTTTCCCTGTATCTCTGGTACAATAGTCAAGCTGATTATTTTGAATTCCTTACTTCACTGCTAGGAGGTGCAAGTACCATGGCTAAGTGTGAATGCTGCGGCAAGGGCGTTACCTTTGGTATCAAGGTTTCTCACTCTCATCGTCGTTCCAACCGTACCTGGAAGCCGAATGTCCGTCGTGTCAAGGCGGTCGTGGAGGGTTCTCCCAAGTATATCTACGCATGCTCCCGTTGCCTGCGCGCTGGCAAAGTTACCCGCGCTGTCTAAGTAGCTGCATCTGCCGGTCACTTTGTCGAGTGACCGGCTTTTTTGTTATCCGTGAGGAGGTTTTTGCATGGCACTGCCCAATGACCCCATCATGCTGCTGAGCATGGTGAACCTGAAGCTGCGCGATTTTTACCCCACCCTCGACGCACTGTGCGACGATTTGGATGAAGATAAGACCGCACTGTGCGCAAAGCTTGCTGCCGCCGGGTATGACTACGACCCCGCGCGAAATCAATTCGTATAAATTCAGGAGGTTGCTTCCATGATGCAAGGTACCTATTACAAAGAGTGGAGCCGGGTGCTCGGCCGCGAGATGGAGTTCAAGGTCTACGGCACCGCCGGTGTGCCGGTTCTGGCGCTGCCCGCACGGGGCGGCCGCTTTTACGACTGGGAGAACAATGGGATGCCCGATGCGGTGGCTTCCCTGCTGAACACGGGCAAGGTCCAGCTCTTCACCGCCGACAGCATCGACGCCGAACGTCTGCGGACCGGGGACGTCTCGCCCCGCCGCCGCGCCGAGCTGCAGGAAAAATATTTCTGCTACCTTACCGGCGAGCTGGCTGCCCGCATCCGGGAGCTGAACGGAGATGCCGACTCTCCGCTGTGGTGCGTGGGCGTGGACACCGGTGCCGTTCAGGCGGTCAACTGCCGTCTGCGCCGCCCGGAGGTCTTTGCCGGGGCCATCGGCCTGTCCGGCCTGTACGATGTCTGCCGCTTCCTCGGCAGCGCAGAGGACGACCTCGTGCTGCGGAACGCGCCCCTCGCCTACCTGCCCGAAGGGATCGTGGACGCCAAGGCCTTTGCCAAGGCCGAGGAGAACCATCTGCTCCTCTGCGCCGGGCAGGGCGGCTACGAGGAGGACGCACAGGCCGACACCCGCGCCCTCGCCGCCGCGCTGGCCGCCGCCAGCATCCCCGCCCACTGCGAGATCTGGGGCAGCGATGTCTCCCACGACTGGTACTGGTGGGGCAAGGAGCTGAACATCTTCGCCGAGCGCGTCTTCGGCTGAGGTCAGGAGGAAACACATGCCTGAATTCATCATCGGTGCCCGCGGCCATGATTTCGGCCGCCATACCCCCGAAGAGCTGCTCACTTCCATCGGCAAGGCGGGCTTCTGCTGCACCCAGTTGGCCTACACCAAGGCCATTGAGGGCGTGAAGAGCTACGCCGACATCACGCCGGAGCTGGTGGAAGCCACCAAGGCCGCTGTCGCTGCCTCCGGCGTTTCCATCGCCGTGGACGGCACCTACGTTGAGCTGAGCTATGCTGACGAGGACAAGCGCCGCGCCGAGGTCGCCAAAGTGCTGAGCCAGATCCCCGTCGCCAAGGCGCTGGGGGCAGGCTGCATGGGCAGTGAGACCACCAACATGGCAAAGCAGCCCGGCGTCACCCGGAAGGAAGCGCAGGAAGCGCTGCTCCGCAGCCTCGGCGAGATCCTGCCCCTCTGCGAGGAGCAGGGGGTGCTGTTTGCCGTGGAATGCGTCTACTACCACGCCATGAACACCCCGGAGGCCGTCAAGATGGTGCTGGACACCATGGCCAGCCCGAATCTGCGGGTCATCTGCGATTTTGCAAACTACGTGGGCCCGGAAAACGCTTCTGTGGACGCCCAGCGCCGCATCTGGGATAAGGTCGGCAGCTGGTACGGCGACAAGATCGCCGCCGTCCACTTCAAGGGCCAGAACTTCCAGCCCGACGGCACCCTCTACTCCACCTCGCTGGAAGATTCCTGCGTGGACTATGCGGGCGGCTTTGCCATGCTCAAGGCGATGCCGCAAACGGCCCTCCCCGTTCTGCGGGAGGAAGCCGTCCCCGCCCGCGCGGCCAGCGATATTGCGTTCATCCGCCGCTTCTGCATCTGATTTTTTGAATTTTTTCCAAAACAAAAGACTGCTGCAACTCCCTCAGTCACGGCTTCGCCGTGCCAGCTCCCTCTCGGAGGGAGCCTTGGCGTAACGGCAAGCTGTAAAAGCCTCCCTCTCAGAGAAAGACTCCCTCCGGCCGGAGGGAGATGTCGCGTAAGCGACAAAGGGAGGACAGGTGGCATCGCGTCAGCGATGACGAAGGGAGTGCGGCAGTTCTTTTTTGTTCTTGTTCGTTCACAAAAAATTAACATTTGAAGGTTCAATCCCTACTTGTCTCATAGGACAAACTGTGCTACAATCCTCTTGTACGAAAGATACCCCCAAGGGGTAATTTGAAAGGAGTTGTTCTCATGGGTGAAGCAACCGAGAAATGTCCCCGCTGCTGTGGCACTGCAAACGCAGATGACCGCGAAGTGCGGGAAGCCGAAGCAGAAACGGAAAGCTCTTCCTGCTGCTGCCGCCACAAAAAGCGGAGCGAGGAGGAGTACAAGAGCCTCATCCACCGGCTGAACCGCATTGAGGGCCAGATCCGCGGCATCCGCGGCATGGTGGAAAAGGATATCTACTGCGCCGACATTCAGGTGGCGGCGGTGAACTCGGCGCTGAACGGCTTTTCCAAGGAGCTGCTGGCCCAGCATGTGCGCACCTGCGTGGCGGACGATCTGCGGGCGGGCAGCGAAGAAAAGCTGGACGAGCTGATCAAATTGCTGCCAAAGCTTATGAAATGACCCTCTTGCGGGCAAGCCAACCGATCTTCAGGAGTACGATTATGGAACAATACAATGTTACCGGCATGAGCTGCGCGGCCTGCTCTGCACGGGTGGAAAAGGCCGTGAAAGCTGTTCCCGGCGTCACAAGCTGCTCGGTCAGTCTGCTGACGAACTCCATGGGCGTGGAGGGCACCGCCAGCGCCGCCGCCATCGTCAAGGCGGTACAGGATGCGGGCTACGGCGCCAGCCCCAGATCCAGCAGCGCTTCCGCTGCGCCGGACTCCAGTGCCGGCCTTGACGCACTGGCCGACCACGAGACCCCAAAACTGAAAAAGCGGCTCATCGCCTCGCTGATCTTTCTCATCGTTCTGATGTATTTTTCCATGGGGCACATGATGTGGGGCTGGCCGCTCCCCCACTGGTTCGACGGCAACCACGTCGCCATGGGCCTTGTTCAGCTGCTGCTGGCGGGCATCGTCATGGTCATTAACCAGAAGTTCTTCATCAGCGGCTTCAAGGGCCTGATCCACCGCGCCCCCAACATGGATACGCTGGTGGCGCTGGGTTCCTCGGCCAGCTTTGTCTGGAGCACCTACGCCCTCTTCGCCATGACCCGCGCGCAGGTGGACGGCAACGAGGAGCTGGTCATGCACTCTATGATGGAGTTCTACTTCGAGTCTGCCGCCATGATCCTGACCCTCATCACCGTGGGCAAGATGCTGGAGGCCCGCTCCAAGGGCAAGACCACCGATGCACTCAAGAGCCTGATGAAGCTGGCCCCCAAGACCGCCACCCTGCTGCGGGGCGGTGCCGAGGTCAGCGTGCCCATCGCGGAAGTGCGCAGAGGCGATATTTTCGTCGTCCGCCCCGGTGAGAACATCCCCGTGGACGGCATCGTGCTGGAAGGTTCCAGCGCCGTGAACGAAAGCGCTCTGACCGGCGAGAGCATCCCGGTGGACAAGGCCGAGGGCGACAAAGTCTCTGCCGCCACCACCAACCAGTCCGGCTTCCTGCGGTGCGAGGCCACCCGCGTGGGCGAGGACACCACGCTGGCCCAGATCATCAAGATGGTCAGCGACGCCGCCGCCACCAAGGCCCCCATCGCCAAGATCGCCGACACCGTGTCCGGCTTCTTCGTGCCCGCCGTCATCTCCATCGCCGTGGTCACCACGATCGTCTGGCTGCTGCTGGGCCGGGAGTTCGGCTACGCACTGGCCCGCGGCATCTCGGTGCTGGTCATCAGCTGCCCCTGTGCGCTGGGTCTGGCCACGCCGGTCGCCATCATGGTCGGCAACGGCCTCGGTGCCAAGAACGGCATCCTGTTCAAGACCGCCGCTTCGCTGGAAGCCGCGGGCCGCACCCAGATCGTTGCGTTGGATAAGACCGGCACCATCACCAGCGGCGAGCCGAAGGTCACCGACATCCTGCCCGCCGAGGGCGTTTCCGAGACCGAGCTGCTGACCCTTGCCGCCGCACTGGAGCGCAGGAGCGAACACCCGCTGGCCAAGGCCGTCCTCGCTTACACCGAAGCAAACGCCATGGATGCGCCCGAAGTTTCCGACTTTTCTGCCCTGCCCGGCAACGGCCTGTCCGCAAGGCTGGACGGAGCGGAGATCTTCGGCGGCAACGCAGCCCTGATCGAGACCAAGGTCGCCGTCCCTGCCGCGCTGAAGGAAAAGGCCGCCGCCCTTGCCAAGGAAGGCAAGACCCCGCTCTACTTCGGCGGCGCGGGCAGACTGCTGGGTGTGGTCGCCGTGGCCGACACCATCAAGGAGGACAGCCCCCGCGCCATCCGCGAGCTGCAGAACATGGGCATCCGGGTCGTGATGCTCACGGGCGACAACCAGCGCACCGCCGACGCCATCGGCAAGCAAGCGGGCGTGGATGAAGTCATCGCGGGCGTCCTGCCCGACGGCAAGGAAGCCGTCATCCGCCAGCTGCAAGCTTCCGGTAAGGTGGCCATGGTCGGCGACGGCATCAACGACGCCCCGGCCCTGACCCGTGCCGACACCGGCATCGCCATCGGTGCGGGCACCGACGTCGCCATCGACGCGGCGGATGTCGTCCTGATGAACTCCAAGCTCTCCGATGTGCCCGCCGCCATCCGGCTCAGCCGCGCCACCCTGTGCAACATCCACGAGAACCTGTTCTGGGCGTTCCTCTACAACACCATCGGCATCCCGCTGGCCGCCGGTGTGTTCATCCCCTTCGGCCTGACGCTGAACCCCATGTTCGGTGCAGCGGCCATGAGCCTGTCCAGCTTCTGCGTGGTCAGCAACGCACTGCGGTTGAACCTGTTCGACCTGCACAGCACCAAGCACGACCACAAAGCCAAAAATGCCGTTTCCCTGCCCGCTGCCCCCGTGCAGCCCGCAGTCGAAGACCATACCACATCCAATGTCAAGGAGGATAACGTTATGAAAAAGACCCTGCATGTTGAAGGCATGATGTGCGGCCACTGCGAGGCCCGCGTGAAGAAGGCACTGGAAGCTCTGCCCGAAGTCAGCGAGGCCGTGGTCAGCCACGAGGCCGGCACCGCCATCGTCACCCTGAGCGCCGACGTCTCCGACGAGACCCTGAAGAAGGCCGTCGAGGATCAGGATTACAAGGTCACCGGCATCGAGTGAGCCGGTTTCCCAAAGCAGAAACGGGAGCTGTCCGCACAATGTGGGCAGCTCCCGTTTTTTGTCAGGTGGTTTCGAATCGTGCGGCACCTTTTGTCTTCAGCCAGCGCAGTGCAAGGGCATCGGCCCCCGCCAGCAGCAGACAGGCAAGGCTCAGGCTGACGGCGGGCGGCATCCTACGGGACAGCGCCGCCGTCCCCGCAAACAGCGCAAGGGCCGCGCCCCAGCTCAGGAGCATGGTCAGCAGACAGAAGGGGCTCTGCTTGATGACCGCCGTTTCGCTGGTCCAGTGGAAGCTGGGCATCAGCACCCCCAGCACCAGCCCCACCGCCGCCGACAGCACCACGAAGAGTGCCACCGCCAGAAGGCCCAGCAGCACCATGGGCAGAGCGGCCCGCACCACAGCCAGCAGCACCCCCGCGCAGAGCAGGGCGGGCGGCAGCGTCACCGCCAGATGCAGTTCCAGCTTGGCGCGCAGGGTCTGCCACGGCGAGACCGGCAAGCTCCGGATACGCCAAAGGCTCTCCCCTTCCAACGAGACGGAGGGGGCCGTCAGGCAGTTCATGCCCGCCCCAAGGGCTGCGGCGAATGCTGCGGCCGCTCCCGCCAGCCCCGGCGGAAGCAGCTGGACCGCCAGCAGCCGGATCTCCCCCGCCTTGTACAAAGCCAGCACGCTGAGCACCACCAGCCCCAGCGACCCCATGGCGCAGTTGAGCAGGTAGGTGGGGCTGCCCGCCAGATGGAGCAGCTCCCGCCGCAGCAGGGCCCGCCGCACCGAGATGCGGCGGCTGGGCGCTGCCTTCATTTTCGATGCCGCGCCGCCGGTGCGGGTGGTCATCAGGCGGAGGTAGGGGCCAGAGAGAAGCTTCCCCAGCACGGCGCAGACTGCCGCCAGCGAGATCAACAGCCCCAGCAGCGCCGGGATATCTCCGCACGCGGCCCGGCCCAGCAGCAGCCAGCCGCCCTGCGGCAGCCCTTCCCCGCCGCCCCACAGCGCCGACGAGAGCAGGGCGTTCAGCAGCGCACCACTCTTTTGATAGCCGAGGAAATAAAGGGCAAGAAAGCCCAGCGACGCCGCCACGGTGAAGAGCGCTTTATGCCGCCCGGCCTTCGCCACGAGCAGAGCCACCGCCCAGCCCAGCAGCGCCGCCAGCACCGACGCCGCCCCGGCCAGCAGCAGGGCCATCGGCACAGCGCTCAGGATGCCTCCCAGCGGATGCAGCGCGAACCGCGCATAGGCCGCTTCGGCGGGCACCCAGACGAGGAGCAGATAGAACAGGCTCATCTCATACAGGCCGCACAGCCGCACCGCAAAGATCATCCACGGCGGGATGGGCAGAGCCAGCAAAAGGTCGTTGTCCTTGGCCTGAAAAAGGCGGTTATAGCTGGAAAGCGCCCCGGCCAGCACGCTGACAAGAAGGGCCAGCAGTTCCAGCACAAGGAAATAGAGGGTCTCCCAGCCGCCCGGCAGAAGAAGCTGCGCCAGCGGCCACGACAGTGAAGCAAAACTCGCCATCAGCACCAGCGCAATGGCCCCATACAGCGCCCCGAAGGCAAGCTTTCCCGTTTGGGTGCGCTGCTTCCCGGTGCGGGCGCTCCGGTTCAAAAAAGCGCTCTGCTCCCGCCGCTGTTTGCGCAGCAGGGCGGCAAAGCAGCGTTTTGTCTCAGCGTTCATCGGCGCCGCCCTCCAACTCTAAGAAGACCGTTTCCAGCGAGGCGTCGCCCCGCACCTCGGCCATGGAGCCCGCCCGGATGAGCTTGCCGTTTTTGATGATGGCCACCTGATCGCAGAGCTTTTCCGCCACCTCCAGCACATGCGTCGAGAAAAAGATGGCCCCGCCCGTGTCGCAGAAGGCCCGCATGGTCTGCTTGAGCTGGTGCGCCGCCAGCGGGTCCAGCCCGACGAAGGGTTCATCCATCAAGATCAGTTTGGGCTCATGGAGCAGCGCCGCGATGATGGCCAGCTTCTGCTTCATGCCGTGGGAGTAGTCCCCGATGGGCTGGGCCAGCGCCCCGGTCAGGCCGAAGCGCTCCCCGTACACCCGCACCCGCTCGGCGCGGGCCTCGTCCGACACCCCGAAGATGTCCGCGATGAAATCGAGGTACTGGATGCCGGTCATGTACTGGTAAAGGTCGGGGTTATCGGGCAGATAGGCCAGCTTCCGCTTGGCGGCAAGCGGGTCCTCCCGCACCGAGATGCCGTCCACCCGCACCTCGCCGCTGTCCGGCTGGAGGATGCCGCAGCAGCATTTCAGGGTAGTGGTCTTGCCCGCACCGTTCGGCCCGATGAAGCCGAAGATCTGGCCGGGCCGGATGGTCAGCGTCAGGGCGTCCACCGCCGTCTTCTCCCCGTAGCGCTTGGTCAACTGCTGAATCTGAAGCATTCCGCTTCCCCCTTTGATCCAATTTGTAAAAATCATCCCACATTCAGCGGGCGCTGTCAAGGTTTTGCAACACAAAAAGGGGGTCAAAAGCTGTAAAGCGTATGTTCTTTACAGCTTTTGACCCTGCGTTTTATTCTCGGATGACGGCCACCGTTTCAACGTGGTAGCGTGCAAAAAGCTCGATCGCAGCCGGGCTGACCCGCTCCCCGCTGACCACGATGGGGATCGCGGGCGGGCAGGAGACGGTGGGCATCGCGCAGACCCGGCCCAGCGCCTCGGCGGCGGGGATGGTCTGCTGCGGGGCGAAGACTGCCGCGCGCACAGAGCAGACCGGTTCCGCTTCTGCCGCCAATGCGGTGAAGGTGTCCCCTTCCGGCTCAGGGCATTCCGGTACACCGGGCAGTGCCGCGCAGACCGCTGCAACGGCTTCTTCCAGCCGGTCGTAGTCCTGCGCCGGATTTTCGGGTGTGAACATCAGCACCACATAGCGGGGGTCGGCATACTCGCACTCGATGGCATACTTGCGCAGTGCCTCAGCCAATGCCGTGCCGGTCAGGCCCAGCGCGGCGGCGTCTAGCGTCAGCTTGAGGGGTTCGCGGGCCGGGTCGTCCACGGCCAACGAAAGCTTGCTCCCCGCCGCAGCCGCCGCCTCGTTCAGCACCCGCCGCAGCCGCGTCAACTGCCCGCAGCAGGAGTAGAGCCGCAGCGGATACCCCTCAGACAGATACCGGTTGCACCGGTCGAGGGACTGCAAGATCAGGTAAGAAGGGCTGGTGGAACCGAAGAGCGCCAGCGCATTGCGCACCGCTGTTTCGTCCTGCACCGGAGCCTTGAGGCCGAGGTGCAGGTAGGCCCCGCCGGTGAGGACGGGCAGGGTCTTGTGGCCGGAGTCGCAGCACATAGCGGCCCCCAGCGCCATGGGGTGCTTGCTGCCGCCGACCAGAAAGTTCAAATACGCGCCGTGGGCGTTGTCCACCAGAAGCGGGACACCGTGGACGTCGCAGACCTTGGAAAGGGCCGCGATGTCCTGCATCCCGCCGAGGTAGTCCGGGCTGGTGACGTAGACACCAAAGGGGGTTCTCCCCTGCCCGGAAAGCCGCTCCAGCGCCTGTTCCAACTGCCCCGCCGTCACCGGGCAGCTGCACAGCGCCCCGGCAGCTTCCGGCGCGGGCCAGAGCCACTCGATGTCGAAATCGAGGAGGGCGGCGGCGTAGAGCAGCGCCTTGTGGGCGTTGCGGGCGGCCAGCAGAATGGGCCGCTGCCCCGCCGGGGCCGCTTGCAGCGCAAGGCAGAGCATGGCCCGGATGCACTGGGATGAGCCCTCGGTGCTGTAATAGGTGTGGGCCGTGCCGAACAGCTTGGTGGCGTTGGCTTCACTCTCCGCGATGATGCCCTCGGCCTCGTACAGCTCGTCGGCGCCCTTGATCTCGGTGATATCGGCATCCTCAAAGCCCAGCAGCTTCTGGCCCTTGTGGCCGGGCATGTGGAGCCGGGAGGTGCCGGACTTTGCGTAGCTGCGCACAAAGTCCACGATGGGCGTGGTCATGCTCATTCGCAGGCTTCGCCGTCGGCACAGGCATTGCAGGTGGAACCCAGCTCGATGGGCACTTCGATGCCCTGTGCTGCCAGCTCCTGATTCTTCGCCACTTGGATCATGATGGCGCACTCCATCCGCTTACGGAACAGCTCACAGCCGTACTCGTACACGCCGGTGATACTGCCGGTGGCGTGGTAGGCATTGGCCGCGCAGCCGCCGGAGCAGTAGAGCTTGGCCCAGCAGTCCTTGCACTCCGGGCGGGCATAGGCGTTGCAGTGCTTGAACTCATCCCGCACGGCGGTGTTGGTGACGCCCTTCCAGATGTCGCCCATCAGGTACTTGGGATCGCCGACGAACTGGTGGCAGGGGTACAGGTCGCCCCACGGGGTGACGGCCATGTACTCGGTACCGGAACCGCAGCCGGAAATGCGCTTGTAGATGCAGGGGCCGCCGGTCAGGTCGATCATGTAATGGTAGAAGGTGAAGCCGCGGCCCTCGCGGTCGCGCTTGATCATCTCCTTGGCGAGGATCTCGTACTGCTCCTTCAGGATGGGCAGGTCCTCGGCGGTCAGAGCGCTGGGATCCTCCGGCTTGCAGACCACCGGCTCCATGCTCAGCTCGGTGAAGCCGAGGTCGGCCATATGGAAGATATCGTTGGTGAAATCGGTGTTGAAATGGGTGTAGGTGCCGCGCATATAGTAGCCCTTGTCACCGCGCTTCTCCACGAACTTCTGGAACTTGGGCACGATGGTATCATAGCTGCCGTGGCCCGCGTAGTCCTTGCGGAAGCGGTCGTGCACTTCCTTGCGGCCGTCGAGACTCAGGACGACGTTGTGGCACTCCTTGTTGCAGAAGTCGATGACATCATCGTCGATCAGCATCCCGTTGGTGGTCATGGTGAAACGGAAGTTTTTGTTGTGGATCTTCTCCTGCTCGCGGCAGTAGGCCACCAGCTTTTTCACCATGTTGAAGTTCATCAGCGGCTCGCCGCCGAAGAAATCGACTTCGAGGTTGCGGCGGGTGCCGGAGTTCTCGATCAGGAAATCCATGGCCCGTTTGCCGACCTCAAAGCTCATCAGGGCGCGGTCACCCTGATAGCGGCCCTGCGAAGCGAAGCAGTAGGAGCAGTTCAGGTTGCAGGTGTGAGCCACATGCAGACACAGCGCCTTGACCACAGTGTTGCGGTTCTTGAAATCGAAGGCCATGTCGGCGTAGGTGTCGGGGCTCCACAGCTTGCCCGCCTGTTCCAGCGAGGCCACATCCTCCAAGCACTGACGCAGGTCGGCCTCGGTCACATCGGGGCGGTCGCCGTACTTTTTGAGCATGGCAGCCACGATCTCGTCCGCGGAGTGCTCCTTGTACATTGCGATGACATCATACGCCACATCATCCACCACATGCACCGAGCCGCTGCAGGTATCCAGCACGATGTTATAACCGTTCAATTGATACTGATGTACCATTTTACTCTCCATTCCATTATTCCATAAAAAAATGCCGCCCGGCAAAGGCGGCATCCGATTGGCAGAAATTACTTGTTGCTGTTCTCGCACTTCTGGTTTGCCACGCCGCAGGAAGTCTTGCAAGCGGACTGGCAGGAAGTCTGGCACTCGCCGCAGCCACCGGTCACAACGCTCTTGGTCAGGTCACGAGTAGCGATCGTCTTGATACGTTCCATAATATATAACCTCACTAGATCATAAAGATTTATGCGCGGAACCACCCGCACACGATATTACCTTTATGTAGGATAGCACACATCCTACCCAATGTCAAGATTTTTGTCGCAGAAAGCGGGGATATGCTCCATCATTCTAAAGGCTGGTATTTTTTCAAAATCGTGTGGAGCCCCAGCTCTCGCGCTTTGGCCAGTAAGTACCGGTAGCGGCACAACAGCGCCTGACGCTCGTAGATGCGCTGTTCGATCAGGTCGGTGTTCACCTCCAAGTCAAACATCATCTCGTTTCGTTGCAGACAGAACAGGCACTCCTTCAGCTCCTCCTCCAATTCCGGGTGGTAGCGCTCATGCTCCGAATCCCGCGGGATGCGGTTCGAAAGATACGTTTGCGGTTTTTGCTGGGTCGTCATCATGCAGCTTCCTCCTCTTTGTACGCTGAAAACTTTACGCTTTGGTTTCCAGTATATGCAGGGAGAGTGCAAAGGATGACGGTTGATGTAAGCCGCACAACAAGAAAAGCCAGTGACAAGATTCGCTCTCGTCACTAGCTTTTAAGGTGTTTTTACTCTTCTACGAGGTCAGCATATTTTACTTCGATGCGGGGGAGCTCATCGGTTGTACTGGTCAATGCTCTGGTGATTTTCTCAAGACCCGTAAATTCACCATAAACAACGATGATATCATTGTCCAGAATTTTCACAGCGTCGTCGCCGCGCTTATCCAGCATATAATATTCATCGTCTGCGTAGAATCCATATCCACTGTTATCCGTATAAGTTCTCCACGCCTTTTCGGTGCCGGAGAAATTGGTTTCGATAATCTGCGAAACCTTAACCTTCACAGCGATCTTCTCTCCCACATACTGATCCGGGTAACGGCAAAGTTCCTTGTAGTCTATACTCTGGCATTCAGCCTTATAATCGTCCTCACTGATTTCAGGTTCAGATTCAGCCTGTTCAATCGACGATGCAGTAGGCGCACCACTCGTTTTCGTCGAGGTCGCTTTGCTGTTGCTCGAATCGCCAGAGCTGCTTCCAGAGCCTCCAATAACGGATAGAACAACGATCACAATAATAAGGATGGACCACCACCGTTTATAAATCGGCGGCTTGTTTTTACCACCGCAGTGCGGGCACACTTTTGCGCTCGCCGCAATTTCCGCGCCGCAGTGCTTGCATGTCGTCATTTTGCTTTTTGCCATTTTATGAGTTCCTCCCGTTTTTAATGTATAATAGCCCAAATTCGGGCTATGTTTTCTTTAGTATAGCCCGATGTCGGGCAATTGTCAATGTACGGCTATGGTCTTACCATTCAATTAAAGTAACTTTTGGATGGTGTATTCTATGATTTCCTATCAACCGCTCTGGGCTACGATGAAAAATCGTGGAATTTCACAATACAAACTTATCAAGGATTACCATTTCAGCACCGGCCAACTCGACCGCTTACGCAAAAACGACAGCGTAAGCACTAACACCTTGGATATGCTTTGCTCTATTTTAGATTGCAAACTTGAAGAAGTCGCTGTCTATCTCCCCGACGAAGCAGATTTCTCGAATTAAATTTACAAAAGCTCCATCGAAATTCATCGAGTTCACCTCAAACAAAAAAGATTTTTGATTCTTGTATTCCTCTACTTTTTCGTCAACAGTAAAGTCGCTGACCGTCTGCCTTACACAGAATCACCAGCGCGTTTCCTCTTTTTTCAAATCCCCCGGACACAAATAAGCCGCCCAGCGAGACCGTAAGGTCGCTGGGCGGCTGTTTTCGCCTCTTGACAAATACGTAAAATACGTATATGATACAATAAATGATTCTGATGTGCGGAGAAAGGTATCGCTGGAAATCACGCAAGGCGTTGGCGATGCTCGTCTTTCCCGAACAATCATCGAAGATCTTGTTTGTAGCCAAGAGTTTTCCTTCTTCCTTGTTAATCTTCTCACCATTGTATGCCAGTGCACCATACAATGAACTTCCGAAACTTATCTTTGCGACCATCTTTCCTCAAACTTACGGGTTAGTTCAACAATCTCACGGGTAAGAGCCACCAACTCCTTGGTGCAGTTCTCTAATTTATAGAGCAAAGCCATCGCCTTTTTCTCGGAGAAATGACAACGGAGTTCCTTGACAACCTGGTTGTAGTTGTTGCCAATCATTCGGTACTGCGAGTGAAAAGAAGA
>ENA-USTZ01000298-USTZ01000298.1-human-gut-metagenome-genome-assembly--contig:-NODE-298-length-24522-cov-6.026508_pt1 | contig 24522 bp, 20 predicted proteins | sample MGYA00250049_ERZ773375 | MGnify/ENA primary metagenome ERZ773375 (study PRJEB29103, sample SAMN06111956) | human gut metagenome | biome: human gut; feature: ankylosing spondylitis patient; material...
CCCCTGCTGGTCTCCTTCATGCCCATGCTGATGGATACCGCCGGCAACTGCGGCAACCAGATCAGCACCCTGATGGTTCGCGGCCTTGCGCTGGGCGAGGTGGAGCCTTCCGATTTCCTGAAAGTTCTCGGCAAGGAGCTCCGCGTTTCCGCCATCGTGGGCGCAGTGCTGGGCCTTGTGAACGGTCTGCGCATCTACCTGATGTACACCTTTATCTTTGCAGGCCAGTACGAGAACGTGATGGGCTATGCTGTCGTGGTCAGCGTGTCGCTGTTCTTCAGTGTCATTCTGGCAAAGCTGGTGGGCGGTATGCTGCCGCTGGCCGCCAAGAAGCTGGGAGCCGACCCGGCCATTATGGCGACGCCCTTCATAACCACCATCGTCGATGCGTGCAGCTTGATCCTCTACTTCCAGATCGCGCAGCTCGTGTTCCGGAATATGATGTAAAACGTTCGGAGAACGGATGTCTCTGCGGTTTTGCCGCGGCTGCACCCGTTCTCTTTTTTACAGTTTTCAACACCGCAGTTTTATACATTGCGGGATGTGGAAAACTCAGGGGCTCAGATTCCAACGGGGAGAATGCGGAGTGGCTTGGCGGAAAGCCGGTGAAAAAAGAAAAGAAAAGGCCTCGACTTTCTTTTGGAAAAAAGAAAATTCTCCTGCATTTCTCCCCAAAACCCTCCATGGAAAATGCAGGGAAATACATCACGTATAAAAATCAGTCTCCCCGCCTGTGGAAAACTCGGTGGAAAAAGTGGAAAACACCGTGGGAAACTGCCCCTCTTTTTCACAAATTCGGTGGAAAACACCGTGGAAAAAGTGGATAAGTCCATCCGGAAGCACCAAAAATGGATACAACCGGCCGTTTTGGCACTCCCCCACGGCGACAGCTAAGCCCTTTGTTCACAGGGAGTTCCTTGAATGGCCCGGCCAAACATGGTACAATAAAAAATACACACAGCCCCGTCTGACCGGGGCAAATTCTACGATCATGGAGGCGTCTGCCTATGAACTGGCTTACCAAACTGGAGCGGAAGTATGGCCGCATCTGCATCCCGAACCTCATCTCGATCTTGGTCGGCGCGCAGATCTTGGTCTACGCCGTGGAGCTGTTCGTCAATCAGTATATCTCACTCTACCTGAGCCTGAACCGCACCGCCCTGCTGGTGGGTCAGCTCTGGCGGGTCATCACCTTTGTATTCGTTCCGTTTTCGGGCGGCGGACCGCTGAGCGTGGTGCTGGGCATCTATTTCACATGGTTCATCGGCAGCGCGCTGGAAAAGGAGTGGGGCGATTTTCGCTTCAACCTTTACATCCTGCTGGGCATGGTGGGCGCGGTGGCGGCCTGCCTGCTGACGGGCTACGCCGATACCTACTGCCTGTCCCTGTCGCTGCTGCTGGCCTTTGCCATGCTTTATCCGGAGGTTCAGGTGCTGCTCTTCTTCGTCATCCCCATCCGGGTGAAGTACTTCGGCCTGTTCGCGGGGGCGCTGTGGCTGCTCAGCTTCCTCGGTGCCGGGGCAGCGGGCAAGCTGAACTATCTGCTCTGCATGGTGAACTTCCTCGTCTTCTTTGGCCCGCAGGCGTGGCGCAGTGTCCGCGCGTGGGTCCGCCGTGAACAGTGGAAGAGGAAGAACCGCCGATGAAGCTGGATCAATTGGAAGGCAACGCGGAGCTGAAATCCAGCGTTCGCCTCATGCTGGACAGCCGCCGCTTGACCCACAGCGTCCTTTTGGTGGGCGAGGAGGGGCTGGGAGCCGGTTTCGCGGCCCGCTGCGTTGCGGCCGATTATCTTTATCCCCAAGGCGGAGCGCCCGCTGAGGCGCTTGTACGGGGCGAATGCTGCCGTGCCGTGGCAAAGGCCGGCAAGCGCGACAGCGGCCAGATCGAAACGGGTGTCGTGCGGGAGGCCATCTCGGTCACCGGCATGGGTTCCGGCGGAAAATATCTTGTCGGTCAGGTCACGGCCATGCGGTCAGAGATCTTCAACACCAGCCTTTCGGCGGAGGGTCGCGCCGTCCTGCTCTACCATGTGGAGCAGATGAACGAGGAATCGGCCAACGCCCTGCTGAAGGTCATGGAGGAGCCGCCGGAGGGCGTGCTCTTTCTGCTGACGGCGGATTCGCTGGCGGGCGTGCTGCCCACCATCCGGAGCCGCTGCATCAGCTTTGCCATGGCCCCCGTCTCCCCTGCCGACTGCGCCCGCTACTGCACGAAGCAGGGGGTGGACGCCAAGGCGGCGGCCCTGTACAGTGAGCTTTTCGACGGCCACATCGGCACAGTGCTGGCCGCCGCGCGGGACGATGCCCGCCGCGAGCAGGTGGAACAGGCCCTGACGCTGGCCAAGGCCGCCGCCGCGAAGGACAGCTACGCCGCCGCCGTCCTGCTGGCCGGTTACGAAAAGGATAAAGCCGGTGCGGCTGCCCTGCTGGCCGATTTCCGGGCCGTCGCCGCTGCCGGGCTGCGCGGCAGCCCCCGCTCCCCGGTGCAGGGCGATGCCGCCCGCAAGGCGCTGGGAGCCGCCGATGCCGCCATACAGCGCATCAGCGCACAGGTCAACTCGAAGATCGTTCTGTCTGTGCTGGCCGCAAAATTCAGAAGCTTCTGAACGAGAAAAGCAGCCGCAAACGCGGCTGCTTTTCTCGTTATCATGCTGAAAATATCTTATCTTCTCCGGGTGCGGCGCTTACGGTTCAGATTCAGCGAACCGCCGCTGGCGACCATGGTGACGAAGCTGAGGATCGCAAGAATGAGCACCAGAGCCGCCATGAGGAGCAGGGTGCTTTTGAGGTCGGTGCGAAAGTCGGAGACGTATTCCTGATGGGTCACGAGGCTGACCTTGCCCACCTCGTAGCCGTCCAGATAGACGGTGGCCTCGCCGAGGACGGCGCCGCTCTTGACGGTGGCGGAGACGCTCTCCGGCAGCTCGAAGCTGCAGGTCACCTTGTCGTCGGCGTGGCCGTAGCCGCTGAGGGGTTCGGCGGCATAGAGCTCCACGGCTTCCTCGCTGCGGCACTTGGTCAGCGGGACTGTGGTCAGCGGCGTTTCGGTGTCCACGAGCTGACGGTCTGCGAAGCTGGCAAAAGCCCAGTCCAGCAGCTCGGAAGCTTCCTTGTAGATGTTGTCGAGGTCGGAGCCGAGGATGACCAGCCCGTAGGTGTGGCCGCCTTTCTGGGCAAAGGTGACGTAGCAGCGGCCCGCCAGCGTGGTGAAGCCGGTCTTCATGCCGCGGATGTAGTCGCGGTAGTAGGGGTACTCCGGGTTCAGCATCAGGTTGGTGGAGGTGATGGTCCGCTGGTTCTGGTGCAGGTTGGTGGCCGGGAGGGTGTAGCTCAGGGTGTTGGCGGCCTTCATGTAGGTCTCGTTGGCGGCACAGGCCGACGCGATGAGGGCGAGGTCATGGGCCGAGGAGACGTTGCCGTAGTCATACAGGCCGTGCACGCAGGTAAAGCTGGTGGAGGTGCAACCCAGCTCCTGTGCCTTCTGGTTCATCATGGCCACAAAGTTGGGCAGACTGCCGTCCGCCACGTCGCTGGCGATGACGCTGGCGGCGTCGTTGGCGCTGGCGACCAGAAGCCCGTACAGCAGGTCGATGCGGCGCACCGTCTCGCCGATGCGGAGGTTCATGGTGCTGCCATTGGCGTTCTGGATGTCCTTGAACTCCTGCGTCAGGCTGGTGGGGATGGTGATCTCCGCGTTCAGATCCTTGCCGCTTTCGAGGAAGAGCAGGGCCGTCATCATCTTGGTCAGGCTGGCGATGTAGCGCTGCTGGTCGATGTTTTGTTCCAAGATGGGCTTGTCGATGTCCGCGTTGAACAGGTAGACCGATTCGCCCTCATTGGCGGTCTGGATGGGCATCTCGTACACCGCCAGACCCGGCAGTGCAGCCGAGATGGCCAGCACAGCCGTCAGCAGCAGGGCAGCGGCCCGGCGGAAGAAGGTGTTTTTTTGCATGAGCATATCCTCCCAAAAGATTCAGATCATCCCAGCAGTTTCTGCCAGAACGAGAACAACGTGTACTTTTCGGGTGCCGGGGCAGTTCCCGCCGGTGCCGGATGGAGTTCCGGGCTGGTGAAGGCCCAGTCGAACAGCTCGGCGGCCTCGCGGAAGATGTTCTGGCTGTTGGAACCCAAGATCACAAGGCCGTAGGTGTGGCCGTCCTGCTGGGCAAAGGTGACGAAGCACCGCCCCGCTTGGGTGGTAAAACCGGTCTTCATCCCGTGGGCGTAGCGGCGGTAATAGGCGCTGGCGGGCTGCAGGAGCTTGTTGGTGGTGGTCACGGTCCGGGCGGGATGCACATTGGTGGCGGGCAGCTCGTAAGCCGTGGCGTCGGCGATCCGCCGATAAACAGGGTTCGCGTAGCATGCCAGCGCGATCTTGGCCATATCGCGGGCCGTGGAGTAGTTGCCGGTGTCGTAGAGGCCGTGGGCGCAGGTGAACTGGGTGGAGGTGCAGCCCAGCTGAGCCGCGCGGGCATTCATTCGGGCTGCAAAGGCCGCAAGGTCGCCCCCGGCATCGTCGCTGGCGAGGACGCTGGCCGCATCGTTGGCGCTGGGCAGCAGCATCGCGTAGAGCATGTCGATGCGGCGGACGGTCTCCCCCGCCTGTAGGCCGATGGTGTGGCCCCGGTCTGCCTTGATGGCTGCAAACTCCGGCGTCAGGCTGTCCGGGATGGTGATCTCCGCGTTCAGGTCATTTCCACGCTCGATCACCAGCAGGGCTGTCATCATCTTGGTCAGGCTGGCAACGCAGCGGGGCAGGTCGGGATTCTGCTCCACAAGGACTTCCCCGGTGTCGGCGTCAAAGAGATAGATCGACTCCTGCGGGTAAGCGATCTGGATGGGCATGGCGTAAACGGCAAAGCCGGGCAGAGCAGCCGCCGCCGCGATCGCGGCGGTCAGCACCAGCGCCAGCACCCGGCGCGCAAAGGAATGGATGTACATGGTCAAAAGCTCCTTCGGAAGTTCCCGGCTTCCGCGATGGGGGTTGAAAAAGAACTATTAAAAGAATACCATAAAAGAAGCAAAAGAGAAAGGTGGTTTTTCAACAATGATTGTTTCCTTTGGTGGAAAAACGCCCCAAGACCGCGGCGCGGCCTTTGTGGCCCCCAATGCCACGGTGCTGGGCGATGTGATTCTGGAAGCCGGTTCGAGCGTCTGGTACGGGGCGGTGCTGCGCGGGGACGACGGCACCCTGACCCTTGGCGAGAATACCAACGTGCAGGATAACGCGGTGCTCCACTGCGACCCCGGCGGGGCCGTGTCGCTGGGCAAAAATGTCACGGTGGGACACAGCGCCCTTGTCCACGGCTGCACCGTGGGGGACGGCAGCCTCATCGGGATGCACGCCACCCTGCTGAACCACTGCGTCATCGGGAAAAACTGTATCATCGGGGCCGGGGCGCTGGTGCCGGAAGGAATGGTCATCCCGGACGGTTCCGTGGCCGTCGGCGTCCCGGCGCGGGTCATCAAGACCATCTCTGCCGAACAGGCTGCACACAACGTCGAAAATGCGCAGCACTACGTCACGGACGCGAAAAATCACGATGCTGTCATAAAAATTTCACAAGAATTCACAAGAAAGTAATGACTTTTGTTCCGAAATCGGGTATACTATAAAGCACAAGGGAGCGGGGCCGCAACCGTCTCCCTTGCACATGATTCCTCCTCACACCAAAGCAATACCCCAAAAAGCAGGAACCCTCTCCGGTGTACCGCAAGCGCCGGAGAGGGTTCTTGTTTTTCTTGATAAAGGATTCCGAATAAACCTCGCCCTTCGGGAGAGGTGGCATCGCGCAGCGATGACGGAGAGGGTGATGCCGCTTACACCGCCCCGTAAATCCCGTGGACGGAGACTTCGCCGGTGAAGACGTGCTCTTCGCCGCTGTCAGTGCGGACGACGAGGCGGCCCTCTTCGTCCACGTCGATGGCTTCGCCCGCGCCCTGCCCGCCGCCCGGCAGGTCAAAGGTCACGCGGCGGCCGATGTTGATGCAGGCGGCCCTGTATTCGTCCCGGAAGGGTGCAAAGCCGTCCCGCGCAAAGACGTACATCGGGCGGTCGAAGCCGAAATCGGTCAGGCTCTCGGCCAGCCACTGCGGGTCGGCGGCGAGATCAACGGCTGCTCCCTGCAGCGTCAGCGAGGTGCCGTGGGGCAGGTCCGCCGCGTCAAAATAGCTCTGGGGCTGGGCCAGATTGATGCCGATGCCGCACAGAATGCCCCGGCCCTGCTGCTCGTAGCCGTAGGAGACGGATTCGCACAGGATGCCGACGATCTTCTTGCCCTTCAGCAAAAGGTCGTTGGGCCACTTGATCTGGCAGTCCACGCCGTAGCGCAGCTTGAGCTGGCTGCGCACGGCAAGGCTTGCCAGCAGCGGCAGGGTGGCGGGCTGTGCCAGCGGCTCCCGGATGGCGACGGTGTAGTACAGCGCCTTGCCCTCCGCGTTGACCCAGCTGCGGCCCAGCCGCCCCCGGCCGGCGGTCTGGTTGGTGGTGTAGACCGCGCCCACCGGGCCGAACTCCTCGAAATGCTCTTTCACATAGGCGTTGGTGCTGCCGCATTCGGGCAGATAACGCACCTCGTTGATGCTCATGGATGTGGTACCTCTTTGTGTTCGTGGGAGATGATCTTCCCTTGGTCCAGCGTCAGCACACCGTAGGTGTTGGGGCCGGTATAACACCGGCCGCAGGAGCCGGGATTGAACAAAAACACCCTGCCGCGCTGCTCGGCCACCGGGATATGGGTGTGTCCGAACAGGGCCACCTCGGCCCCGCGGGCGGCGGCGGCATCGGTGAGCGTATCCAGATCGTATTTTACGCCATACATATGGCCATGGGTATAGAAGACGACGACCTGATCGAAGGCGGCCAGACCGTCCAGCGGCTCCAGTGCGCCAAAATCGCAGTTTCCGGCCACCGCATAGACCTTCATCTTCGGGTAGAACGTCAGGGCCTCTTCCAGATCGCGCAGACCGTCGCCGAGAAAGATCACGGCGGTCGCGTCGCTTTCCGCATGAAGAATGCGCTCGACAGCTCCGGTGCTGTTGTGGCTGTCACTCAGGATCAAAAGTTTCGTCACGGGACAACGTCCTCCTAAAATTTAGTTATTCTGCATGGCCAGCATCTGCTTGTAGACCTCGCTCTTGGAATACGGGGTCCCCTGCGCGGCGGCTTTGGCGGCGGCGGTGGGGCCGTAACCCTCGCTTGTCAGGTCTAAGGCGCGCTGGGCGGCCTGTTCCAGCGTCAGGCTCTCTTCGGCCTCGGCGGCAGGTGCCCCGGCCATGACCAGCACATACTCGCCGCGGGGCTCATTTTTGGCGTAGTGGGTCTGTGCCTCGCCGAGGGTGGTCTTCCAGATCTCCTCGTGGAGCTTGGTCAGCTCGCGGCAGAGGGTGATGCTCCGCTCAGTGCCGAAGGCCGTCACCAGATCGTCCAGCGTGGTGCGCAGTTTGTGCGGCGCTTCGTAGAAAATGACCGTCCGCTTCTCGCCCTGCAATTCGGCCAAGCGCTCCCGCTTCTGCTTCTTGTTCACGGGCAGGAAGCCCTCGAACACCCAGCGGGAGGTGTCCTGCCCCGAAACCGCCAGCGCCGTGACACAGGCCGAGGCGGCGGGCACCGGCACGACCTTGATGCCGCGGGCCAGCGCATCCCGGACGATGACCTCGCCGGGGTCGGAGACGCAGGGCATTCCGGCGTCTGAGCAAAGGGCGCAGTTCTCCCCCGCCTCGATGCGGCGCAGGATGCCTTCGCCTTTTTGCAAAGCGTGCTCATAGTAGCTGACCATCGGCTTTTTCAGGCCGAGGAAGTTCAGCAGCTTCATGGTCACGCGGGTGTCCTCGGCGGCGATGAAGTCCGCCGCACCAAAGGTCGCCGCCACCCGCGGCGGCATGTCGTCCAAGTTGCCGATGGGCGTTGCGACGATATATAACGTACCAGCCATACAGACCTCCCAATTTCAGTTGTTCCCGTACAGGGCCGCCCCCGCCGAGATGAGCACATCCGGTTCGATGCGCAGCCCGGTCTTGCGGTTTTTCTGCGCCTCCACCAAAAAGAGCCACGGGGCCGCGTCGGGCTTGTTCTTCACAAAGGCGAGGCGCTTGGGCTCCAAGCGGTTGGCCCGCAGCACGGCCAGCACCTCGGCCAGCCGTTCGGGCCGGTGGCAGAGCGCGAGCCGCCCGCCGTCCTTGAGCAGCCGGAAGCCGCAGCGGCAGACATCCTCCAGCGTGCAGTTGGTCTCGTGCCGCGCTGTGGCGCGGGCGGGGTCACTGCTCTGGAACCCGGCAGTAAAGTAGGGCGGGTTGCAGGCGCAGACATCGAAGCTGCCCTCCCCCGCCCGGTAGGTGCGCAGGTCGGCGCAGACGGGGGTGATGTGGTCGATGCCCTGTGCGGCCAGTGCCTCACGCAGGAGGCTGCTTGCCTCCGGCTGGAGCTCCACGGCGGCGCATTCGCCCCGGTGGCCCCGGTCGTGCCACTCCAAGCTGACGATGCCGCAGCCGGAACACAGGTCCACGGCCTTCTGGCTGCGCTTTGGCTCCGTGAACCGGGCCAGCAGCAGCGCGTCCGACCCGAAGCGGTGGGCCGCCGAACAAAAGACTTCTGTTTTATTATACAAAATCTCGGTGGAATGTTCCATATCTGTGCCGTGAATCCTTTACCAAAATATCGGGCCGGAATCTCCGGGAAAATTGTGCAGGGCGGAAAACCGCCCGCAAACAAAAAGCAGCAGACCCGCTTTGAACAGGTCTGCTGCTTTTGATGCGTTTTTACGGATATCGCCGTGAAATTATTCAGCGGTGATAGCACCGGTGGGGCAAGCGCCCTCGCAAGCGCCGCAATCGATGCAAGCGTCTGCGTTCACAACTGCGACACCGTTCTCAACGGTGACAGCACCAACGGGGCAAGCGCCCTCGCAAGCGCCGCAGCCAACACATGCGTCAGAAACCTTGTGTGCCATAATAAAACTCTCCTTTATTTCCCGTGCCAATGTTTAGGAGAAGCCTGCCCTCGCACGGTGCCAGCAAGCTGCTCCGGAATTCATCCTTGTCTGCATTCTAACAAACCAAAAATGAAAAGGCAAGACTAACCGTACCGCCGTAAAGGGCTTTTTTTATTTTTTGTTGGGTTGCACAAAAGCAACGGCTAACTTTACGGGAAAATTGAGGGAGATTTTTAGCGAAAATCACGAAGTACGGTTAGTTTTATGATACTAACCACTGTGATTCCCCACTATTTTTCTGGGAATTATTTCGCCTTTTTGGGGCAGTTTCCACAGCCGGTGGGGTTACCGTCGGCGTCCGCTGCAGCCACCACAGGGGCGGGGTTGCGCACGCCGGAATAGTCGTCGTCCGGGTCGGGGCGGCGAGGGGCGCGCTTGCCGCCGCTGACATACTCGCACACGCCGACCTTGTAGTACCGGGGGGTCAGGGCTTCGGAGCCGCAGCGCACCCTCAGGTAGCCGGAAACGGGGTTCACTTCCAGCACGGTGCCGAGACCGTCCGGGGTGCGGACGGTGCTGCCCACCATGGGCATGATGCTGTTGAGGTACTCGTAGGCGCTCTCCTCATAGGCGAGGCAGCACATCAGGCGGCCACACGCGCCGCTGATCTTGGTGGGGTTCAGGGAGAGGCCCTGCTCCTTGGCCATCTTGATGGAAACAGGCTGGAAGTCCTTCAAAAAGCGGGAGCAGCAGAAGGGCTGGCCGCAGATGCCGAGGCCGCCGATCATCTTGCTCTCGTCGCGCACGCCGATCTGGCGCAGCTCGATGCGGGTGTGGAAGATGCCGGCCAGATCCTTGACCAGCTCGCGGAAGTCCACGCGGCCGTCGGCGGTGAAGTAGAACATGATCTTGGAGCGGTCGAGGGTATATTCGGCCTCCACCAGCTTCATTTCCAGCCCATGCCGGGCGATGCACTCCTGACAGGTGTGGTAAGCCCGCTTTTCATCCTCGCGGTTCTGGCGCATCCGGCGCACATCCACGCTGTCGGCTATCCGGGTGATGGGCTTGAGGGCCTTGGGCACGGCGGCATCCGTCACTTCCTTGACGCCCTGCACCACCTCGCCGCACTCGATGCCGCGGGCAGTCTCGACGATGACGTGATCGCCGGTTTTGATCTCGGCCCCGGCGGGGTCGAAGTAATAGCTTTTTCCGTTTTCCTTGAAACGGACAGAGATCACTTTTTTCATAGTTTTCCTCGTACTATTCCGATAAACACTCAAAAATTTGAGCCTACAAATCCATTCTATCAAATAGTATAACATAATCCCGAAAATATTTCCATGGAATTGCAACAATCTTCGGCCCTGAGCCGTATCTCCGGTGAAAACTGACTAAATTTTGCAAAAGATTCACCCGGCGCTCTTGCAACCCCTCTGACCTCGTGTATAATAGGAATCATGGAAAACTCGCCCTTTTGAGGGCGCTTGCCGTGGAGCGCACGGCAAAAAGTAAGGAAATGGTAGGATAAAATGGGAAAATTCAGTGTCAAAAAACCGTTCACGGTTCTGGTGGCTGTCATCATGGTGCTGATGCTGGGCTTCGTGTCCATCAGCAACATGCAGACCAACCTCTTACCGGACGTGAACACGCCGTACCTGATGGTGGTCACGGTGTATCCCGGTGCGAGCCCGGAGCGCGTGGAGAACGAAGTCTCTGACGTCATGGAAAACGCGCTGGGCACCGTGGCAGGTGTGGAATCCATCACGGCCACCTCTGCGGAGAACTACAGCCTTCTGCTGATGCACTTCGCCGAGGGTACGGATATGAACAGCGCCTTGGTCAAGGTGTCGAACAAGGTGGACCAGACCACCTCCAGTCTGCCCAGCAGCTGTCTGTCACCTTCGATCATTGAATACAGCCTGAACATGAACGCCTTTATGACCGTGGCCGTCAGCCGCGAGGGCAGCGATGTGTACGACCTGTCGGATTTCGTCAGCGATACCCTCGTGCCCTATGTGGAGCGCAAGGGCGGCGTGTCCAGCGTGTCCGCCAACGGCCTGATCGAGAAGATGGTGCAGGTCCAGCTCAGTCAGGAGAAGGTGGACGCCATCAACGAACGGCTGCTGGAAGTCATCGACGCCCAACTGGCCGATGCGCGGGCTCAGCTCGACGCCGCTGAGGCCCAGATCGAAGCCGGCCGTGCGGAGTACAACCGCCAGTTCAAGAACTTCAATAAGACCGTTTCCAACACCGTGATGCAGCAGTACAGCGGCGAGGTCGGCAATGCGGTGGAGACCGTCCGCAAACAGGCACAGGCCCTGCTGGACAGCGTCAACCAGCTCATCGCCGTGGTGCAGGAGCCGGAGATCCAACAGGCCCTGATCGACGTCCGGGACGGCTTGCAGCGCGTCATGGACAAGTTCAATGAGACGGGCATGAAGGACATCGACTCCCTGATCGAGATCGTGACCGAGCTGCGCGAGATCACCGATAAGCTGACCACCGCCTTGCAGCAATTGCAGGAGCGCCTGAACACCGAGACCGGCACCGAGGGCAGCACCGCCACCGATCTGGTCGATGATCTGCAGGTGCAGCAGAGCCTGAACACCATTTACAATACCCTGAATGACGTCATCAAGGCGATGGACAATGTCCCCGGCCTGATGAGCACCTTCTCGGACGCCTTGGGCACCTATTCCCAGCAGCAGCTGGAAGCCTATATGCAGTTCACCGAGGCCCGCGAGATGCTGAACGAGTACGAAAAGCAACTCGAAACAGCAAAGCAGACCTATGAGGATGCCAAGGAGAAGGCCATGGCCAGCTCCGACGTCTCCAAGATGCTGGACATCGACACGCTGGCGAAGCTCATCTACGCCCAGAACTTCTCGATGCCCGCCGGTTACGTCAAGGATTCCAGCGGCAAATCGTGGCTGCTGAAGGTCGGCGAGGAGTACGACAGCATCGAAGATATCTCCGGTGCCCTGCTGCTCCATGTGGACGGCTTCGGCGATGTCCGCCTGTCGGACGTGGCCGATGTGGAGGTCATCGATAACGCCGAGGCCAGCTTCACCCGCCTGAACGGCGAGCGCGCGGCCGTGCTGAAAATCTACAAAGGCTCCAGCTCCAGCGCCAGCACCGTCTCGGACAACTGCCTGTCCGCGTTCAAGGAGCTGGAAGCTCAGTACGACGGCCTCCATGTAGTCGTCCTGTCCAACCAAGGCAACTATATCACCATCATCGTCAAGAGCATCCTCAGCAGCATGATCATCGGCGCAGCATTGGCCATCATCGTGCTGGCTCTCTTCCTGCGGGACATCAAGCCCACCCTCGTGGTCGGCTTCAGCATCCCGCTGTCGGTCCTGTTCGCTGTGGTGCTGATGTACTTCACTGGCATGGACCTGAACGTCATGACGCTGGCCGGCCTGTCGCTGGGCATCGGTATGCTGGTGGATAACTCCATCGTCGTCATTGAAAACATCTACCGTCTGCGCAGCCGCGGCGTGCCCGCCGCCCGCGCGGCCGTGCAGGGCACAAAGCAGGTGGGTATGTCCATCGTGGCATCCACCCTCACTTCGGTCTGCGTCTTCCTGCCGGTGGTCTTCTCGTCCAGCCTCGTCAAGAGCCTGATGCAGCCCATGTCCCTGTGCATCGGCTACTGCCTGATGGCCTCTCTCCTCGTGGCCGTCACCGTTGTTCCGGCGGCTGCCTCCACCGTTCTGAAAAAGGCGGAGCCGAAGCAGCTCAAGTGGTTCGACAAGATCCAGAACAAGTATGCCAAGAGCTTGGAGTGGTGTTTTCAGCACCGCGCTCTGCCGCTGGTGGCAGCAGTGGCTTTGCTGGTCTTCTGCGGCTGGCGGGTCGTCTCCATGGGTGTGGAACTGCTGCCCACCATCACCAGCAATGAGGCCATCGTCACCCTGACCACCACCAAGGAACTCAGCAAGGAGGACTCCTACGCCATTGCCGAAAAGGCCATCGACGCCATGCTGAACGTGGACAATGTGGAGGAAGTGGGCATCACCACCGACACCCGTGTGGCCGGCATGGATGTGGGCCAGTTGGGTCTGCCCAGCACCATTACCGACCTGCTGAACGCCGCCAACAGCTACGGCACCTATCAGGTCAACGTCATGCTGAACGAGTCCCTTTCCTCCACCCAGATCGAAACGGCCCGTCAGGCGCTGGAAGATGCCCTCTCCGGCATTGAGGACTGCACCGCCACCGTCGAGATCAGCGGGATGCAGGAGCTGACCAGCCAGCTGGCCAGCGGGCTGAGCGTCAAGATCTACGGCGCGGATCCCGATACCATGACCCAGCTCTCCGAGAAGGTCGTGGAGATCGTCAACGACACCGAGGGCTTTGCCAACGCCACCAACGGTCTGGGCAGCGGCGATGCCACCATCAATCTGCAGATCGACCGCGACAAGGTCCGCTCCTACGGCCTGACCGTTGCGCAGGTCTACCAGCAGATCGCCGCCAAGCTGACCACCACCACCACGGCGCAGACCCCGGTCTCTGTGGACGGCAGAACCATGAGCGTGGAGATCAGCGACAACCTCGATCCCGTGACCAAGGAAAACATGATGGATATCACCTTTGAGACCTCTGTCATGTCCGCCGACGGCACTATCACCACCGGCACCTGTAAGCTGAGCGACATCGCAACGTGGGTCACCGGCAGCGCACCCAACTCCATCACCAGCCAGAACCAGACCCAGTACGTCACCGTTACAGCCAACACGCTGGACGGCTACAACACCACGGTTCAGGCCCGTGAGCTGGAAAAGAAGCTGGAGGCTTTCGCCCTCTCCGACGAGATGCCGGAGGGCTGCTCCTTCTCCATGGGCGGCGAGTCCGACAGCGTCAACTATATGGTCAAGGAGATGGTGCAGTGGATGGGGCTGGCTCTGCCCTTCGTCTACCTCGTCATGGTGGCCCAGTTCCAGAGTCTGCTCTCCCCCTTCATCGTCCTGTTTACCGTGCCGCTGGCCTTCACCGGCGGTCTGCTGGGTCTGCTCCTCACCGGCCAGCAGCTGACCATGATCTCCCTGATGGGCTTCATCGTCCTGATGGGCACCGTCGTCAACAACGGCATCGTCTTCGTGGACTACACCAACCAGCTCCGAATGGGCGGCATGGAGCGCCGCGCGGCCCTCATCGCCACTGGCAAGACCCGTATGCGCCCCATCCTGATGACCACCCTGACCACCGTTCTGGCCATGCTGCAGCTCGTCTTCAGCAACGATATGGCCAGCCAGCTCATGAGCGGCATGGCCATCGTCATCATCTGCGGCCTGACCTATGCGACCATCATGACGCTGTATGTCGTGCCGCTGCTGTATGATCTGCTGTTCAAGAAGCCGCCGCTGAACATCGACGTCGGCAGCGATGACCTGGACGATATCCCCGACGATGCCGCCGAGTATATCGCCCAGTCCCACCCACAGCCGGAAGCATAAACCTGATTTTATAAAGGGGCTGCTGCACAACTCCTTCCGACATCGCTCGCGCGACAGAGGGAGTTTGTTGCAACGGCCCTTTTGTTTGCAAAATGCCCAAAAAATATCTCGAAATATTGGCTGATAAATCTAAAAAGATGCCCACACAGGAGACGTAAACTGTGATATAATCATAATTATAAAGGATATAACCGAGAGTGTGGTATCCAATCATTTCGAAAAAGGAGGCGAAGCCCTATGGCACAGTTTCACTCCAAGCCCTTTGGCGTGACCAAGAATGGCGAAAAGGTCAACGAGTATATCATGTCGAACCCCGGCGGGTTGGCGGTCAGTGTGCTGAATTACGGCTGCGTGATCAAAAACATCTTTGTTCCCACAAAACATGGGCCGGTCGATGTCGTGGTGGGCCACGACACCTTTGCCGACTATGAAAATGACTTCAACTCTTCCAGCAGTACCTGCTGCGGCGCATTTGTGGGGCGGTACGCCAACCGCATCGAGAACGCCGAGTTCAGCGTGGGCGGCAGAAAGTACCAGCTGGAACCGAACAACGGCAAAAACCACTTGCACGGCACCTTCCCTCGCAAAATTTACGACGTCAAGGCCTTCGGCGATACCCTGCTGCTGGAGACCGAGAGCCCGGCGGGCGAGGATGGTTTCCCCGGAAATCTGAAGATCTCGGTGCGCTACATCCTCACCGAGGACAACGCCCTGCGGATGGATTACCGCGTCTCCTCCGACGCCGATACCATCCTGAACCTGACGAATCACACCTACTTCAACCTCGACGGCGGCGGCGATGTGCTGAACCAGAAGCTGCGCATCTACGCTTCCCGCTATCTGGAGGGCAACAATGAGACCTGCCCCACCGGCAACATCCTGCCTGTGGACAACACGCCGATGGATTTCCGGGCGGGCAAGGTCATCGGGCGGGACATTGACACCGGCTTTGCCCAGACCACCATGGTGGGCGGCGGCTATGACCACTGCTTCGTCATCGACCGGGGCCGCGGTGCCAGCCAGAGCCTCTGCGCGTGGGCGTCCAGCGATAAGACCGGCATCAGCATGAAGGTCTACACCACTCAGCCCGGCGTCCAGCTCTACACCGCTAACTTTTTGCAGGACTGCCCCTCTCCCGGCAAGGGCGGCGTCCCGATGCAGAAATATGGCGGCTTTGCGTTGGAGACCCAGCACTTCCCCTGCAGCCCTTCCCACCCGGAGTTCCCCTCCACGGTGCTGCGGGCCGGCAAGGTCTTCCGCGCCAACACCACCCTGCGCTTCTTCACGGGCAAGCAGTGCGGGAAATTATGAGCTTTGAGGGAGCTGCCGCTGCGGCTCCCTTTCCCTTTTCTCCCATTTGCACAAAGGGCCGCTTCTCTCCATGTGAAATCGGAGAAAAATCTTCTTAAATCAAAAAGTTGAATTTCAAAAAGCAACAAAAATCCATCTTAATAAAATTCCAGATACTTGATTCTGCATCCAAAACGCGGTATTCTTTAGGCAGAGTGCGGGGCACGCCCGCATCGGTATTTTGGTGATAAGCGAGGTACTTTGCTATGGCAATTCTGGTTTCCGGCGGTGCCGGTTATATTGGCAGCCACACCTGCATCGAGCTGCTGAATGCGGGCTACGATGTCGTGGTGGCAGATAACTATTACAATGCTTCTCCGGTGGTGCTTGACCGTGTCAAGCAGATCACCGGCAAGGACTTCCGCTTCTACAACGCGGACATGACCAAGCATGAGGACGTGGAGAAGATCTTCACCGAGTGCCCGGACATCGACGCCGTCATCCAGTTCGCTGCCTATAAGGCTGTGGGCGAGAGCGTCTCCAAGCCCATCGAGTACTATTACAATAACCTGAACTGCACCCTCGTCATTCTGGATGTGATGCGCCGCCACAACTGCCACAACTTCGTGTTCAGCTCCTCGGCCACCGTCTACGGCGACCCGGCCTCCGTGCCCATCACCGAGGACTTCCCCGTGGGCAAGACCACCAACCCCTACGGCACCACCAAGGCCTTCACCGAGCGCATTCTGGAGGATGTCTGCAAGGCGGACCCGGAACTGAACGTCGCCCTGCTGCGCTACTTCAACCCCATCGGTGCCCACAAGTCCGGCCTCATCGGCGAGGACCCCAACGGCATCCCCAACAACCTGATGCCCTACATCGCCAAGGTCGCCATCGGCAAGCTGGAAAAGGTCCATGTCTTCGGCAACGACTACCCCACCCCGGACGGCACCGGCGTGCGTGACTATATCCACGTCGTCGATCTGGCCCGCGGCCATGTCTGCGCCATCAAGAAGCTGGAGACCAAGTGCGGCCTCTTCATCTGCAACCTCGGCACCGGCCACGGCTACAGCGTGCTGGATGTCATCCACGCCTTCGAAAAGGCCTGCGGCAAGAAGCTCCCCTATGTCATCGACCCGCGCCGCCCCGGCGATATCGCCGAGTGCTACGCCGACCCCACCAAGGCCAAGAACGAACTGGGCTGGGTGGCGGAGTACGGCATCGAGGAGATGTGCGCCGATAGCTGGAATTGGCAGCAGAAAAACCCCGACGGCTACCGCACTGTGAAGTAAAAAACCAAACAAAACGCAAGGCTCGCTTCGTCCGCTCCGCGCGGATGAGGCGGGCTTTTTTTCGCTTCCTGCCTTGACAATGCCGGACAGTTAGCATATATTAAAACTGTTTCTATAGGCTAACAATTTGTCGAAATGGAAAGGCAGACTGCCATGACATTAAAAGAACTGAAGATCGGCGAAAGTGCCGTGATCGATACGGTTGGCGGGGAGGGTGCCCTGCGGCAGCATTTTCTGGATATGGGGCTGATCCCCGGCGAGCGGGTCACGCTGGTGAAATTTGCGCCCATGGGCGACCCGATGGAATTGCAGATCCATGGGTACGAGCTGACGCTGCGTCTGGACGATGCGGCCCGGATCGCAGTCACCCCGGCGGCGAGTGCCCCGGCCGCCGCCCATGCCCGGCGGGAAAGCAAAATGGTGGAGCATCCGGGTCTCGGCGAGGGCGGGCGCTACCACACCAAGAAAGGGGAACACCCGGTGCCGGAGGGCACGACCCTGACCTTTGCACTGGCGGGCAACCAGAACTGCGGCAAGACCACCCTGTTCAACCAGCTCACCGGCTCCAATCAGCATGTGGGCAATTTCCCCGGCGTGACGGTGGACCGGAAGAGCGGCGCCATCAAGGAGCACCCGGAGACCGAAGTCACCGATCTGCCCGGCATTTACTCCATGTCCCCTTACTCCAATGAGGAGATCGTGACCCGCCAGTTCATCATCGGGGAAAAGCCGACTGGCATCATCAATATCGTGGACGCCACGAACATCGAGCGCAACCTGTATCTGACTATGCAGCTGATGGAACTGGAGACCCCCATGGTGCTGGCTCTGAACATGATGGATGAGGTGCGCGGCAACGGCGGCACCATCCGCATCAACCAGATGGAAGCCATGCTAGGCATCCCGGTGGTTCCCATTTCCGCCGCCAAAAATGAGGGCGTCGATGAGCTGGTGGATCATGCCATCCATGTAGCAAAATATCAGGAGCGGCCGGGCCGGATGGATTTTTGCGGCGAAGAAGACCACGGCGGCGCGGTGCATCGCTGCATCCATGGCATCATCCACCTGATCGAGGATCATGCCAAAGCAGCGGGGATCCCGGTGCGGTTCGCAGCCACCAAGCTGGTGGAGGGCGATGCCCGCATTGAGCAGGCGCTGAAGCTCGACCCGAACGAAAAAGAAATGATCGAACACATCATCGTGCAGATGGAGCAGGAGCGCGGGCTGGATCGTGCCGCCGCCATCGCGGATATGCGGTTCCACTTCATTCACCAATTGGTCGATCAGACCGTCGTGAAGCCTCACCAGAGCAAGGAGCAGCTCCGCAGCAGCAGGATCGACCAGTTCCTGACCGGAAAATATACGGCCATCCCGGCATTCGTGGGGATCATGGCGCTGGTGTTTTACCTTACCTTCGGGGTCATCGGTGCGGGGCTGCAGGGCTTGCTGGAGACCGGCATCGATCGTCTGACCGTCCTTGTGGACGACGCCCTGACGTATTGGAACGTCAACGAGGCCGTGCACTCCTTGGTCATCGACGGCATCTTTACCGGTGTGGGCAGCGTGCTGAGCTTTTTACCCATCATCGTGACCCTCTTCTTCTTCCTTTCTCTGCTGGAAGATACCGGCTACATGGCCCGCGTGGCCTTCGTAATGGACAAACTGCTCCGGCGCATCGGCCTTTCGGGCCGCAGCATCGTGCCGATGCTCATTGGCTTTGGCTGCACGGTTCCGGGCGTCATGGCCAGCCGCACCCTGCCCTCGGAGCGCGACCGCAAGATGACCATCCTGCTCACCCCGTTCATGAGCTGTTCGGCCAAGCTCCCCATCTATAGCTTGTTTGCCGTTACCTTCTTCCCGGACCACGCGGCGCTGGTCATGGTGGGGCTGTACTTCCTCGGCATCATCGTAGGCATCCTCGCGGCGTTTGCGCTCAAGGGGACCCTCTTCCGGGGCGAGGCTGTGCCCTTTGTGATGGAGCTGCCCAACTACCGCCTCCCCGGCCTGAAGAATGTCTGCCAGCTGCTCTGGGAAAAGGCGCGGGATTTCTTGGAGCGTGCCTTCACGGTGATCTTTATCGCGACCATCGTCATCTGGTTCTTGCAGAACTTCGATCTGCAGCTCAGCTTGACGGCGGACCCGCAGGAGAGTATTTTGGCGCTGGTGGCAAGCTGCATCGCGCCCCTCTTCGCGCCGCTGGGCTTCGCGGACTGGCGGGTGTCCACGGCGCTGATCACCGGCTTCATGGCCAAGGAGAGTGTGGTTTCGACCCTGACCATTCTGTATGGTTCCTCGGCTGCGCTGGGGGCAGCGCTTTCCCCGGCGGCAGCGGCTCCCCTGCTGGTGTTCTGCTTGCTGTACACCCCCTGCATTGCGGCGGTGGCTTCCGTCAAACGGGAACTGGGCAGACGCTGGGCGGCCGTCATGGTGCTGAATCAGTGTGCTGTGGCGTGGGCCGCGGCCTTGATCGTGCGGCTCATCGCACTGGTGGTCCTCTGAACGAAACTCTGATTTGAAAAGCAAACGCTCCTCTCTGCGCAGAAATCGGCGCGGAGAGGAGCGTTTTTTGCGAGTGAGCGCTTGACAAACGGAGTGGTCTGTGCTAAAATACTTCAAAAATGAACAATTCAAAGATGGAGTGATAAGGATGCGAGAGATGAACCCCAGCATGGAGTTTGCAAATAAGACCGCCCTCGCCTACAGCACCGTCTGCAAGCCGCTGTGTCAGGAACTGGGGCTGCCCCAGACTGCCTTCGACATCCTGCTGTTTCTGGCCAACAACCCGGCCTACAAAACGGCCAGCGACATCGTGGACGTCCGCCGCATCAAGGCGAACCTTGTCTCGGTGAACGTGGACAAGCTGGTGCAGGAGGGGCTGCTGGAGCGCCGCCCGGTTCCCGGCGACCGCCGCAAGACCGAGCTGCACTGCACCGAAATGGCGCAGCCCATCATCCAGCGCGGCCAAGCGCTGCAGGAAGCGTTTTTTGCACGGCTGATGCAGGGCATCGACCCGGCCCAGCTTCGGGCATTCTACGATACCATCGCGCGGATGGGCGAAAATCTGGATGGGATTCTGGAGGGAGATCTATAAAATGAATGTGTTGTTTACGATCGTTGTGACCTTTTTTGCCGGGATGGGCGCGGGCCTTGGCACCGGCTTTGCGGGGATGAGCGCCGCCGCCGTCATCAGCCCGATGCTCATCACCTTCCTCGGTATGGACCCGTATATGGCTGTCGGCATCGCCCTTTCGTCGGACGTGCTGGCCAGCGCAGTATCTGCCTACACCTACCATAAAAACAAGAATCTGGATGTCAAGAACGGCCTCATCATGATGGCAAGCGTGCTGCTGTTCACGGTGGTGGGCAGCTACATCGCCAGTCTGCTCCCCTCGGCCACCATGGGCAGCTTCTCGGTCTTCATGACCTTCCTGCTGGGCATCAAGTTCATCGTCCGCCCGGTCATGACCACCAAGGAGACCATGCAGGGCGTCTCCGCGAAAAAGCGTGCTGTCCAGTCCGTTGTCTGCGGCGTGATCATCGGCCTGATCTGCGGCTTTGTCGGCGCGGGCGGCGGCATGATGATGCTCCTCATCCTGACCAGCGTGCTGGGCTACGAGCTGAAGACCGCCGTCGGCACCAGCGTTTTCATCATGACGTTCACGGCTCTGACTGGTGCAGTCTCTCACTTCGCCATCGGCGGGATGCCGGACCTGTTCGTGCTGGCTCTCTGTGTGATGTTCACCCTTCTCTGGGCTCGTATCGCAGCGGTGTTTGCCAATAAGGCCGACTCCAAGACCCTGAACCGTGCTACCGGCATCGTCCTCGTTGTGCTCGGCATCGTGGTCATGGGCTTCAACTTCCTGACAAAATAACCCGAAACGGAAAAAGACGACGCCTCTTCGGAAGCGTCGTCTTTTTTCGTTGTGTGCTGACAAATTTTGTGTTATACTGACATTGCTGCCCTTCTTCTATCCCTGCAGCGGGAGGGAGGTGTGTCGCATGCAGTATTTTGCAAACTTTTTCATCTCGGTCGGAGCGCAGGTAATTGGATACTTCCTGTGCAAGTGGCTTGACCCGGATAACCGCAAGGGCGAGTAAGCACAAGACCCCCGGAGAGCTAGCACCTCTCCGGGGGTCGTTTTGCGTGTATCGCATGCAATTTTGCAAACTTATTGCACCTTTAGTATATGCAATTCTGGAAAAAAGTCAAGAGGTTCGCAAAAAATTCAAAAATGAGTTACTTTTCCTCGATGGTCGAATGCTCGATGACCCAATCGGCGGCGCGGCGGATGGCTTCGTTGCGCTGCATCAGGGGGACGTTTACATTGGCCTTGACCTCTTCGAGGGTCTTCTTGGTGCGGTCAGCGCGCTCCTGCAGGTTCTTGTCGATCTCCTCTTCGGTGGGAACGAGGTTTTCGTTCTGCGCGATCTGCAGCAGAGCCATCCGGGCGCGGGTGTTCTTCTCGGCAGCGGTGTGGACGTTGGCCGTGAAGTTCTCGCGGGTCTGGTGAATCTGGCTCAGGTAGCGGTCGAGGCTCAGCCGCTGCATCTGAAGCTGCTGCTGGATGTTCTCCATCTCATGCTGGTAGGTGCTCTCCACCAGAACGCTGGGCAGCTCGCCCTCGGCGGCGGCCGCCAGCTGGGTCAGGATCTGATCCTTGGCGCGGTTCAGGGCGCTGGAGTGCTTGCCGTCATACAGCTGCTTGCGGACCTGCTCCCGGAACTCCTCCATGGTGTCCACCTTACCGACCTTCTTGGCGAAGTCGCTGTTCAGGGCGGGCAGCTGGCGGACGCAGACGTCCAGCAGCTTGATCTTGAAGACCGCGGGCTTGCCGGCCAGATCCTTCACGTGATAATGCACCGGGAAGTTGACCGTGATCTCGAACTCTTCGCCGCCCTTGTGGCCGAGGATGCCGTCCTCGAAACCGGGGATCATCCGGCCGCTGCCCAGCTGCAGGGTCTGGTTCTTGGCGGAGCCGCCCGCGAAGGCTTTGCCGTCCAGCAGACCTTCGTAGTCCATGTGGACGATGTTGCCTTTGACGGCGGGACCCTTGTGGGGTACCAGCTCAGCCGCAGCGGCGCGGCGGCGCTCCAGTACGGCGTCGATCTCCTTGTCGGTGACGGCCGGGGTGACGCACTCGACCTTGAAGCCGGTAGTCTGGGTGAAGGTCAGCTCCGGTTGCAGGGCGGTGGTGGCAGTGGCCACAAAGCCCTCGTCCTTCTTCACGCTGACCAGATCATAGCTGGGCTCGTCCACAGGCTTGAAGCTGTGTTCTTTCATGGCGGCGTCGTACAGAGCGGGCACGTCCTTGTCCATCAGGTCGTTGATGGCGTCATACCAGAAGGTGTGCTCGCCGCGGTCGGCTTCGATCTGAGCGCGGTCAGCCTCGCCCTTGGCAAAGCCCTTGATGGTGTAGGAAGCGCGGGTGCGCTCGTACACCGCGTTGGATGCGGTCTCCAACTCTTCAGCCGTTGCGCTGAAGGTCATTTTGCAGACACTCTTTTCGGGAGTTTCCACGCTTACCAGTTTCATAGAAATCGAACCTCCGTGTTGCCCCAAAAGGAGCGAATTCAAACATTAGTAAAGTTATTATAGCACAAGTGGGGCAAAAGCGGTATAATAAAAATGCAGAAAAAGTGCGAAGAGGATGAATTTTGCCGGTCCGAGCGGGCCGGAATGCGGGATTTTTGCGGGAAATACGAAAGGATGTGCATCGTATGCGCTTGTTTGACGTTCTGGGACCGGTGATGATCGGCCCCTCCTCCAGCCACACGGCGGGTGCAGCTAAGATCGGATATACGGCCCAGAAGCTTCTGGGGGACCTTCCGGTGGAGGCCGACATCGGCCTGTACGGCAGTTTTGCCACCACCGGCAAAGGCCACGGCACCGACCGCGCCTTGGTGGCCGGTCTGCTGGGCCTCCGCCCGGACGACCCCCGTCTGCCGGATAGCTTTGCGCTGGCCCAACAGCAGGGCATGAAGTTCCGCATCCACCCGGTCGAGCTCCGCTCAGGCCACCCGAATACCGCCGTCCTGACCCTGAAAAGCCGGACAGGCCGGGTCCTTTCCATGAAGGCGGCGTCGGTGGGCGGCGGACGCATCCGCGTCACCGAGATCGACGGCGTGCCCGCTGACTTTGGCGGCGACAGCAACACCCTGATCATTCACAATGAGGACACCCCCGGCTGCATCGCCGAGGTGACCACTTCGCTGGCGATGCGGCGGATCAACATCGCTTCCATGCAGGTGTTCCGCGCGGGCACCGGAAGCTATGCCGTCATGGTGCTGGAATGCGATTCCCACATCCCGCACCCGCTGGTGCAGCAGCTGGCTGTGATGCCCGGCATCCTGAAGGTGACCTGCCTGAACGTTGACGAACCCGAAGAAAGTGCGGAGGAATGAGCCATGTCCTTTTTATCCTGTGAAGAAATGCTGGCGGCAGCCCGCACCCAAAAGATCTCGCTGGCCGAAGCGGTGCTGCGCAGCGACTTAGCCGAGAGCCGCCTGACCGAGGAGCAGAGCCGCCACACGATGCAGCATCTGTGGCACGTCATGGAAACCACCAGCCGCGAGTATGACCCCGCTCAGCGCAGCCGGAGCGGCCTGTCCGGCGGCGACGCCTCCAAGGTGGAACAGGCCCACAAAGCGGGCAGGAGCTACGGCGGCGATTACCTTGCCGAGGTGACGGCGGAGGCCCTGAAGACCGCCGAGTGCAATGCCTGTATGAAGCGGATCGTCGCCGCCCCCACGGCGGGCAGCTGCGGCGTCCTCCCGGCGGTGCTGCTCCCCCTCGCCCGCGTGGGCGAGGCGGATGAGGATGCCATCTGCGAGGCCCTCTACGTGGCCGCCGGGTTTGGTCAGGTCATTGCAGCCCGCGCCACCCTTGCGGGCGCGGAGGGCGGCTGTCAGGCCGAGGTGGGTGCCGCCAGCGCCATGGCCGCTGCGGCCCTCTGCCACCTGAAGGGCGGCACGCCGGAGCAGTGTGCCGCGGCTGCCGCGATGGCGCTGGGCAACCTGCTGGGCCTCGTCTGCGACCCCGTGGCCGGTCTGGTGGAAGTCCCCTGCGTCAAGCGGAATGTTGTCGGCGCGGTGAACGCCGTCGCCTGCGCCAATATGGCGCTGGCCGGGGTGGACTATGCTATCCCCTGCGACGAGGTCATTGACGCCATGGGCCGCGTGGGCAGCCTGCTCTCCCCGGACCTGCGCGAGACCGGCCAGGGCGGCCTTGCCGCAACGCCGACCGGTGTCCGCATCGCCGAGCGTCTGGCAGAGGAAGCCTGAGGTTTTCGCGGAGAATTACGAAGAATACTAAAAAACGAAAAGACGTACTTTTCTGTGCGGAAAAATAAAAAACGAAAATAAAATCAAAAAATCTGCAAAAAACTGTTGACAAACCCCGCCCTGCGTGATAAAATACATCTTGTTCCGACCGGAACGTATGCGTTGGTAGCTCAGCTGGATAGAGTGACTGACTACGAATCAGTAGGCCGGGGGTTCGAGTCCCTTCCATCGCACCAGAAAATGCCGTGAAATCGAAAGATTTCATGGC
>ENA-USTZ01000309-USTZ01000309.1-human-gut-metagenome-genome-assembly--contig:-NODE-309-length-23920-cov-5.509793_pt1 | contig 23920 bp, 22 predicted proteins | sample MGYA00250049_ERZ773375 | MGnify/ENA primary metagenome ERZ773375 (study PRJEB29103, sample SAMN06111956) | human gut metagenome | biome: human gut; feature: ankylosing spondylitis patient; material...
GGCTTCCAGATCAGGGTAGCGGCCGCTCAGAGCCTTGGCATCCTCTGCCGGGAACTTGCCCAGCACCCATGCGGCAAGGTCGTAGTCCGGGTGGGGCTTGGCACCCACGCCGATGCGGATGCGGGGGAAGTTCTCCCCGCCCAAGCGGGCGATGATGCTCTTCAGGCCGTTATGTCCGCCTGCGGAGCCGGAGGGCCGGATGCGCAGCTTGCCGGGGTTCTGGGTGATATCGTCGCACAGAACGATGACGTGGTCGGCAGGAATCTTGAAAAAGCCCGCCGTGGGGGCGATGGAGTCGCCCGAAAGGTTCATGCAGCCCTCTCGCTCATCATGCTCTTCCTCATCGGCGCCTCCACCCTCATCGCAGGTGATGGCAGTAAACACCGGTTTGAGATTGACGCACAGGCCTTCAAATTTGGTTTTGCTGACCGAAATGCCCCACTTGTCGGCCAGATAGTCCAGCGCGGCATAGCCCGCATTGTGGCGGGTGCCGTCGTATTTTGTTTCCGGGTTGCCAAGACCGGCGATCAGCCAGATGTCATTTGTATTCATGAGTGTTATATTTTCCTTTTTGTGATAAATTGTCCGATGCAAGTCCTAAGTATAACATACGCGCGTGCAAAAAGATATACATTATAAGCGAAAAAGATGCACCTGCAAACAAAAACCGCCGCGCAGGGCCATCCTGTGCAGCGGTCTGTACGCGAAAAACGGACAGCTTACTTGCTCTGCTCGTCTTCCAGCTTCTTTTTCTTGGCAATGTAGGCTTCCATCTTGGGCTCTGCCCAGCCCTCCAGATTGGTCTGGCGCTCCCGGGCGATGCCCAGCGCCTGCGCGGGCACGTCTTTGGTGATGGTGCTGCCGGCGGCGGTGTAGGCACCATCGCCCACCTTCACGGGGGCCACAAGGTTCGTGTTGCAGCCGATGAAGCAGTAATCGCCGATCGTAGTGCGGAACTTATCCTTGCCGTCGTAGTTGCAGGTGACGGTGCCGCAGCCGAAGTTGCAGTACTTGCCCACATCGCTGTCGCCGATGTAGGTCAGGTGGCTCACCGTGTTGCCCCGGGCAAAGTTGGAGTTCTTGGTCTCCACATAGGCACCCAGATGCACGCCGTAGTCGGTGACGGTGTTCACCCGCACATGGGTGAAGGGACCAATGTTGTTGTGGGGGCCGATGTGGCTGCCGTAGATCTGGCTGGCGTTGACGGTAGTGCCCTCATCTACGATGCTGTCCTCGATGAGGGTGTTGGGGCCGATGATGCAGCCCGCACCGATGACCGTTCTGCCGCGCAGGATGGTACCGGCCAGAATGACGGCACCCGGGGCGATGACCACGTCCGGTGCGATCTGCACGGTGCGGCTGTCGATGATCACGCCGTTTGCGATGTGCTGCAGCAGAATGACCTCGCGGGCGGCTTCGGCGGCATCCAGCTGCTCACGCGCTGCATTCAGCGCAGCAGAAGAAACAGAATTTTCCATACGATAGATCTCCCTTCCGGCACGGCGGCTCCCGGCGGGTGGATGATAAGGCCCGACCCGGAAAAATGATGCATCCATATCCAAAGATGGATACAACAGAAGCTTTGCGCCGACAAAAAAGAAAAAGCTGAAATTACAGGGATAGAAAGTTGTATCCAACAGACGGATAATCCGCATCAGAAAACGAAAAACCTCTCGAACTTTCTCCCATTCTATACTACCTTAAAACTTGGCAAATTTCAAGGGATTTGCATAAAAAATAACAGACAAATTCGGGATTTTGCATGGTGGAAAGGAATGGATTTTCTGGTATAATAGTTTAGCATTCACAAACAATGTTCATCGGTCGAGTTTTTAAGACAAGGCAAACGATGAGACTGCGGTGCGGCTGTGCTGCAGTCACGAATGGGAGGTAAACAACGCATGAGCAAAAAGTATCTGTACTACTTCAGCGAAGGCAATGATGCTTTCGGCGGCGACAAAGTCACCATGAAGAATACTCTGGGCGGCAAGGGTGCTGGTCTGGCAGAAATGACCGCAGCCGGTATGCCGGTGCCGCAGGGTTTCACCATCACCACCGACGCCTGCACCCAGTATTATGCAGACGGCCGTCAGATCAATGACGAGATCACTGCTGATATCTTTGAGCACCTCAAGGGTCTGGAAGAGATCACCGGCAAGAAGTTCGGCGATAACCAGAACCCCCTGCTGGTCTCCGTCCGTTCCGGCGCACGTCAGTCCATGCCCGGCATGATGGACACCATCCTGAACCTGGGCCTGAACGACGAGGCTGTTGAAGGTCTGGCAAAGAAGACCGGCAACGCCCGTTTTGCATACGACTGCTACCGCCGCTTCGTGCAGATGTTCGCGGACGTCGTTATGATGGTCCCGAAGAGCCTGTTCGAGGTCGAGATCGACAAGATGAAGGAAGCCAAGGGCGTCAAGAATGACGTTGACCTGACTGCTGACGACCTGAAGGAACTGGTCGGCACCTTCAAGAAGATCTACGAGGAGAACGAAGGCCGTCCCTTCCCGCAGGATCCCCGTGATCAGCTGATCGAGGCTGTCAAGGCCGTCTTCCGCAGCTGGGATAACCCCCGCGCAAATGTCTATCGTAAGATGAACGAGATCCCCTACGAGTGGGGCACCGCAGTCAACGTTCAGCAGATGGCATTCGGCAACTCTGGCGACCGCTCCGGCACCGGCGTTGCATTCACCCGTGACCCCGCCACCGGCGCAAAGAAGCTGATGGGCGAGTACCTGATCAATGCACAGGGCGAGGACGTCGTCGCAGGCGTGCGCACTCCTTCTCCCATCAGCCACCTGAAGGATCAGATGCCTGAGGTGTACGATCAGTTCGTTGAGATCGCGACCCGTCTGGAGAACTACTTCCGCGATATGCAGGATATGGAGTTCACCATCGAGGACGGCCACCTGTACATGCTGCAGACCCGTAACGGCAAGCGTACCGCTCAGGCCGCTCTGCAGATCGCATGTGATCTGGTGGACGAGGGCATGATCACCGAGCAGGAGGCTGTCCTGCGCGTGGAGCCCAAGCAGCTGGATACCCTGCTGCATCCCCAGTTCGACGCCGCTGCCCTGAAGGCAGCCGAGGTCGTCGGCAAGGGTCTGGCAGCTTCTCCCGGTTCCGCTTGCGGCCAGATCGTCTTCACTGCTGAGGAAGCAGAGGAGAAGGTCAAGTCCGGCGAGATGAAGAAGGTTGTTCTGGTCCGTCTGGAGACCTCTCCTGAGGACATCGTCGGTATGCAGGTTTCTCAGGGCATCCTGACCGTCCGCGGCGGCATGACCAGCCACGCAGCCGTTGTTGCTCGTGGTATGGGCACCTGCTGCGTCTCCGGCTGCGGCAACGACAACGAGGTCAAGATCGACGAAGAGGCTAAGACCTTCGAGATCAACGGCCACAAGTTCGTCGAGGGCGATTGGATCTCCATCGACGGCTCCACCGGCAACATCTACGGCGAGCAGGTCGCGACCGTCGCCGCTACCGGCAACAAGAACTTCAACCGCTTCATGGGCTGGGCTGACGCAGCTCGTCAGCTGCTGGTCATGACCAATGCGGATAACCCGCGCGATGCACAGCAGGCAGTGGATCTGGGTGCTGAGGGCATCGGCCTGTGCCGTACCGAGCATATGTTCTTCGCGGAGGACCGCATCAAGGCTGTCCGTGAGATGATCTGCGCCCGTACCGTGGAAGAGCGCGAGGCTGCTCTGGCCAAGGTCGAGCCGTTCCAGCAGGGTGACTTCGAGGCGATGTACCGCATCATGGGTGAGCGCCCGATGACCATCCGTTATCTGGACCCGCCTCTGCACGAGTTCCTGCCCACCAAGGACGAGGACATCAAGGAGCTGGCTGCCGATATGGGCATGACCTTCGATGACCTGAAGAACGTCGTTGCTTCCCTGCACGAGTTCAACCCCATGATGGGTCACCGTGGCTGCCGTCTGGCTGTCACCTACCCGGAGATCGCCGCCATGCAGACCCGCGCTGTCATCAAGGCAGCCCTGAACGTCTCTGCTGAGACCGGCTATGTGATCACCCCCCACATCATGATCCCGCTGGTCGGCGAGGTCAAGGAGCTGAAGTTCGTCAAGGACGTTGTCGTCAAGGTCGCGGACGAGCTGATCGCTGCTGCCGGCGTTGACATGAAGTATCTGGTCGGTACCATGATCGAGATCCCGCGCGCCGCTCTGACCGCCGGTGAGATCGCCAAGGAGGCTGAGTTCTTCAGCTTCGGCACCAACGACCTGACCCAGATGACCTTCGGCTTCAGCCGTGACGATGCTGCCAAGTTCCTCGGCGCATACTACGAGAACAAGATCTACGAGAGCGATCCGTTCCAGCACCTCGATCAGGTCGGCGTCGGCAAGCTGGTCAAGATGGCTGCCCACGATGGCCGCGAGACCCGCCCCGATCTGGGTCTGGGCATCTGCGGCGAGCACGGCGGCGATCCCACGAGCGTCGAGTTCTGCCACAACGTTGGTCTGGACTACGTCAGCTGCTCTCCCTTCCGTGTGCCCATCGCCCGCCTCGCTGCGGCTCAGGCTGCGATCAAGAACCCCCGCAAGTAATGGCGTGAGGGCTTGAGAAAGCACCCATAAAGCGAACAAAGTCCCCCGGTTTCTGTGATAGGAAGCCGGAGGGCTTTTTGTGTCTTGTTTTGTGAGCTGAAAGAGGGTACAATGATAGCAGAAGTACGCACATCGATGAGGTGATAAGATGCTGAACATTTTTTACGGTGATATGAAGGAAGCGGTGTACAATACGGCTTCTTATTTCAAATACGATTACGAGGAAAGCTGGATCATCGACCCGATGGTCAAGGAAATGATTCAGGATGTAGATAGCTCCACTGTGATTGACAGTGGTATCATTGACAGCCCGGTCTTGGGCAAAATTCCACCGACTGCTTTGTCTGGTGGCGTAAAGACCCTGATTTTGGTAAAGTTTGAGCCAGAGAAAGTGTTCAATGCATCGACTTGTGGTGACAACTGTGCAAAGTGGCTGCTCAAAATTGCAGAGCAGGAGGATCGCACGGTGAATTTGCGTCACCTGATGGATTTTGGCAAAAAAACATTTACAGTAAAAGTGCTGAATACAAATCAAATCGTTCACAGTATGGAAGAACTGATCTTGTCCGCAGGTGAATTTGTGTAAAGGGGCTGACAGAAATGAAAGGCATTCATAAAGTAGTCGTTGGCACAAAGTACCTGAAATATGAGTTTGAACTGCGACGAAACCTGACCATTATTCGCGGGGATAGCGCAACGGGAAAAACGACCCTTGTGGATATGATCCGCACCCATATGAACGATGGAGAGAGTGGGCCGGTTACTCTGAATTGTGATAAAGGCTGCTATGTGGTAGAAGGAAGCCTTTGGAAGGGACAACTCGACAACATTCAGGACAGCATTGTTTTTATCGACGAAGGAAACGAGTTTGTCAAGACCAAAGATTTTGCACGTGCGATTCAGCAGACCGACAACTATTACGTCATCGTGACCAGAGAGGGTTTGCCGGCCTTGCCATACAGTGTAGAAGAAGTGTATGGAATCCGAACCTCTGGAAAGTATGGCTCGCTGAAACAGAGCTATCATTCGTTCTATCGAATTTACCCGGATAGCACAACGGAAAATATTAAGCCGGAGAAAATTTTGACTGAGGACAGCAATTCGGGTTATCAGTTTTTTGATGCGGTCTGTACAGAACATCAAATGCAATGTGATACCGCGAACGGAAAATCTAATGTATTTTCCTATTTGAAGGTTCATAAGAATGAAAAGATTCTGGTGATTGCAGATGGCGCTGCCTTTGGCCCGGAAATGGACAGGGTGTTGCAGCTTGTGCAGACAAGAGAAAATCTGACACTCTATTTGCCGGAATCTTTTGAGTGGCTGGTATTATCTTCTGGGATCTTGAAAGATGCAGAAGTTGGGCAGATTTTACAAGAACCATCCGACTATATCGAAAGCAAGGACTATTTCAGCTGGGAGCGTTACTTTACGGCGCTCCTGACGGAGAAAACGGCGGGAACATATCTGAATTATACCAAGAAAGCGCTGAATGAGGCCTATCTGAGGGATGGTGTGAAAAACATGATTTTGGGACAGATGCAGAAAGTCGAATTGAAATAAAATCAAAAGAAAGAAGAATTGTAATGAGGATACAGTATACATTAGAAGAAATAAAAAGACATCGCAAGCCGATGCTGCTCAGTTCAAAAGGAAGCGTTGAACAGTACCCGGAGGGCTCTTTGCAAGAAGAAATTTCCGGTGGATGTGAAAGTCCTGAACACTGGTAATGTGGTGCACAGCATGGAAGAACGGATGCCGAGTGCATTTCAGTTTGTGTGAGGCGATGGATCGTGTTTGTGGATGAAGGCAGTACCTTTGACTTCCAGCAAAATGCCCAGTAGAATCCACCTGAAATTGTCAAATGAAACAAAAATCAAAAAGGGTATTGAATAAACGGTGACAAAATGGTAATATGAGCTTAACAAATCAGGCGAATAGAAAACGCCTGAACGGGTGCAGTGTGAAAACTATTTTGGAGGATACGATTATGAAAATGTTTAAGAAACTCATGGCCGTTGCGCTCGCTGGCGTTATGGCAATGGCAGTCCTGACCGGCTGTGGTTCTTCTCTGAATGAGAAAGAGGTTATTGCTGTTGTTAACGACGCAATCAAGGCAACTGTAGCGGGTGTCGTGGGAGAAGCGACCGGTGAAGAGAAGGAAATCACTTTCAAGGCTGCTGATTCTGAGCTGAAGGATAAGACGAAGGCTGTCGCTGGCATCGTTGAAGAAAAGATTGGCGAGAAAGATACCATTGATTCCATCCTGACGAACAAGAAGGAAGCTATTCTTGATGCTCTGGCTGGCAAGGATCGCAAGGATACTAATATGTACCTTGTGAGCTATGCTACCAAGGTGAAGTATGACAGCAAGCTGTTTAATACTCTGAACGAGGGTATTAATGCACTGGAGATTGCTCAAAAAATTGGGAAGAATAAGGTTGTTCATGTCTCTACCGAAATTGGAAACTACGAGGCTAAGGGCACTGGTATGATGGCTTTCCAAGATGTCACTGTCAATGGTAAGACCTATACCATCGTCGTGATGAAGGTTGATACCCAGAAGAAGGCATAAGTTCCTACAACAAATTGGGCATTGCATCACTGAATATACCCTTTGAACTGCACCAAATGACCCATTGAATCAACGAAGCCCCGGAATGAGCCTTGCGGTCTCACTCCGGGGCTTTTTGATGTACGGCACATATCATATATGATATTGACGAAAGGCGAGCTGTCGGTTATAATGGTTCGTGCAGTAACATTCAAATGAATCGATATGCAATAAAATGAAAGCGGGGAATATCAAAATGTAGAAAGGTGGAAATACCTATATGTTCAATATGCTCGTCTATGAAAAGAATAATGGCAAGACCACGGCGCTGGATTTCATGAAAGAACTCCCGGCAAAGTATAGGAGCAAAATTTTTAAAAAACTGGAACTCCTGAAAGAGCAGGGAAATAATTTGGGTGAACCGCATGTGAAACCTATAGAGGGAAAGTTGTGGGAGCTGAGAATCCAGTATAAGACCGACCAAGTGCGCATGATTTATTTTATAGATGAAAAGCAAACGATCGTTCTTCTGCATGGCTTTGTAAAGAAAGATCAGAAAATTAGACGATCCAAAATTGAAACGGCACAGAAGAGATTAAAAGAATACAAAAATAGATGAGTTGTATATAATTTTCTCGCTAAATCGAGAAACGCGAGGTAGTAGAATAAAAATAAATGGATTTGGAGATGAGAAAGGAGAGCGATCATCTCCCCTCGCATAAAGTATTTGGAGGCTAATGATGAATTTCGAGGAGTACAAGCAAAAGGCTCTTGCAGAAAATTCTGATGTGAGAGCTGAGTATGATAGACTTGGGCCCCTATATGAAGCAATTGGTGCAGTTATTGCCAGACGCCGCGAGCTAGGATTGACCCAAAAGCAGTTGGCGGAGAAAATGGGCACTGCACAGGCGAATATATCACGTTTCGAGAACGGTAATGTAAACCCTTCGCTGGAATTTTTACAGAAAATGGCGGCCTGTATGGGCATGCGTGTGCATATCACATTTGAATGATGCAGCCCCGGAAGGAGCCGCACGGTTTCGTTCCGGGATTTTTGCGCAAAAAGAAACGCCCAAAACAAGCCGGACGCTTGACAATTGGACGTAGGAAGGTTATACTACAAATAGAAAAGGCGCTGGCCCGCAAACGGCTGGCTCCTTACCGGTTTAGTCAAGAAAAAGATGACCGCTCAGGTTGGAAGCTATGAGGCGGTCATTTTTTCTTGTGTTCATCGCTGTGAGAAACGGTCCATGTGATCTGAAATGTAACGTACACTGCCCCGCCGATCAGGCTGAGCAGGAGAACGACCAGTTCAAGGGCGGTAAGCACTAAAAACAGGAAGCCCCTCGGTAGTAGCGATACCGGGGGGCTTCTTGTTTGCTTACGTATCTCCATAGAGACTTATTTACATTCGTTAATTCTATTATATGCACTTGGGCCTAAAAGTCAAGCGCGGTTTCACATCTTGGCGGCTCCCTGCATAGCCTGTCGTAAACCTTGGGAGGGGGAGCGGCATGGAGGAACGGAAACGGTTTGCGGTGATCGGCGGGGACGCGCGGCAAGCGGCAGCGGGCCGGGCGCTGGCGCGGGCGGGGTACGAAGTGTGCGGCGCGGAAGAGGTGGCACGAGCGGATTACATCCTGCTGCCGCTCCCGCTGGACGAGGCGCGGACGCCGCTTGCCGCGCTGCTGCGGGCTGCGAAGCCGGGGGCACTGGCGCTGGGCGGGAAGCTGTCGGCGGAGGCGCAGCAGATCGCGCGGGAGGCCGGGGTAGAGCTGGTGGATTACTTCACGCGGGAGGAGCTGACCGTGCGGAACGCCATCCCCACGGCGGAGGGGTGCATCGGCATTTTGCTGGCGCGGCGGTCCCAGACGCTCTGGGGCAGCGGCGTGCTGCTGGCCGGGTTCGGGCCGGTAGGGCAAGCACTGGGGGTGCGGCTGGCCGCGCTGGGCGCACAGGTGACGGTGGCCGCGCGGCGGGCCGGGCCGCGGGCGCTGGCCGAAAGTCTGGGGCTGCGCAGCATTCCGCTGGCGGCGGTGGCCGGGGCGGCCCCGGCATTTGATACGGTGGTGAACACCGTCCCCGCCCCGGTGCTGACCGAGCCGGTGCTGGCAGCCCTGCGGCCGGGGAGCCTGATCGTTGATCTGGCATCGCGGCCCGGTGGAACAGACTTTGCGGCGGCGCAGCGGCTGGGCCATACGGCGGTCCATGCGCTGAGTCTGCCCGCCGCCTGTGCGCCGGAAACGGCGGGTGGGTTTGTGGCGCAGACGGTCTGCGCGATGATACAGGAGCGGGAGGGGAGAGCATGAACACACCGCGAGGGCGGATCGCGTTTGCGGTCTGCGGGAGCTTTTGCACGCTGGGCACGGCCACGGCACAGGCCGGGCGGCTGGTGCGGCAGGGCTGGGAGCTGCTGCCGGTGATGAGCTTTGCAGCGTCCCGGCTGGACACCCGGTTCGGCACGGCGGCGGAATGGAAGGCGCGGCTGGAGGAGCTGACCGGGAACCCGGTGCTGGATACCCTGCAAGCCGTGGAGCCGCTGGGGCCGAAGCGGCTGGCTGAGGCGCTGGTCATTGCGCCCTGCACCGGAACGACACTGGCCCGGCTGGCGGTGGGCCTTTCCGACACGCCGGTGACGCTGGCGGCGAAAAGTCTGCTGCGGGTGGGGTGCCCGGTTTTGATCGCCGTCTCCACCAACGACGGGCTGGGGGCATCGGGGGAGAACATCGCCCGGCTGCGCCAGCGCAAACATTACTATTTTGTGCCCTACGGGCAGGATGACCCGGCCGCGAAGCCCCAGAGCCTGAAGGCGGATTTCGCCCTGCTGCCCGCTGCGCTGGAAGCGGCGCTGGCCGGGCGGCAGATCCAGCCCCTGCTGCGGGAGAGGATCGGGGCGTGAAGGGGGCGCATTTCTCTTTTCAGGCGGGGCAAAGTGTGGTATACTAAGACAGATTAAAGGAACAACGGAGTATACCAGATGAAAAAACAGATCACCGTGCTGTGCGCGGCCCTGCTGTGCCTGTTGGCGGCCTTTGCGCCCGGCGCGGCGGCGGCCCCGGCCCTGACGACCACCGAAGCTTACTGCATCATGGACGCGGACACCGGGCTGGTGCTGGCGCAGCAGAATATGGACGAGGAACTGCACCCGGCGTCGATCACCAAGGTGATGACGCTGGGCCTTGCCTGTGAAAAGGCGCAGGGCCAGTGGGACGGCGTGAAGCTGGCCGTCAGCCATGAGGACGTTTACTCGCTGGCGGGTACGGATTCCAGCCACATCGCATTGCAGGAAGGGGAGGAAGTCCCCCTGACGGATGCGCTGTACGCCACCATGATGGCCAGCGCCAACGACGGCGCGAACCTGCTGGCGGAATATTTCGGCGGCGGCACCATCGCCGACGGTGTGGCCGCGATGAACGCACAGGCAGCGGAGCTGGGCTTGCAGCACACCCACTTCGCGAACCCCCACGGCATCAGCGACGAGGACCACTACACCAGCTGCTACGATATGGCGCAGATCCTGCGCTGGGCGTTGACCCAGCCGGGCTTTGAGACCCTTTTCACCCGGAACGAGATGTACACGATGGCCCCCACTAACATCCAGCCCGTGACCCGGTACTTCCACCAGCAGGATAAGATGCGGGTGGGGTCCAGCCGGTACTATATCCCGGCCATTTTGGGCTCGAAGATCGGCTACACCAACATTGCCCGCTACAGCTACGTCTGTCTGGCGGAGCAGAACGGCGTCCGGCTCATCTGCGTGACCATGCAGAGCAACCTGAAGACCGACAAGTACAACGACGTCCGCACCCTGCTGGATCACGCCTTTGCGACCTTTACCGGCTACACCGACATCCCCGCGCAGGGGGTGACGGCCCAGATGGAGGTGGTGGGCGGCGGCAGCGCCATGGGGACTGTGACCGTCAGCGACCCCGGTGTGCGGCTGCTGTTGGCCGACGGCTTGACCGCCGACAATGTGTCGGTGAGCCTTGAACTGCCCGAACGCTATATTTTGGGGGTTGACCCGGAGGCTTACGCGGTGTATACCATTCAGGGCGGCGATGTGCAGGAATCCACCTCCGTCCGGGTCAAGGCGAACATCGAGGGGCTGGAAGAGGTCGTCGCGGCCAACGCGAACGTTCAGCTCCCCGCCTCCCGCAATATCAAGAAAACCGCGGGCGGCTTGCTCGCCATCTCCCTCGGTGCCACCGTGCTGGCGGCGGTGGTGGTGTTTACAATCATACGCATCCGAGCTAAGAGAAAACGTAAGCCGAGAAGTAAGCACTGACGATAGAGCGCAAGGCCCGGCTGCTGCCGGTATGCGCTCAGACTTGCCCGATATGCCAAGGGCTCCCACTTTGGGGGAGCTGGCACGCGAAGCGTGACTGAGAGGGCGAGCTATCTACCCTGCGTAAAAGCCCTTCGGGACTTTTCACATACAACAAAAAGAAAATAATTCTTAAAAGAAAACAGAGAGGAAACGAAATATGGGCAAATTTACTTTTACGCAGACCGAGATCCCCGGTGTTGTGGTCATTGAGCCGCAGGTGTTCGGCGATGACCGCGGCTATTTCATGGAGACGTATCAGAAGGATCAGTTCGCAGAAGCCGGCATCGACAAAGAGTTCGTGCAGGACAACCAGAGCCGCTCCACCCGCGGCGTGCTGCGCGGTCTGCACTTCCAGAAGAACCACACGCAGGGCAAGCTGGTCCGCGTGACCAAGGGCGAAGTGTATGACGTCGCCGTGGACTGCCGCCCCCACAGCGCCACCTTCGGCAAGTGGGTGGGCGTGACCCTGTCCGAGGAGAACAAGAAGATGTTCTATATCCCCGAAGGCTTTGCCCACGGCTTCCTCGTGCTGAGCGATGTGGCGGAATTCTGCTACAAGTGCACCGACGTCTACGACCCCACCAGCGAGGGCGGCATCCCCTACGATGACCCCACCGTCAACGTTCAGTGGCCGGACTGCGGCTGTGAGCACAAGACCAGCGCCAAGGACAAGCTGCATGAGTCCTTTGCAGCCCAGAAGTTCGAATTCTTTGAAAAGTGGTGATCGCCTGTGGCAAAACTGAAAGGAATACTCAACGGCTTTTGGCGGTACCGCTATCTGCTGTGGAACCTCGTCAGCCGTGACTTCAAGCTCAAATACCGCCGCAGCGTGCTGGGCGTGGTGTGGAGCGTGCTGAACCCGCTGCTGATGTGCCTTGTGTACTGGGCCGTGTTCAGCAGCCTGATGGATATGCGGGGCAGCGGCATCGACAACTTCCCGGTCTTCCTGATGTGCGGCCAGCTGCTGTTCAACTTCTTCAACGAGGCCACCTCAGCCAGCATGTCCAGCGTGCTCAGCGCCGCGCCCCTGCTGAAAAAAGTGTATATCCCCAAGTATATCTTCCCGCTGGAAAAGTGCTGCTTCGCCATGGTGAACTGCGTGTTCAGCTTTGTGGCCCTGCTGTTGGTGATGATCTTCACCGGGGCACCGTTCCACCTGACGCTCCTTGAGGCGCTCTACCCGCTGGTGACCCTCTTCTTCTTCAGCCTCGGCGTCGGGCTTTTCCTCGCGGCGGCAACGGTCTTCTTCCGGGATATCATGCACATCTGGAGCGTCTTCACCACGGCGCTGCTCTACTTCTCCGCCATCTTCTACGACCCCACCCAGATGACCTTCTCCATCGGCGGCTTCAACATGCAGCAGATCATCAAGCTGAACCCGATGTATTGGTATATCACCGGTTTCCGCCGCACCCTGATGTGGGGCATCCCGCTGGACTTCAACATGTTCGCGGTCTGCGGCATCTGCGCGGTGCTGTCCATGGTGGTGGGCGTCTGGATGTTCCGCAAAACGCAGGATCGCTTCGTGCTGCACATTTAAGGAGGGGACAAAATGGAACCGATCATCAAAGTGGACAATGTTTCCATGTGCTTCAACCTCTCCACCGAAAAGCACGAGAGCTTGAAAGAATACCTGCTGGCCATGGTGCAGGGCCGTCTGCAATACGACGAGTTCTACGCCCTGAAAGATGTCAGCCTTGACATCATGCCCGGCGATTTTTACGGCCTTGTGGGCCTGAACGGTTCGGGCAAGTCTACCCTGCTCAAGACCATTGCGGGCGTGTACAAGCCCTCCAAGGGCAAGGTGACCGTCAACGGCACCATCGCCCCGCTCATCGAGCTGGGCGCGGGCTTCGATATGGACCTGACTGCCCGCGAGAACATCTACCTGAACGGCACGGTGCTGGGCTTCTCGCCCAAGTACCTCGACGAAAAATTTGACGAGATCGTAGAGTTCAGCGAACTGCAGAACTTCCTCGACGTCCCGCTCAAGAACTACTCCTCCGGCATGGTGGCCCGCATTGGCTTTGCCATTGCCACCATCACCAAGCCCGACATCCTGATCGCGGACGAGGTGCTGTCGGTGGGCGACTTCCTCTTCCAGCAGAAGTGCGAAAAGCGGATGCAGGAGCTGATGGCGGGCGGCACCACGGTCATTCTGGTGTCCCACTCCATCGAGCAGATCGAGCGGATGTGCAGCAAGGTGGCATGGCTGAGCCACGGCCACCTGAAGATGAACGGCGACACCAAGACGGTCTGTGACGCTTACAAGGCGACCCAGCGCGGCGAGGCATGAGATGAATGTACGACTGAAACGCGCCAAGGAGCTGGCGGGCTATGCTGTCCAGCTGACGAAAGATGAGGGCCTCGGCACCATGCTGGCGCGGGGGGCCGGCTTCGTCAAGCGCCGGTGCTTCGGCAAAAAGGCCCGGTATCTGCCCACGAAAAAGGTGCTGGAAGCCCAAAGGGCCGAACTGGCCGGACAGACGGCGGACTCCTGCGGGCTGCCCACCATCTCGATCCTGACCCCGCTGTACAATACGCCGGAACCATACCTGCGGGAATTTCTGGATTCTTTTGTGGATCAGACGGCTCCCAACGGCCAGCTCTGCCTTGCCGATGCGTCCGACGCGGAACACGATGCCGTAAAACGGATCGTGGAGGAATATCAGACGAAGAATCAACGTATCGTATACAAAAAGATCGAAAATAAGGGCATTGCGGCGAACACCAATGCCGCCGCTTCCCTTGCCACCGGGGACTATCTGGCCCTTGCGGACCACGACGACATTCTGGCGCCCCACGCCATGTACACGATGGGCAAGGCCATCTTGCAATTGCGGGAGCGGGGGGAGCCGGATGGCTTCCTGTACAGCGATGAAGCGCTCTTCTCCAAGAGCATCCAGCGGCCCATCGTAGCGCACTTCAAGCCGGATTATGCGCCGGATTACCTGCTCTGCTGCAACTACATCTGCCATTTGGCCGTGTTCCAAAAGGCCCTGTGGGATGCCGTGGGCGGCGAGCGGCCGGAGTGCGATGGCAGTCAGGATCACGACCTCTTCCTCCGGCTCATCGAGCAGGTGGGCGGCGCGGCCCATGTGCCGCAGGTGCTCTATTATTGGCGGGTCCATGCGGGGTCTACTTCCGGCGGAACCGAGGCCAAGCCCTATGTGGCAGCAGCAGCCAAAAAGGCGCTGGCCGACCACTTGGCCCGCACCGGCCGCACCGGTACGGTGGAGGACGGCCTCTTCCCCAGCACTTACCGGGTGAAGTGGGACATCGAGGGCGACCCGAAGGTGAGCATCCTCATCCCCAACAAGGACCACACCGATGACCTCGAAAAGTGTCTGCAAAGCATCTGGAAAAAGACGACGTGGGACAACTACGAGATCATCGTCATCGAGAACAACTCCACTGACCCGGCCACCTTCGCCTACTACGAGAAGGCGAAACAGCGATACGACGGCCTGAAGGTGGTCACCTACCCGGAAAAGGGCTTCAACTTCTCCGGCATCAACAACTTTGGCCGGAAAGCGGCAGCGGGGGATTACCTGCTGCTCCTGAATAACGATGTGGAAGTCCGCAACGGGGACTGGCTGACGGAGCTGCTGCGGCAGTGCGCCCACAAGGGCGGTGCGGCCATCTGCGGGGCCATGCTCTACTACCCGGACGAGACGCTCCAGCATGCGGGCGTCATCACGGGCCTTGGGGGCTACGCGGGCCACAGCCACAAGTACAAGCAGAAGGGCGGCAGCGGCTATCTGTTCCGCATCGCCACCGTGCAGGACTTCTCGGCGGTGACGGGGGCCTGTCTGCTGGTCAAGGCCAGCGTCTACGACGAAGTGGGCGGGCTGGATGAACAGTTCGCCGTGGCGTTCAACGACGTGGACTTCTGTCTGCGGGTGCGGGATGCGGGCTGCCGCATCGCATGGACCCCCTACGCCGAGCTGACCCACTACGAGAGCAAGAGCCGCGGCGGCGACGAAAAGGATCCCGCCAAGGCGGCCCGCTTTGCCGCCGAGCAGCAGCGACTCTATACCATCCACGGGAAGGAAAACATCCTCGACGACCCCTACTACAACCCCAACCTGACCCGCGACCGGGAGGATTTTTCGGAGAGCGACGATCTGCGCGGGCTGAAAGCGGGGAAGGTGACAGTGCGTTTTCGCGGAGGCGAAGCATGAACATCCTAGGCCATTTTGAGACCATCACCCGCCACAAGCTGCTGGTGATGAAATACTGCTTTGAATGCGGCCTGTACGAGCAGGGCTTGGTCCACGACCTGAGCAAATACAGCCCCACGGAGTTCATCCCCGGCTGCATCTACTATCAGGGCGACCACAGCCCCAACGAGGCCGAGCGGGATGCCAAGGGCTACTCCTCGGCGTGGCTCCACCACAAGGGCCGGAACAAGCACCACCTCGAATACTGGATCGACTACAGCACCAATAAATCCGGCATGACCGGCATGAAGATGCCGCTGCGGTATGTCTGCGAGATGATCTGCGACCGGGTGGCGGCCAGCCAGATCTATCTGGGCGAAAAATACACCGATGCCTCCCCGTGGGAATACTACGAGCACAGCAAAGATCACTACATGCTCCACCCGGAGACCCGCGCCCTGCTGGAAAAGCTGCTGAAAATGGTGCGCGACCTTGGGCAGGAGCGGACCTTCGCCTACATGAAACTATTACTGGGCTGCTCGGATACCTACTGAGAACAAAAGGAGCTGCTGCACATTCGGCTAAACGATGTGCAGCAGCCCCTTTTTGTTTGTTGAGATCAGTCCAAGGTGACGGGCGCCTCCGGTTTGTTGGCGGTACGGGCGCTGGTACGGCCTTCCGGTTCGATCTCACCGGCGGCGGTCAGGCTGAACTTGGTCAGGGTCGGGCCGACCAGCTCATACACGAGCACCGAGAAAAGCACGACGTTCCGCACCATGTGGCCGTCGGAAAGCTCGGCGGCTTCGGCTGCCATGCCCAGCGCCACACCGGCCTGCGGCAGCAGCGTGATGCCAAGGTACTTCTGGATCTTCTCGCTGCAGTGGGTGGCGCGGCAGCTCACGTAGGAGCCGCTGATCTTGCCCAGCGAGCGGGAGGTGATGTACACCACGCCGATGAGGAGAACCAGCGGGTTCGACAGGATGTTCAGGTCCAGCTCTGCGCCGCTGAGGACGAAGAAGAGGATGTTCACCGGTGACACCCAGCGGTCGAGGCGATCCATCAGCTCATCGGAAGTGGGGCAGATGTTGCAGAAGACGGTGCCCGTCATCATGCAGACCAGCAGCAGCGAGAAGCTGCAGTGCACCGGCCCGATCTGGAAGGAGAGCATTGAGAGGCCTACCGTCAGCAGGACAAAGGCGACGGAGAGGCTCATGCGCTTGGAGCGGGAGTGGAAATAGACTTCCAACTGGTTGAGCACGAAACCGGCCAGCGCACCCAGCCCCAGTGAGAAGACGATCTCCACCAGCGGCTCGACGATGACGCTGATGGGGTCGACGCGGCCCTGCTCCAGCGCGTTCGCCACGCCGAAGGAAGCCGAAAAGAGCACCAGCCCCACGGCGTCGTCAATGGCAACGACCATCAGCAGCAGGTGGGTCAGCGGGCCGTTGGCCTTGTACTGTTTGACGACCATCAGGGTGGCGGCGGGGGCCGTAGCGGCTGCAATGGCGCCCAGCGTGATGGCGGAGGCCATGGAGATGATGTCCGGGCGGAGAAGGTGCAGGATGACCAGTGCCACATCCGCGAGGCCGGTGGTCACCACGGCTTGCAGGATGCCCACCGTGATGGCCTGTTTGCCCATGCTCTCAAGGGCCGACAGGCGGAATTCGTTGCCGATGACGAAGGAGATAAAGCCCAGCGCCACCTGCGTGATGATGCCGTAGCCCTCGACCTGTGCGAGGCTCCCGAAGCCGATGCCCCAGCCGCTCAGGCCAAGCTTGCCCAGAAAGAAGGGCCCCAGCAGCAGACCCGCCACCAGATAGGAGGTGACGGCGGGCAGATGAACGACCTTGGCAAGGCGGGACATCAGGAGCCCGACGATCAGCGCGAGGGACAGGCAGATGAGTAATTGTTCCATGTGTTGTGTTGGGGGCCCGCCGATACCGCAGCGGCTTCCCGATCCTCCTTTTGAAAACGATGCCTAAAAATTATACTCCATCGTCGAGGAAAAAGCAACAACATTTCACAAAGCTTAACTCTGAAGTTTTCTTAACGAGCTTGTATCCAAATAAAAACCGGGCTGCTGGATGTGACCCAGCTGCCCGGTTCGGCAACATTATTCCAAAAGAAACAACAAGTTTTATTTTAATTGAATTTGAAGAGCTTCTGCGCGATGCGGTAGCAGCCGATGACGATGGTATCCCCCTTGGGGAAGTTGAGGTTGGTCACGCCGCCGAAGCCGTAGCGGATGGAGTGGAAGACGGCGGGGCTGGTGTGGGCCTTGAGGTAGCTCCACAGGTCGGCCTTCTTGGCCTTGGCCTCGGCGCTGCCGTCCAGCAGCAGGAAGATATCGCTGACGGCCATCATCATGGACAGGTAGTGCAGCATGTAGCTGCGCAGACGCTTCTCATTCTTGAGGGCGTCGAGGTCCTGACAATCGATCATGTGCTTGGTGACGCGGAGCTGCTGGTCTACACGCTTGACCATGACGCTCTCGTTCACGCTCTGGTCGGAGCGGCCGATGAAGTAGCGGTAGAGGTCAAGGTTCATGTAGTACATGCTCTTGACGTAGGGCAGCGGCTGGTAGACGAAGATGTTGTCCACGTAGAAGGTGTGCTTGGGCAGCACCATGCCGCAGTCCCGCAGCACCTGCGTGCGGTAGATGACCGAGTGCATCAGCAGGTTCTGGTCCGGGCGGAAATGGCCCACGTGCATCCAAGTGAAGAGCCGGTTCTCCGGGAAGACGTTGGTGTAGCGGACGGTGTGGCTGGTGTTGTCCTCCACATGCTCGTACACGTAGTTGCAGATCATCAGGTCGGGGGCGGTGCCGCGGGCCACGAGGGTCTGCAGCTTGGCCAGCACGGTCTTGAGGGCGGCAGTGTCGAGCCAGTCGTCGCTGTCCACGACCTTGTAGTACAGGCCGGTGGCGTTCCGGATGCCCTGATTGACGCCCTCGCCGTGGCCGCCGTTCTCCTGATGGATGGCCTTGACGATGGTGGGGTACTTCTCGGCATATTCGTCGCAGATGGCGGGGGTCTCGTCCTTGACGGAACCGTCGTCCACGAGGATGATCTCGGCCTGTTCTCCGGCGGAGAGCAGGGTCTCGATGCAGTGACGCATATAAGCGGCAGAATTATAGCAGGGGACTGCAAATGTGATCAATTTCTGCATGGTTTAAAATGCTCCTTTTTCGTTGGGTCCGGCACAAAAAAAGCCGGGATGGAGATATGTAGTCTCATTATATCATTTTCGCGCCTGAAAAGCTATCGCTTGTAAAAAATTCCTTGTGACATTTCGTTCGTTTTGCCAAAAAGGAGGCCGTCGGGCGCGCAAACCGGCGTTTTTTGTGGTATACTGGTAAGGCTCCAAAGGCAGTGCTCATCTATTATAACGGAGGAACTCATGGAAAACCCGCATTCGATCTTAAAAAAAGTATTCGGCTATGACGGCTTCCGCCCCGGACAGGAGCAGATCGTCTCCCGGCTGCTGGCCGGGCAGGACGTTCTGGCCGTGATGCCCACCGGTGCGGGTAAGTCCATCTGCTATCAGGTGCCTGCGCTGCTGCTGCCGGGCATCACCATCGTGGTGTCGCCGCTGGTCAGCCTGATGAAAGATCAGGTGGGGGCGCTGGTACAGGCCGGCGTGGCGGCGGCGTTCCTGAACAACAGCCTGACCGATAACCAGAAGGCCCTGATGCTCCGCCGTGCGTGGGAGGGCTGGTATAAGATCATCTATGTGGCCCCGGAGCGGTTGGAGATGCCGGGCTTCCAGCGGTTTGCGCAGGAGCGGGAGATCAGTATGGTGACAGTGGACGAGGCCCACTGCATCAGCCAGTGGGGGCAGGACTTCCGCCCCAGCTACCTCCGCATCAAAGAGTTCGTGGAGACCCTGCCCAAGCGCCCGGTCATCGGAGCCTTCACGGCCACGGCCACCGCCCATGTCCGGGACGACATCCGCAGCCATCTGGATCTCCACGACCCCTATGAGGTCATCACCAGCTTCGACCGCCCGAATCTCTACTTCGGCACCCGCCGCGCCCTGCCCAGCGAAAAGCCGCGGGTCCTGCTGGATTTGGTGCTCAAAGAGCGGGACAACGCAGGCATCATCTATTGCAGCACCACCAAGCAGGTGGACGAGACGACCCGTCTGCTCCAGAGCCGGGGCATCCGGGCGGCGGCGTATCACGCTAGGCTCGACCCGGAGACCCGGCGGAAAAATCAGGATGACTTCCTTTACGACCGGGTGCAGATCATGGTGGCCACCAACGCCTTTGGCATGGGCATCGACAAACCCAACGTCCGGTTCGTCATTCATTACAATATGCCCAAGGATCTGGAAAGTTACTATCAGGAGGCGGGCCGCGCGGGCCGCGACGGGGAACCGGCTCGCTGCACCCTGCTCTACTCCGGCACCGATGTGCGGACCATCCGCTTCTTCATCGACAAGGAGATGGAAGCGGACAACGGCCTCCCGGCGGACGTCAAAGCCGAAGCGGCCCGCAAAGCCGAGGAACGGCTCAAGTACATGACCTTCTATTCCACGACGCCGCGCTGTCTGCGGAGCTTTCTGCTCAGCTACTTCGGCGAGACTGCGGCCCCCAGATGCGGCAACTGCTCCAACTGCCGGATGTCGGAACAGGCCGCCGAGGAGATGCAGCAGCAAGCCGCACAGGCCAAGGAGCGCGCCGCCGCCAGCGCCAAGCGTCTGGCCGGTGCCCGCCGCCGCGCAGCCGATGCCGAACCGCTGAGCGAAGCCGACGAAAAGCTGCTGGCCGGGCTGTATGCCCTGCGCAAGCGGCTGGCCGCGAAGCAGAAGGTGCCCGCCTATATGATCTTCAACGACGCCACCCTCCGCGAGATGACACAGAAGAAGCCCCTCAGCCTCGACGAGCTGCTGAACATCACCGGCGTGGGCGAAAAGAAAGCCGCCCACTATGGCCGGGACTTCCTCCGCATCATCGAGGACGCGGTGGAGTCACGATAAACGAAAAGCGTTCTGGTTTCCACATTGCCCTGCCGGGCGGTGGAAAACAGAACGCTTTGTTGTTACATCGTATGCGTGGCGAAGACCTTCTCATCCTCCCACCAGACCGGCTGCCCGGCGGCAAGAGACTTAGGCACATCCAGCAGACGCTGATTGGAGCTGCCGCGGAAGCGCAGGGAGATATCGTGCTTTGCCTCGACGAAGCGGCCGTCTACGAGGACGTCCAGCAGGGCCAGCAGCTCGTCGGTGACTTCGCACCGGGCGGGACAAGGGTCCTTGCCGGTGAGCTGCTCCCACGTATAGCCGGAGTAGCACCAAACGGTCTTGTTCGGGTAGAGGGCTTTGAAATTCCGGACGAAGGGGAGAAGCTCCCGCTGGTTTTCCGGCTCCATGGGCTCGCCGCCCAGAAGACTCAGCCCGGTGATGTAGGCGGGCTGGCAGGAGGCGAAGACCTCGTTGCGGATGGCCTTGTCGAAGGGCTTGCCGTAGCCGAAATCCCATGCCACCTCGTTGAAGCAGCCGGGGCAGTGGTGGCGGCACCCGGAGACGAACACACTCGTCCGCACGCCGGGACCGTTGGCGATGTCATAGTATTTAATGGTAGCGTAATTCATGGTAAATATCAGAAAATTGACTCCTTCCGTCATCGCTTGCGCGATGCGCCTGAGAGGGTCACAGGTGTAAAACGCGGTCCTTGATCTCCTGCGTGCGGCCCTGATTCCAGAACTGAGTGCCGATGTAACCGCAGGTGCGGCGGGCGACGTTCAGTTTATTCTGGTCGCGGTTGCCGCACTTGGGGCACTCCCATACCAGCTTTCCGTCGTCTTCAACGATCTTGATCTCGCCGTCGTAGCCGCAGCACTGGCAGTAGTCGGACTTGGTATTCAACTCGGCGTACATGATGTTGTCGTAGATGAACTGCAGCACGCTCATGACGGCTTCCAGATTGTCCTGCATGTTGGGCACTTCCACATAGCTGATGGCACCACCCGGCGACAGCCTCTGGAACTCGCTCTCGAACTTCAGCTTGGTGAAGGCATCGATGGGCTCGGACACATGGACATGGTAGCTGTTGGTGATATAGTTCTTGTCGGTGATGCCGGGCACGATGCCAAACCGCTTCTGGAGACACTTGGCGAACTTGTACGTCGTGGATTCCAGCGGGGTGCCGTAGAGGGAGTAGTCAATGTTCTCGGCCTTCTTCCACTCATTGCACTTGTCGTTCATGTGCTGCATCACGCTCAAGGCAAAGGGCTTGGCACCGGCGTCGGTGTGGCTGCGGCCGGTCATATACTTGACACACTCATACAAGCCGGCATAGCCGAGGCTGATGGTGGAGTAGCCGCCGAAGAGCAGCTTGTCGATCTTCTCGCCCTTCTTCAGACGGGCCAGCGCGCCGTACTGCCACAGGATTGGGGCAGCGTCGCTGGGGGTGCCCAGCAGCCGCTTGTGGCGTGCCTGAAGGGCACGATGGCAGAGGGCCAGCCGCTCGTCGAAGATCTTCCAGAACTTCTCAAAGTTGCCGCCGGAGGACAGGGCCACATCCACCAAGTTGATGGTGACGACGCCCTGATTGAAGCGGCCGTAATACTTGGGCTTGCCGGTCTCCGGGTCCACATACGGGGTCAGGAAGCTGCGGCAGCCCATGCAGGTATAGCAATGGCCCTCGCCATTTTTGTCGATCTTCATCTCCAGCATTTTCTTCTCGGAGATGTAGTCGGGCACCATCCGCTTGGCGGTGCACTTGGCGGCCAGTTCGGTCAGGTAGTAATACGGGGTGCCGGGGCGGATGTTGTCCTCTTCCAGCACATAGATCAGCTTCGGGAAGGCCGGGGTGATCCAGACGCCCGCCTCATTCTTGACGCCCTGATACCGCTGGCGGATGGTCTCCTCGATGATGATGGCAAGGTCGGCCTTCTCCTGCGCGTTCCGGGCCTCTCCCAGATACATGAAGACGGTGATGAACGGAGCCTGACCGTTGGTGGTCATAAGGGTGACGACCTGATACTGGATGGTCTGGACGCCGCGGTTGATCTCGCTGCGCAGACGGCGCTCGACGATCTCCTTCTTCCGCTCGGCGGAGACGTTCAGGCCCTCCATCTCGGCCTCGACCTCGGCGGCGATCTTCTTGCGGGAGACATCCACGAAGGGGGCGAGGTGAGTCAGGCTGATGCTCTGGCCGCCGTACTGATTGGACGCCACCTGCGCGATGATCTGGGTCGCAATGTTGCAGGCGGTGGAAAAGCTGTGGGGCTTTTCAATATAGGTGCCGGAGATGACGGTGCCGTTCTGGAGCATATCTTCCAGATTGACCAGATCGCAGTTGTGCATGTGCTGGGCAAAGTAATCGGAATCGTGGAAGTGGATCAGGCCCTCCTGATGGGCCTTGACGATCTCCGGGTCCAGCAGCAGACGGGCGGTCAGGTCCTTGGAGATCTCGCCGGCCATGTAGTCGCGCTGAACGCTGTTCACGGTGGGGTTCTTGTTGGCGTTCTCCTGCTTGACCTCTTCGTTCTGGCACTCGATCAGGCTCAGGATGCGCTCGTCGGTGGTGTTGGTCTGGCGCTTCAGGCTCTGGACATACCGATAGGTAATGTAGTGGCGGGCAATGTCGTGGGCCTTCATGTCCATCAACTTGTTCTCCACCATATCCTGAATCTCTTCCACGCTGACCGCGCGGTTCAGGGACTGGCACTGGTCCGTGACCTCCGCAGCGATCTGGGTGATCTGCTCGCGGGTCAGGCGGCTCTTGCCGCTTACGGAATCGCTGGCTTTGGTAACAGCGGTGATGATCTTGGTAATATCAAAAGGAACCTCCGAGCCGTTGCGCTTGATGATCTTCATGGCTTTCCTCCATCTTTTTATCGGGTTGCACTCGTTGCCGCAGTTCAAACGGGCGTCCCCTTTTTGCCAGAGCCGCCCGCAAAATGCCGTAGAATCAATTCGTTTGAATGTGCTTCTATCATATCACTATTTAGTGATATGTCAATGGATAGACCACTACATTTTGTGTTTCGGAAGTTTGACCAAAAATACGGAGAAATTTTCGGGGCAAAATTTGAACACAAAGGTCTTGACAAGCAGTGCAGGGATAGTATCCGCATTCCGGCTCGTAATATCCGTTGGCATCTATACGGAGCTCCTATATTATTACATTATATAGGGACAGAACAGCAGGAAAAGCCACGGAGAAGAGCTTGTATCCAAGCTTGTTAAAGAGAGGGCTGAAAAGAAACAAAAAACTAGCAAAAAGAGACAAAGCGAGAAAAGAGGGCAAAAAAGTTGAAAAAAGGGGTTGCCAAACGGGCGGGGGTATGGTATTATACTT
>ENA-USTZ01000315-USTZ01000315.1-human-gut-metagenome-genome-assembly--contig:-NODE-315-length-23695-cov-41.139470_pt1 | contig 23695 bp, 14 predicted proteins | sample MGYA00250049_ERZ773375 | MGnify/ENA primary metagenome ERZ773375 (study PRJEB29103, sample SAMN06111956) | human gut metagenome | biome: human gut; feature: ankylosing spondylitis patient; material...
CATGAATGTCAAAGATGGAAAGGTTGAGGGTAATACGAATACGTATTATGACAAGAACGGAAAGCTTTATACAGGTATGATGGATGGTCGAAGAATCTGGTTTCATACTGCAAAGGCAAAATCTTTCCTTCTCACCTCTGAGGTGATGAGAAACTATGGCCAGCATCATCTTAAAATAGGTCTCAACGAATGGAACTTTGACTTAGACTACTGGTCTGCGTCAACGCAATGGGATGCCAGTGTAAAGGAGTATCCAGAGTTTCTATCACATTCCATGGTTTCAGACCCGACTGCCAGAACAACTTATTATGGATTCAATGAGATTTCTACAGACTATGCTATCGGTAATGAGAATAAGTTAGCAGGATATTTCACAGACGAATGGCGTCCTATTGAAAGCCTTCGTTTCTTCTATGGCGCACGCTTAGAGTGGTGTCGTATGTCTGTAGACCAGTTGCCTTATGCACGATTTGCAGACATGTATGTCGGTGCAACCAATGCAGACGGTGTAACCATTACACCACAGCACAGAACAAAGAATAAGCTCAATTATGCATTTACAGTTTCGGCTACATGGTCCTTTTATAAAGGTATGGGACTCACCGCTGACTTCACTCAAATGGAACGCTCTCCTCGCATGACAGATTATGCCAATATGGGACCGCAGGACCTGCGTCTCCGCATTCCATTGCTCCGTGGCGGTATATACTATCGCAATAAGTGGATTGATGTTACATCAATGATAACCTGGATTCAGAAGACGAATAATACAGACCAGCAGGATATAACCAAACCTGGCACTAGTATTTCAAAGACAACATCATTAAATTATAGCATTCAGACTGTTGGATGGACAACCAATGTGGAACTTGACCCTTTCAAGGGTGCGCATCTTCATGCCCTCTTTACTTATCAGAAACCAACATACAAGGACTATTCTGTGACAGTAAAGTTTGATGATGGTGAGACCGCTGACTTAAACGCCACTGGTAACATTGTCAAGGAAATACCACAGATACTGATTGAGCTTGACCCAAGTTATACCTTTTACAAGGATAAGATGACTGTATGGGGCAGTTTCAGATATTTTGGAAAAACGTATGCTAACCTTTCAAATGCCCTTTGGTTTAACGGCCATTGGGAAACTTTCGCAGGTGTGAAATGGAATGCTACCAACAAATTATCATTCAATCTTGGTGTAGTCAACTTCCTGAACCAAAAAGGTGCCAGCGGTACAATATCCGGCTCAGAACTTATTGGTCCGGAAGAAGCCAAGCGATTCAATGGCTACGTAATGTCCGGACGCTATCTTCGTCCTTTCACTGTTGAGTTTGGAGCAAGTATAAAACTATAAATACCTATTGATTATGAATAAATTATGCAATTTTATGGTACTTTTTATGGCTTTGTCTGGTAATGTATATGCCCAGAAGACAGAGCCATGGAATGACCCTTTGGTGAACAACATCAATCGTAACGAGCCTGTTTCTGATTTCTTCGGCTATGAGAATAAGGAACTGTCTGACAGAAATGACAAGAAACTTTCAAAGAGATTCTTGTCTATTGAAGGAAATTGGAAATTCAATTGGGTGCAGAATGCCAATGAGCGTCCTTTAGATTTCTATTCTCTCAATCTTGATGATTCTAATTGGGGTAAGATGCCAATTCCTGGATGTTGGGAGTTGAATGGCTATAGCGTGCCAGTATATACCAACATAAAATATGAGTGGGAAAATGAATGGGAATCAAATCCTCCTTATGTGAAGGATCTTGGCAACTACGTCGGATCTTACCGACGTAAGATTGTAATTCCTGAGAATTGGAATGGTGACAATATAATATTGCACATCGGCGAATTTTCCAGCAATATCAACCTATATGTAAATGGAAAGTTTGTTGGCTATGCTGAAGACAATAAGGTTGCTGCGGAATTTGACATTACTAAATATGTAGAACCAGGAAAAGAGAATCTGATAGCCATGCAGCTGATGAGATGGTGCGATGGCTCTTATTTTGAGGATCAGGACTATTGGAGACTTCGCGGTATAGCCAGAGAGAACTATATCTATGCTCAGCCGAAGTCACATATTAAGGACTTGAACGTAACCTCTTCCTTGTCCGATAATTATAAAGACGGTATCTTTGCCATTCATTTTTCTACAGAATCATGTGATGGAAAGAATGTTCTGGTAGAATTGATAGACAAGAAAACTGGCAATACGGTTTTTGAAAGAAAGCAACAGTTACAGGGTGGCAGTTCAACAGTAGAGTCAACCATTCAGAATGTAGCCAAATGGACAGCAGAAACACCGAATTTGTACACACTCAGAGCGACACTGATGGATGGAGATAAAGTATTGGAAGTCATTCGCCAAAATGTCGGTTTTAGAAAGATCGAGATCAAGGGAAAACAGCTCTTGGTAAATGGACAGCCTGTTCTTATCAAGGGTGTGAACCGTCATGAGATAGATCCTGATGGAGGATATGTTGTCAGTGTTGAGAAAATGATTCGTGACATAAAGGTTGCTAAGCAATTAAACATCAATGCTATACGCACCAGCCACTATCCAAATGACCCACGCTGGTATGATTTGTGTGATGAATATGGTATTTATGTTATGGCTGAGGCAAATCTGGAAAGCCACGGAATGGGATTTGGTAAAGAGACTCTGGCTAAAAATGAGTTGTTCAACAAGACACATATTGAGCGTAACATGCACAATGTGAAGGTTCTCAAAAACCATCCTTGTATCATTATGTGGAGTCTTGGTAATGAAGCAGGTTATGGTAAGAACATTGAGGATGCCTACGATTGGGTGAAGGCATATGATAGTTCTCGTCCAGTGCAATACGAAATGGCATGTTCAACAGGCAAGCATGATGAAACCCGTCCTGTTGAGTCATACGAGTTGGCTGGTCTGAAGGCTGGCAAGACTGACATTTTCTGTCCTATGTATGCTGATTACGACAGTTGTAGAGCATATCTGGAAAAGGACTATTGTGACAAACCTCTTCTTCAGCAGGAGTATGCCCATGCCATGGGTAATTCTATGGGTGGATTCAAGCAGTATTGGGATTTGATCCGTCAGTATCCTCAGTATCAGGGTGGTTTTATCTGGGATTTTGTTGATCAGGGTCTGCGCGACAAGAGCAAGATAACTGGTAATCAGATCTATGCCTATGGCGGTGATTATGGTCGTTTCCCTATGTCTGACCAGAACTTCAACAACAATGGCTTGGTTAGTCCGGACAGAAGACCAAATCCTCATGCTTACGAAGTGAAATACTTCCATCAGAACATCTGGAGCAAACTTGAGAACAAGGTCAAGGGTACTGTCTCTGTATTCAACGAGAACTTCTTTGTTCCGTTGAACAACGTAAATCTCGTATATTCAATAGAGGTAGAGGGAAAAAGTATGGCAAACGGTTTAATCAACCTTGGCAAATACAATATTCTTCCTCAGACAAGCAAGACCATTGCAATTCCTGGATATGCAAAGATAGTTGCAGACAAGAAGTACAGAGGAAAGGAAAAGACACTGAATCTTTCGTACAGATTGAACAGTGATTCGCTTCTTCTAAGTAAGGATGAAGAAATCGCCCACCAGCAGTTTGTGATTAGCAACTATAAGTTCCCTGTATTGAATTCCTCTGAAACAGCCAAAGTCAAGGCTGTAGATCATGCCAAGTATCTCGTTCTTTCTGCCAATGGTGTGGATGTTACCATCAGTAAGACAACAGGACTTGTTTCTTATTTGGATGTTGACAAAACACCTATGCTTGTTAGAGGATTTGATTTGACTCCAGACTTCTGGAGAGCATGCACAGACAACGATTTTGGTTCACATATGCCTACATTAAGTGCAGCATGGAATAAGCCAAGTATGGAACTGAAGAATTTTACCCGTAAGGAGAATGGTTCTGTTGTTGCCGAGTTGTATCTCAAGGAAACAGAGTCTACACTGACTCTTACCTATACACTGAATAATAATGGAGAACTGACTGTTGAACAAGATCTGAAGGTAAATCCTGATGCGGAGAACAAGCCAAATCTTCTACGCTATGGAATGGAATTGCAGATGCCTAAGGAGTTTGATAGAGTTGAATTCTACGGAAAGGGTCCTAACGAGAATTATGCAGACCGTAACAACTCCGACAGATTGGGCATTTTTACCCAGTTGGTAAAGGATCAGTATTATCCATACGTCCGTCCACAGGAGTCTGGCAACAAGACGCAGGTAAGATATTGGAAGGTTCTGACAAAAGACAATAAAGGTCTGGAGTTTTTCTCCAATGAGCCAATGGAGTGTTCAAGCCTGAACTATCTGACTTCAGATCTTTACCGCGGACCGGTAAAGAATCAAGAACATTCTGGAGACCTTGTACCACGAGACTTTACCTCTGTACACATTAGTCAGAGACAGATGGGATTGGGATGTATCAATACATGGGGTGCATTACCTATTGAGAAATATATGCTTCCTTATCAGGACTATGCATTCAAATTCGTGATTCGTCCTGTAAGATAACCAAATAGTCCTCACTCTGAGAAATCAGAGTGAGACTGCAATCTATAACATCATTAAATATCAAACAAAAATGAAAAAGAAATTATTCATTACACTCTTGTTGGTGGGTACTACAGCACTGACAACTTTGGGACAGAGTAGCAAGAACGGAGTGAAACCTATTCTCCCGGTTCCGAGTCAAGCACAGGTTGAATGGCAGAAGATGGAGACCTATGCTTTCATCCATTTCGGATTGAATACATTCAATGATAAGGAATGGGGATATGGTGATTCTGACGTCAAGACCTTTAATCCAAAGAAATTAGACTGTGAGCAGTGGGCAAGAACTCTTGTCGCTGCTGGCATGAAAGGTGTCATCATTACAGCAAAACACCATGACGGTTTCTGTCTGTGGCCAACTCATACTACCGACTACTGTATCCGTAACTCTCCGTACAAAGACGGTAAAGGTGATCTTGTTGGAGAACTCTCAAAAGCTTGCAAGAAGTATGGTTTGAAATTCGGCGTATATCTCTCACCATGGGATAGAAATCAGACAAGCTATGGTTCCAAATATTACGTAGAGTATTATAAGCGACAGCTCAAAGAGTTGCTTAGTAACTATGGTGATATTTTCGAGGTTTGGTTTGATGGTGCCAATGGTGGTGACGGATGGTATGGCGGTGCAGCAGAGAAGCGAACCATTGACCGCAAGAATTACTATGAATTTGACAAACTGTATCAGATTGTTGACAGCTTACAGCCTAATGCTATCATCTTTGGCGATGGTGGTCCTGGATGCCGATGGGTAGGCAATGAGAATGGATTTGCAGGTGAAACCAACTGGGCAATGATTCCTTCAAATACAGTTTATCCTGGTTACGACAAGCCAAAGCAACTGCAGTTCGGTTGGGAGAATGGTGATCAATGGACACCTGCAGAATGCGATGTATCTATCAGACCGGGATGGTTCTATCATGAAAAAGAAGACAGTAAGGTAAAAACCGTTGATCAGTTATGTGACCTTTATTACAGAAGTGTGGGACACAATGCAACATTCCTGCTCAACTTCCCTGTTGATAGAGACGGACTGATACATCCAATAGACTCTGCCAATGCAGTTAACTTCCACAAGAGAATCCTGCAGGAGATGTCTGTAAATGTCCTTAAAGGTGTTACTCCTAAAGTGGACAGCCAGCAAGGTAAGAATGTCGGTAAAAACGTTAATGACGGAAAATACGACACATTCTGGGCCTCTAAAAAGGTTAAGGGTGCAAGCATTGAGTTCCGTCTTGGTAAAGAGCGAGAAATATCTCGACTTTTGCTTCAGGAGTATATTCCTTTAGGACAGCGTGTGAAAGCATTCACTGTATATTATCTTCAGGGCAAGAACTGGGTAAAGCTCAGTCAAAAGGAAGAGACAACCACAATCGGTTACAAGCGTATCCTGCGATTTGACAAGGTAAAGACCAATGGTCTTCGCATTGTATTCGATGATGCCAAGGGTACACCATGTATTAATAATGTTGCAGCTTTCTAACATTATATAAAACTATTCATTTTTGTCCGCAATTCCAAGAATTTGGTTTTGCGGACATTTTGTTATTAGGCAAGTTCTCAATAGAAGCGAACAAATCAGAGCTTTAAGGTGTGTTAAAAAATGACTGGAAAACAACAAATAGTTTATTGCTAACTATTAAGAAATAGGAACTTGAATCAAAATGGAATTGATAGTAACGTATCAGTTCTCAAATAATAGGAAGTAGACCAATTTACAGAAGGTCCTTTTTAGTTATAGCCAAGACAGCACAAAGGCTTACGCAATACTGAAACATCAAAAGTTCCAATTTGCTGTGCAATGATGTGCGCTCACCTTGGCAGTCTTGGCAGGGCAGACTAAATTATGAACTATTATAATTTGTCAGCCCATAATCCTGAACCCTTATTACCTTAAAATGATTTCATGTGAATGAAAAGCTTATGGCAACTATATCAATAACTTGGATTCTGTTTTAATTTCTTGTTTAAATCCAGACATCTTTGTGGTATTGGGAAAACCGTTGTAAACCCGGTAGACTCCTTTTCTAATGGAGTTCTTTGATCATATGCCTTGGTATATTTGCCAAAACGGATGAGATCTTGACGTCTCCAACCTTCCCAAACCAATTCCAGCAGACGCTCCTTTAGAATGTTGTCCAAATTGGCTTCCACATGAGGCATTCCTACTCGGTCTCTTATAGCGTTCAGCTCTATTGAACCATCCTCGCCATTGCGAACTTTCGCCTCGGCTTCCATCAACAGCGCATCACCATATCTGAAAAGGACGATATCATTGTCAACCTGCCGTCCGTCCGAATAGGCGGTTCGGTCAACCTCGTATTTGCCTACACGGGCACCTGCCGTTTGTTTATACGGACTGTCACTTAGATTCAGCTTCAATTCCAGTGGCATATACACCAAAGGCTTTCCGTTGTCTAGATATATCTTCTTTCCGTCAACAAGCACGGTATCTGCATAGAAGTTTATCTTGAATCTATTGTCAACATGATCAGTTCCGTAACCGAAAGCCTTGACGGTTGAAATAGTTGCACATGTGCCGTTTTCAGAAGAACCACCATAAGCTCCACCATGTTTGTAGTGGCGTGAGCGGTAAAGATAGTGGTATTCGTTCAAATATAAGTTCTTGTCCAAAGGGATTGTGAAGATGTTCTCCTTGGAATTTTCATTATGAACCGCAAAGTTCGATGCGTAGTCGCTCTCCAACTCATAGCCTTCTTGCCGCAGTTGCTCGCAATACCAGATGCAGGTTTCCCAAGCATTCTTTTTCTCGCCATTCACATTGAAGTAAATGCTTTTCCCGTCCTGACGCTTGCCGTCGGTCCAGTTATCATCCGTATATATTTCCGCATTCAAGGCAAGCTTTGCAAGCAGGAAGTTTGCGACCGGGCGTGTCACACGTCCGTAATAGTTCCCCTCCTTGTTGGAATGCTCATCGGCGAGTTGTGGGGCAACATCCTGCAACTCGTCAACAATAAACTTAAATACCTCACTTCTTTCGCTTTGCGTTACCTGCTCCAATTTCACGTCGTATGATGTCACGATAGGAACACGCCCGAACATATCCATCGCATAATAGTAGAACAAGGCTCGTACAGCTCTTACCTCTGCCGTGAAATCTCTTGTCTGTTCTGCAGAAAGCAGACTCTTATGGCTGTCAATGATAGAAAGCGACTGGTTAGATATAACTATTACCTTGAAGAGATATTTCCATACATTATATAAATTAATATCATTGGCATTCCAGTTGTGCTGATACATGTTCTCCCACAAACCGCCATCATACCAGTCTCCACCACGGATAGGAATCATTGCCTCGTCAGTGGTCAAGGTATTGTAGTCGTAAATACCCCGACAAGTTCCCTGAAGCCCTTCCGACTCCTGATTGCTCCCTATGTAGTTGTACAGGGAAGCTACTGCGTTTTTGTATATATTATCAGCATTGTTGTAGATTGCCTCCTGGTCCAGCTGGTCTTTGGGATGCTCATCCAGACAGCTGCTGAAACAAAGCATTAACGGGGCTGCTAATATGCATTTAATAATAGTCTTCATACTCTTTTCGTTTTAAAATTGTACACTCAGTCCCAATGAGTAAGTACGGTATAATGGATAGTTGCGCTTGTCGTCAATACCCATCGTACTGTTGACAACATAGCTATTTATCATTGGTGTCAAACCTTTATATCCGGTGATTGTTCCAATGTTGCTAATGTTGCATGATACACGCAAGGAACGAATAAGCTTGCTCCTCAAAGGCACATTGTAGCCTATTGTCAGATGCTCGAAGTTCAGGTAGTCACCTTTTTCAAGCCAGTAGTCAGAGACTCTCTGGTCTATGATGTTCTTCTTTGGAGCATCCTTAAAGACATTGTAGTCTGGGAAGCAAGCCATGCTTGTGTAAGCCAGTCCTGTTCCGTTGAAAATCTTGTGCCCGAATGCTCCATTCATCTGTATGGAGACATAGTAATTCTTGTATCTGAAACTTATGTTTGAGCCAAGGATCACTTTTGGTGTGGCTTGTCCTGCAATGTATCGATCGCCTCCGTCGCTCAAATCCACCTTGCCATTATGATCAAGGTCCTCTATGTCGTAAGAATAGTTGCCGTTCTCGTTCTTGACAAGTCCCTTGCAATGGGGTAGGTAGAAAACGCCAAGCGGCTGTCCAACTATCTGATAGACCACGTTGTTGTCGCCGCCATTTTGACCAGCACCATCCAATGATCCAATAGCGGTGATGTTCGCTGCCGACATGTTCATTCCATTGTAATCACCACTTAGCGAGATAAGTTTGTTGCTTTGAAACGACAGATTCATATTGATGTTAAGATCCATGTCCTTCTTGCTTATTGGCTGCACGGACAAGCCCAGCTCAAATCCGCGGTTTGACATTGAACCGATGTTTGCCAGCAATGTATTGTATGCGAATGGTGGAACCGGAACCTCATAGGCATAGAGCATGTCGGTGGTCTTGGAATAGTAATACTCCGCTGTAAGCATAAGCCTGTTGGCAAAGAGACCAATGTCCGCACCGAGGTTAAACGTTGTCTTCGTTTCCCACTTCAAGTCAGGATTGTTGTTTCTTACCATACCAAGGGTTACTGTCGGAGAATTCTTAATCGGAACAATGCCTGTCTGCCTTACAGTATTCATGGTTGTGTAGGCTGTGATACCGCCAAGATTGCCGGCCTGTCCCAAACCCGTGCGGAGTTTTAGCACTGACAGCGGTTTTATGTTGGCAAGGAAGCTTTCCTTCTTCATGTCCCAAGTGAATGATACAGATGGGAAGAATCCCCATGTGTTGTTGTCACCAACCATTGACGATCCGTCACCGCGTGCATTAACTGCTAAGGTATATCTGTCAAGCAGATTATAAGTGATGCTTCCCATTACAGAAGCCAGAGACTGGTCTTCGTAAGTGCTTTCTGTTCCACCATACGGACGGGCTGCCGTCGCACCGAGATTGTCGTAATGAAAATCGTTTGTAGGTATGCCCTTGGCATACACCCAGAAAGCTGTTTTTCTCAGCTTTCTGTATTCACTGCTTACTCCAGCAGAGACCTTATGTATGCCGAACCCTTTGTTGAAATCAAGAGATACATTGCCAAGCCATTCCTCTTTCTTGAACTCACCACGGTACACGTTGCCTTGTGCCCATACCCATGTCGGACAGAATTGTCCGTTTTCGGTAGAGCCATACAGGTAAGAGCCGAAGGTGGATACACGCCAGTTCTTATTGAAATCGTAGCTCAGCTTTATGTGTGCGTCAAAGTTCAAATCCTTGGAGTCGTTTTTCTCTTCAAGCAATATCCCGGGTGGGTTGACATGCGTTGCAGATTCGTTTTTCAGCCAGTTTCCATGCTCGTCAGTACCAGCAGGGAAAGTTGGATTCTGGCATGCTGCGGAATAAAACAGCATCTGCGTATCAAAGATGTCATGGTTCATGAATGAAGAGCCGAACACTCCGAATTCTCCGGTTAGTCTGTCATTGAAGGCTTTCTGGGTTACATCAACTTTGGCTACAAATACGTTATAGTCCATCTTCTTGATGATGGTGTTGTGGTCCATTACTCCGAAAGATGCACGATAGTTTGACTGTGGCGTACCTCCGCTGAATGCAAGGTAATGGTTGTTCACCATACCCGTGCGTGTTATCACTTTGTAGTTATCGGTATTGAAACCTCCGTTGTTGCAATAGATACCCAATGCCTTTGCCGTTGCAACATATTCAGCAGCATTGAGCATCTCCAGGTGTCTGTACATCTGCTCGAACCCCACATTACCCTCATACGAGATCTGGAATCCTCGTCCTGTGCCTTTCTTGGTTTTCACCTCTATAACACCAGACGCTCCACGTGAACCATACATGGCGGTCTCCGCAGCATTCTTTAATATACGAAAACTCTCGATGTCTGCAGGATAGATGGTTGATAGGGTAAGTACGTCAGAAGTGACACCATCAATCAGCACTAAAGGGTCATTGCCTCCGATGATGGAGGTTGTACCACGTACTCGCACACTATTGAGCATAGCCATACGATCCAGACCGTTGGATGTCACATTGACACCAGCAGCCTGACCACTCAACACGTCAAGGGCGTTGTTGGCCGCACCCTTGTTGGAATGATTTCCAACTATCTTTATTATATTACTTCCATTGTCAATGGAATCTTTCCGTTCTGCAGGAACTTGCTTTTGTGCATGAGCCAAAGAACTGCAAAAGAGCGCAATGAGAAGTAATGTAAAATCTTTTTTGCTCTTTGCCATTTTCTATTTCTTTTACTTTGGTTATGGATGATTTCCGATAAGCAAAGATAAGGTGCAATACATTAAAAAACGTATATAAACTCCAATATTTATGCATTATTAACGATAAAAATCGAAATATGTCGAGTAAATCTCTATCACAGCTGCACCTGCCCGAGAATATAACGATTCGTGGAGTTTTTTGAGAATGTAAAAAATTTGTGTTTTTCCATTATTACATCACAGGTCAGCAACCATTATTATATATTTGTATCTTAATGTTATCGTATTAAAGAATAATGGTAAAAGTCATGAAATTTTTCAAATGTAGTCAATGTGGCTACGGATATTTTTGGCGTTCTCTCATAAATAGTATATCTTTATATGTACGTAACCGTCTGATAATCAAATGGTATTTTGTAGGAGAAAGAACCAAAAACTACTTTTTAAAGTGGACTCTTTTATTTATCTCCAAATATCGGGTTAAATATTTAAATATCTTTAGTTATTGCAACCGTAACACCATTGTCGCAGCTTCGTCAATGCCTTTCAATCTCATCGCAATCGCAATGTAATAATACTGCCGTACCTTTGCAACCGTAATCAAACGATATAGGTTATGAATGCTAAAAGGGGAATTATTGTATTAGGATTGCTCTCGGCGGCTAGCATGCCAACGTGGGCGCAACAGATTAAGGGTGTGGTTATCGATCAGAAATCGAAAGAGACACTCATCGGTGCAGTCGTCACTGTGGATGGAACCAACGTGAAGGCTATCACCAACATCGACGGAAACTTCCAGATTGATGGATTGGATAAAGAAAAGAAATATACACTATATATTAACTATGTAGGATATAAGACTCAAAAAATTGACGGGGTTCAGGCGAAGGACGCAGACCAGGTGATCGCGCTGCAACCTGATGAACAGCAGCTGAAAGAGGTGACCGTTACCGCAGTGGAAAGGCGTAATACGGATGCGGCAATGATACAGGTGGCCAAAAGCAGTCCCGTCATCGTGAGTAATGTTTCGGCACAGGAAATATCCAGAACTCAGGATACGAATGCGGGTGAGGTGATACGCCGAGTGCCAGGCGTGAGCCTCATCGACGATAAATTTGTGATGGTTCGCGGATTGTCACAGCGCTACAACAATGTGTGGGTGAACGGAGGAGCAGTGCCTAGTTCTGAGGCTGATTCCAGGGCATTCTCCTTCGACATCATCCCAAGTTCGCAGATTGACAACCTTACCATCGTGAAGTCGCCAACGGCTGAATATCCTGCTGATTACTCAGGCGGTTTCATCATCGTCAACACCAAGGAGATTCCGGCAGAAAACAGTTTCAACATCGCCGTGGGCGGAAACTGGAATACATCTTCTGCCTTCAAGGACTTTTCTTACTCAAAAGGTTCCGGAACCGATTTCCTTGGGTTCGATAATGGCTTGAGAAACCTGAATGGGGGCATCCATGCTGACTTGAATCCACAGCTCGATGCCAACGGAAAACCAGTGGGCGATTATGCTACTTCGCTCCTGGGCAACGGATTCAATAATGATTGGCTCATCAAGAACAAGAAGCCTTTGGGCGACTTGAAACTGGCAGCCAGCCTGAACCAGCGCTGGATGCTCGGCGGAAGAACACTCGGCATGCTCGCCGCCCTGAACTATACCAACGAATACCGCACCTACGAGAACATGGAGAACAATCTCTATGGAATCTATGATGCGGCAAACGACAAGCCAAACTATCTTCGTCACTCTATTGACGATCAGTATAATAATAACGTGAGACTCGGAGCAATGCTCAACTTCACCTTCCTTTCCAAGGACGGCAATCACAAGTATCAGCTCAAGAACATCTTCAACCAGTTGGCTACCAGCCGATATACCTGGCGTGATGGCGTGAGCGCCCAGTCGAACCTGGAGCGAAGCGCAGAGTATTACTACCGCAGTAGAACTACATATAACGGTCAGCTTACCGGTAAGCACACCTTCACTAGCGATGCCCTTGACTGGAGTATCGGGTATGCGTATGCCAACCGCCATTTGCCTGACCGTCGTAGATACCTCATCGACGATGCTCTAGAATCGGGCGTTTATGCCCTGAGCACCGGCAACGACATATCCCGCGAGTGGACTCAACTCGACGAACACATTCTCTCTCTTGGTGTAAATGACAAGCACCACTTCAAGTTTGGCAACTTTGAGCCAGACTTGCAAGTGGGTGCCTACGGGGAGTATCGCAGCCGAGAATACCAGACCCGCAACTTCATCTACAACTGGAATGTTTCAGATAACAACCTGCCATCCGACTTCCGCCACAGCGACATCCCAACCCTGCTCTCCAGCGAGGCAAACATGGGTTACGACAAGCTGTATCTTCTGGAGGAAAAGCAGATGCGCAACAACTACCGCGGACACAACACCTTAGGCGCAGGATACCTGGCGTTGTCTCTCCCCTTTGGCAAACTCGGCATCCACGCCGGTGTCCGCTTCGAGCATAATGATATGGAACTCATCTCCAATTCCCGTGACTACGAGAAGAGTGAATCGAGCCGTCATTACAAGACCGATGATGTTTTTCCATCTCTCAATACAACATATAAGATCAACGACCAGCACCAGGTGCGACTGTCGTATGGCCGCAGTATTAACCGCCCGGAATTCCGTGAAGTATCGTCGTCGGTGTATTACGACTTCGACCTTGCCAGCAATGTGCAGGGAAACACTGAGTTGAAGAACTGTTATGTCGATAACCTTGACCTGCGATATGAGTGGTATCCATCCCGTGGAGAGCTCATTTCGCTGGCAGTCTTCTACAAGCACTTCGATTCTCCTATCGAGTGGACCTATACGGTGGCTGGTGGCACTGACTTGATTTACTCTTACAAGAATGCGAAGAGTGCTAACAACTATGGTGTGGAGCTGGATATCAGAAAGAATCTCGGATTCATAGGATTGAAGGATTTCAGTTGGTCGTTTAATGGTGCTCTCATCAAGAGCAAGGTGCAGTTTGAAAAGGGTTCGAAAGAGGAAGACAGACCGATGCAGGGTCAGTCGCCATACCTTATCAACACCGGCATCTTCTATAAGAACGAGCCATTAAAGATGGATATCGCCCTGCTTTACAACCGCATAGGCAAGCGAATCATCGGTGTGGGCAGAAGCGAGGGAAGCACAGGCGATGACTCCAACGCCAGAGTGCCTCACAGCTACGAGATGCCCCGCAATACCATCGATTTCTCGCTGGCTAAGAAATTCGGCGAGCATTTGGAACTGAAGCTCAACGTAAGGGATCTTCTTGCAGAAAAGATATATTACAAGCAGTTTGCCGATGTAACGTATAGCGACGGAAGCAAGAAGGAAGTAGAAGAAATAGCAAGATGCTACAAGCCGGGCAGAAACATCGGTTTGCAGGCAATCTATAAATTTTAGAGACTATCCGTAGAATTTCAAGAAAGATAATATTAGATATTTGTTTAATAAAACAGAAAACAATGATGAACAAGATGTATTTTTTAGGATGCATGGGCATCCTCGCAGCATCTGCCATGTTGAGCAGCTGCAGCAGTGACAATGACGATCCAACTCCTTCTCCAAATCCTGGATCAGAAGTAGTTTACAAGTGGACAACCAATGGTGGCTTGAAGGCTTGCGACCACATCCTCTTCGGAACAGATGACAAGGAAAACGCCAACGGAACACAGATTGGCAACGGCGACCAGGAATTCGTCTTCACAGGCAAGCAGACTTTGAAGAAAGGCACTTATCTCCTCAAGGGATGGGTATATATTGCAGATGGTGCTGAGCTTACCATCGAACCGGGAACTATCATCAAGGGCGACAAGCAGACCAAGGCGGCACTCATCGCAGAGCGTGGCGGCAAGCTCATCGCCAAGGGTACAGCCACAGAGCCTATCGTCTTTACATCTGAAGAGGCTGCCGGCAGCAGAAAGCCTGGCGACTGGGGTGGCATCATCCTCTGCGGCAAGGCTAAGAACAACCAGCATGAGCAGCAGATAGAGGGTGGTCCTCGTACCAAGCATGGTGGCGCAGATGATGCTGACAATTCAGGAGCCTTGAGTTATGTACGCATTGAGTTTGCCGGTTATCCATTCCAGAAGGATAAGGAGATTAATGGTTTAACCTTAGGTTCTGTAGGTTCAGGCACAGAGATTGACCACGTTCAGGTATCTTATTCCAATGATGATTCCTTCGAGTGGTTTGGCGGTACAGTAAACTGCAAGTATCTCGTAGCCTACAAGGGCTGGGATGATGATTTCGATACCGATAACGGTTTCTCAGGAAAGGTGCAGTATGGTCTTTCTCTGCGCGACAGCAAGATAGCCGATACCTCTCAGAGCAACGGTTTCGAGAGCGACAACTGCGCCGATGGTGCTACCGTGGATCCTCGTACCAAGGCTATCTTCTCTAACATCACCTTTGTAGGTCCTAAGGTATTGGATTCTAAGTTCCAGAACACCACAGATTATATCACTGCCGGAGCATCCAATCCAAACAACGGTTCAGCCCTCGGCAAGTTCCAGTCAGCCATGCAGATTCGCCGTTCTTCTAACCTCAACTGCATCAACTCTGTAGCCTTAGGCTGGCCTATCGGTTTGATTGTTGATGGGGAGAAGGGTGAAACCGTGAAGGATGCCAAGGATGGCAAGTTCAAACTTCAGAATGTATATTTCGCTGGTATGGATGCCGTTGGTACTGATGCCAACAAGAAGTATGAGGATTATCTCTACGATGCAGCGAACAAGAAGGATATCGACAAGAATCAGAAGTCATACAGCAACACCTTCTTCTTCTCAGAGCAGAGCAACAAGTATTTTGATTCATGGACTTCATTGGTTGGTGCAGATGGCTATACTCCTATTGCAGGAAGCCCATTGCTTGGTGCCGCAAGTTTCGCTGGCTGGACAGGTTTCGACACCGTAACCTACATCGGAGCCTTCGATGGCAGCAACAACTGGATGAGCGGTTGGACCAACTTCGACCCTCAGAATGCAAAGTACTAGAAAAAGATTAGTACCAGAACAAGAATTAGAATCGCTAATTTCTATTTTGACTATAAGGTTTTCTTTTATTGGGGCATGGCGCAGTGATTTGCGCCATGCTTTTTTGTAGTATGGAGAAAAATGAGGCAATAGCATTTTTTGTAACAGTTCAAAAAACAAAGAAGCATCGTGAAATATTAGTCATACATTTGCAGTAAAGATGATGACCTGCAATCCCTATCTCTTCTAAGGAAGTAACCATAAAGGTTGATGAAAAAAGCAACTTCAAACAACATCTCTCCATTTTTACTTTTTTTTATCACAAAAAAAGAATGATATTGCGAAGAAATAGCTATCTTTGCAATATTATAATAAAATCGCATAAGTATGCCAACAAACAAGAATGTTCAACAAAGATATAAGATACTGGACAGATGTTTCAGTAACATTAAAATGTAAGACAATGAAACAAAATATTATAGACTGTATCAATCATTTGGCTAACGAAAAGGAGCCTTTCCTTTTTGTCGTCAACTATGCAGGTTCGGAAGCATACATACGGAAGCTGTCTGAAATAGCTATCGATGAATGCCTTTATGACTTTGAGGGTATAACCAATGTAAAACGGCAGTCACTCTCTTCGGTTACCAAACATCCGACGTGGAAAGTATTTGAGCCAAATTTTGAAGATTACACGAAAAGTTTTGAAACTGTCAAAAGCAACATCCTGCGTGGAAACTGTTATCTTGCCAACCTTACTTGTAAGGTGGCTGTGGACTGTAACCTTACATTGGAGGACATCTTCCTACGTGCTAAAGGCAAGTATAAGATTCTACTAAAAGACAATAATAGCAATAGGCAGTTCGTGTGTTTCTCGCCGGAAACATTCGTGAGGATAAAGAACGGAATGATATTTTCTTATCCGATGAAAGGAACCATTGACGCGTCCTTACCCGAAGCAGAGCAAGTGTTGAGGAGCGACAAAAAAGAAGCTGCCGAACATGCTACCATTGTGGATCTGATTCGAAATGACCTTAGCCGTGTGGCGGAGCATGTAAGGGTGGATAAATACCGTTATATTGATGTGCTCCATACCAATAAGGGGAATATTCTCCAGACCAGTTCCGAAATAAGCGGCAAGTTGCCAACTGGTTATCAAAAGCACATCGGAAACATATTGGATGCAATGTTGCCCGCGGGTTCCATAACAGGTGCGCCAAAGGGCAAGACTATGGAAATAATCCATGAGGCGGAAGGTTATGACCGTGGATTCTATACAGGAGTCATGGGTATATATAATAATGGTGAACTCAACTCGGCTGTAATGATACGCTTTCTTGAAAATGACGGTCTGGGAACGTATTTCAAGGCAGGAGGAGGCATTACTTCGAAGAGTGATTGCAGTAAAGAATACGAGGAAGTGTTACAAAAAGTGTATCTTCCTTTTGAATAGAATAGATTTTAATATGGCACAGCAATTCGTAGAGACAATAAAAATTGTGAATGGAAAGACACAAGCTCTTGCATACCATCAGGAAAGAATGGAAAGAACGATCTGTAAGTTCTTTCCTTCATTATGCAATGCGTCCATGCCTTCATTGGAAAAACTGATAAATCCAACGGAAAGTATGGATTTTTACAAGGCGAGAGTGGTGTATGGCAAACAAGGCGTTGAAGCAGTAGAATATGCTCCGTATTTTATTCGAAACATAAACTCCCTTCAAGTGGTCGCAGACGACACGATAACGTATGGCTATAAAAGTACCGACCGCAGTCGCCTCAATGCCTTGGTCGCACAGAAAGGAAACTGTGACGACATCATCATCGTCAAACATGGACTTTTAACGGATACCTCATTCACGAACCTTGCCATATTTGACGGCAAACATTGGGTGACTCCCAGCCATCCCTTATTGGCAGGCACAAAAAGAGCCGCACTATTGGACAAGGGAATGATACAAGAAGCAGATATTACATTGGAAGATTTGCAAAATGCCAACAAGGTAAGTCTTTTTAATGCAATGATTGACTTTGGTGAAATAGAAATAGCAATAGAGAATGTCCACTTTTGAACATTCTCTATTTCTTCTGATATACAAGATATTTTATGGTTGTAGCGAACATGGCTACTAAAATTATTGCAAATTTCTTGGTTGTTTCGAGAAAACGCCATTGAGGTTCCAACACCTCCACAGATATTCATCATATTGCTTGCGCACATTGTTGTTTGGAATTCCGAGTATAAGCTTTGCTCCTCTCGTAGCCTTGATGATAAGCATGCCATAATAAAACAGCAGGCTTGGAAATACTTGCGGGTCTGTTATCATTCTTGCAGGGAAGGTGTCATAGAGTGTAGTCACAATCTCTCCTTTCTCGGCAATCGTGCGAATCACGCCCTTTCGGTCGCCATCTAGCTTGTCGAGCTGGATGAGCTTTTTCATCTTGTTATAGTCGGTCTTGGTGTTAGGGTCTATCATCGTTGGCATTGGCTGCAATTTCGCCCTTTTCCTTATAATAGTTGAACATCAGATAGACATCTTCTGTAGAAAATCCTAACATCTGGTTGAATTGCTTCTTGGTGGATATATGCCATCCGATGTTGAAACCGCTGGTTACATCATCGAGCGTCACAGGACTCACACCCGTCATAAAGATACGTTCAAACGAACCTTTGAATTTCTTGAAGATATCACGATAGAAATCCTCAGCATGGGTAATGGCACGATTTACTCCTTCACCCTGCTCGTTGAGCACCGTGTTGGTGAAGTTGTCATATTCGTCAATGATGAGATAGGTACGAAGATTCAGCTTCTTTGATTCGTCGTTGATAAGTATCAACTTGTCTACGGCGTCTTCGGCCTCGAAGACCTTCTTTACAAAATCCTCCGAATAGTATTGACGGTAGACATCCACAAAACTATCCAGCTTCACTTTGCAATAACGGTTAAACTTCTCTTCCAGCTGGTCGATACGTCCGCCTACTTGCGAAAAATCAAGATAGAGAACCAGATATTTGCCTTGAAGGGGAGTAGGATTCTTGCCAATCCACCGATTGCCGAACAGATCCTTGAACTTATCCTTCATGTTACAGTCATAATAAGCTTGGAGCATACTGATGAATACGCTCTTGCCAAAATGGCGAGGACGGATAAAGAAGAGGTTTACCGCCTCATCTTCCAATGCTGGCAAATACATCGTCTTGTCCACATAGTAATTGTTTTGCTCTATGATTTGTACGAAGTCATTGCGTCCATAAGGTATTCTTTTAGTATCTTGCTTCATATCTCCAGTATTACTTGTAATTTTGTGCAAAGATACAACTTAAGGGAATAATACCAAAGAAAAACGTTTTTTTTCGGTAATCTGCAGAAAACAACATTCCTGGTAGATACTCATACATTCGTATCTGGATGGTCCCTATATATAATAAGGTGTAGGACCGCCAATCTCCCCTATATATAATAAGGTGTAGGTTTTATATCGGCAAAATGGAGGAAAACAGGGAAAATGGACGGGTTAGAAGCCCAATATGGGGGCTATTTTATAAAAAACATAAGAAAATTAGCCTTTTTTTGAAAAAAAATGCTCAAAAACTTGCAAGTTTCGAAAAATATACTTATATTTGCAACATGAAAAATCTTCTGGCTGGAGATATGATAAAAACAATAAGAACTGAGTGGCGATAAAAAGCCACGATATAAGAACGATAAAAAATAACTTTTCTAAGAGGACCTTTGAAAGAGAATGAAGAACTTTTCTAAGAGTGCAGACTCTTTTCATCAAACGGAACTCTTAATTCGATATAGAGAATTAATTAATAACTTCCTGCCGAAAGGCTAGGAAAATCGTATAACTTTATAAATTATTACCGTATGAAAAGAAAGTATTTTAGCGCGCTGCTTATGGGTGCATTGACAATTGCCTCGGTAAGCACATTTACTTCTTGTAAAGACTACGATGATGACATCAGCGGTTTGCAGAGTCAGATTGACCAATTGAAGAAGACCATTGATGAAATCAATTCTCAGATTACAGCTGGTAGTATTCTCACAGATGTAGTAAAGAACGACAATGGTATTACAGTCAAATTGAGCAATGGTAAGACTTATGACATCACAAATGGTAAGGATGGTAAGGCTGGCTCAGTTGTTAAAATCGTTGACGGAGTTTGGTACATTGATGATGTAAGCACAGGCTTGAATGCTAAGGGTGACAAGGGCGACAAGGGTGATCAGGGTGCCCCTGGTACACCTGGTACACCTGGTACACCTGGTACTGCTGGTAAGGACGGTGCTTACTACTTGCCAAAGGAAGATGGCTATTTCTACAAGGTTGATGGCAATACAGAAACCAAGACCGGCATTATGTGGAAGACAGCTTCTAATGATGCTATCACAGCAGTTATGGGCGAGGAAGACTTGAAATTGAGTCACGTACTCAAGTCAGATGGTACTTATGGTGAGTACACTATCTCTTTGAGCAGTAATCTCCGTGGTATCGTATTCATGAAGGATGGCGACTCTCGTGCTTACGTTGATGGCGTTCCTGCTATCCGCATCTCTTCGTTCGAGTACAAGGCATTGAGTGCTGGTGCAACTAAGGACTCTAAGAATGAGAAATGGACAGAAGGTGCTGCAAAGGTTGTCAATCCTGAGACATACGCTTACTATCACGTGAATCCTGCCAATGCTTCTGAAGAGCAGTTGAAGAACTTGATATTTGCACTTGAGGCTAATGGCGACTTTATCAAATCTCGCGCTAAAGCTTCTGATGATTTCGCTGCAAAGCCTGAATTTGTTGAGTTCAAGGATGGTATTCTGAAGGTTAAGGTTAATGTAACTGGTACTCCAGCTACAGATAAAAACATAACAACCGTAGCTTTGCAGGCACAGAGAAAGAATGGTGAAACTGTGACATCCGATTATGCAACTATCTACAAGACGAATATGGATCCGTTGTATCTCGCTGATATCGAAAAGATAAACAGATCTACTCCAGAGGATTATCACTATCGTCGTGGTACAGTTGGTATCAGTGTTAAGGATACCGAGGCTGGTGCTAAGGTGAAGAACAGTCTTGTTTGGAGCGAAGATGCTCAGAAGAAGGAAGTTGTTGATACCGTAGTTGCTTACAATGGTCAGCTCGACTTGTCTACATTCGTAGGTGTTCATCAGAAGAGTAATACAGGTTGCTCTGTTGTGAAAGACCTTACTCCACTTGGTATGAGCATTAAGTACGAGGTTGTGAAGAACTATAAACTTGGTACAAACCAGACAGATCAGAAGGACTTCGTAACAGTTACTGAGGATGGTATCGTAACTCCTAAGGTATTTACTACCACAGGTGAAGCTGCTATCGATCGTACGCCTATCGTACGTGTAAGCTTGATGAATGGCAGCAATGTAGTTCGGGTTGCTTACGTAAAGATCAAGATTGTTAAGCCAAGTGAGATTAAACCTGCTAAGGACCCTATTCCTTTGACTGTTGACGAATTCAAATTCGTTTGTGGTCAGGATGGAGCGTCTACAACGACTGTTGAGCAGATTAACGTTCAGTTGTATAACAAACTTGGTAAGAGTAAGAATGAGTTCCATAAAGCTTATCCATACTTTACCGATTGCACTCATGTTAAGGGCGATGTAGGTACTGTAGTTGAAAAGCCAGAGACCGATGCAGAAGGTGGAATGACCTATTTGTATACTTGGAAGATTAAGAATGAAGATTTGTGGAAGCATGCAGGTGAAGAGGTTTCTAACGAAATCGTATTCAAGAACGCTCGAACAAATGCAACAGACTCTGTAGTCGTAGTTTTGAAGTCTAAGATCAAGGGCGTCAAGAAGACATACAATGTTTGGAAGACTAAGGGCGAGGTTCCTGCTGGTGAAAATGCTCACTACTACGCTGAGTATTGGAACGCCACTAAGGAGTATGCTAAGCTGAATGTACAGACTCCTAATGAAAACGAGACTGATGCAAATAAGTGCTTGTTCGTAAGTGATTTGAATGCTCCATTCTATAATAAGAATGGTCAGTTGTATCTCGATGAGAGCATTACTAATCTCCAGTATTTCTTCTGTACTGGTAAAGATGGTGTTGCAGCTATCAAGGATATCAACGGTACAAAGGTTACATTCACTGTAAGTACAGATGGTCTTAAGTTGTATGCTTCTGCTAAGGTAGGTAACGTAACTTATACAAATGAGTTGATTGCTACAATTAATAATGTAGAAACAACAGGTGTTTATGATGTTAAGCGTCAGAACTCTATCGTATTGAATAAGGAGAGTAATCTCGCTAAGTACTTGTTGAACACAAATAAGTTGTACACCTTCATCGGTGCAAAGGCAAATGTTTGTGGCGAAACAACCAAGGAAGTTTCTATTACATTTGATGGAAAGGATCACTTCCAGGCTAACTTCATCCGTCCAATCAACATTACAACAAATGCAAATGACAACTTCATTGATGGTGTTGACTTCGGTGAGAAGGGTTCATTCATCACAATCGAGGATTTGATTTCTCCGTCTGATTGGCGTATTGATGCTAAGACCGGAAAGAACCGTCTCTTCAAGGATCATATGACATATTGGGACTTCTATGGTCCATTCGATGTTGAAGCTCTTATCGATGAGGCTAAGTGTGATTTGAATGGTGAACTTCAGGATGTACCTGCAACTATCGTTCTTGCCCAAAGCGATGCTACATCAATGGGAGGTGCTAACTCTAAGTATGGCTTCATCACTTACCGTAACAATGGTGCAGGTGTTCAGAATGCATTCAACTTGTACATCCCTGTTAAGGTTAAGTATGGATGGGGTGAGATTGTAACAGATCCTATTAAGGTTAATGTTGCTACAACTATTCAGGCTAATGCCAGAAAGAAGTAAGTATATCTCAAGATAACATAAAATTAAGGGTGTCTTCCTCAGAGGGCACCCTTTTTTAAAACAAAAACAGAAAAAATGAAAAGATTTTTAGTTTTTATATGTCTGGCAGTTACATTCGTCTTCATGTCATGCGGTGGAGGCAGTAAGCAAGAGAACCATGGTTTTGCAGGCTCTTTTACTGACGAATTTGAGAACAAGTTCGTTCTGAACGAAGATTATACCGGTACGATTCAGTTTGCCGGTAATGAGAAGAAAGAGCAAATCACCTGGAGTGATGGAGATGATCACAAGCGTCCATTTGCCACTATAAAATGGAATGGTGATCCTGCCTATTATTATCTGAGAGACGGAGCACTTTATCGTCAGGAAACTGATATGAATGAAGGTAGAGCTGCCATCAAGATAACTTATGATGAGTAAGAAAGTTCTGTTCTTTCTTATGTGCTGTGCTATATTCACAGCCAGTTGCTCCGAAAAGAAAAAAGAACTGACTCCTGGAGAACGGATGGAGGCTGAATACAAATATGATAAACTGCCCGATTCGAAAAAGTCGAAAATAAAGTTTCTGAAATATGAACATGATTTCGGCAAGGTTGGCTCAAAAAAACTGCAGAAGGTTAGGTTCGATTTTCAAAATATAGGAAAATCTCCATTAATACTCCATGATGTACATGGTTATTGCGGCTGTATTGAAGCTAGTTTCAGTAAAACTCCCATCATGCCAGGCAAAAAAGGATCTATCATCATCACTTATGATGGGAAAGGATCAGTTATCGGGAGTTTTAATAAAGAAATTGTAGTTAATTCAAATGCTTCAAACAAATACATAAGTTTGTTTGTCAAAGGAGTGAATCAATAACAAAACAATTAAATTATGATGAAATCTATTAAGTGTTTATATGCAGCTTCTTTGCTCGCCATCGGCTCTACAGCCGCTATGGCGCAAGCATCCTACACAGACAAGGATGGAAACGAATATCAGTTTAAGCGTCA
>ENA-USTZ01000318-USTZ01000318.1-human-gut-metagenome-genome-assembly--contig:-NODE-318-length-23645-cov-104.628691_pt1 | contig 23645 bp, 33 predicted proteins | sample MGYA00250049_ERZ773375 | MGnify/ENA primary metagenome ERZ773375 (study PRJEB29103, sample SAMN06111956) | human gut metagenome | biome: human gut; feature: ankylosing spondylitis patient; material...
CGAAATCGGTTCTATGGAGTCGGGCATCAAGGTGCGCCGTGTCATCGTTCCTGCCGAATCTGAGAGCAAGGGCAAGGCGCAGGCGAAGGTAGGTGAGAAGGTGAAGGTAACGCTCATCATTACCGCCGACCGCGACTACGACTTTGTGCAGATTACGGATAAGCGTGCGGCATGTCTGGAACCGGTTAACCAGAAGAGCGGTTATCAGTGGGGCATAGGCTGCTATGTTTCTCCAAGAGATCATGCAACAAATTTCTATTTCGATCGTTTATCTAAAGGTAAGCACATCGTAGAAATGGAGTATTACGTGGATAGAAAGGGCGACTATCAGAGCGGAACTTGCACCGCTGAGTGTACCTACAGTCCGGAATTTGGTGGCCGCACAGAGACGTATGAGTTGAGAGTTAACAATTAATAGTTTATAGTTTATAGATTGATAATTTAAAATAGAATAGTATGAAACGGATGAATATATGGATGCTCTCAGCGCTGTTGGCGCTGCCTGCATCAGCACAGAAGATTACAACCCAGCACGAGGTGGTAGACTGCGGACAGGTGGTGTTCCGCAAGCCTGTAACTGCCGAATTCGTGCTGAAGAATGACGGGCACAAGCCGTTGGTTATCAACAATGTGTTGAAAAGCTGCGGCTGTACGGAGGTAGATTATCCGAAGACGAGCATTGCTGCCGGCGAAAGTTTCGTCATCAAGGCGGTATACGATGCCAAGCAGATGGGTACTTTCACCAAGCAGGTTTGCCTCTATACCAATGCGGATGAAGAGCCGTTCATCCTCTCTATGAGGGGAAAGGTAGTGGGCAGCGTAGTAGATTTCGCTGGTTCTTACGATGAGATGCTGGGTGTCATCAAGAGTGATGCCCAGGAGGTGGAGTTTGATGACGTGAACCGTGGCGACCGTCCGGTTCAGCGCATCCATATCTTCAATCCTACCGACGAATTACTGGAGCCGGTAGTGATGCATCTGCCATCCTATCTTCATGCTTTCGTATCGCCTTCCAAGGTAGCTCCGCGTCATTCTGCCGAAATCAGTTTCGTGCTGGATTCCAAGAAACTGCGTGACCTGGGCTTGAACCAGACATCGGTTTATCTCGGTGAGCGTCCTGGCGATAAGATTGCGCCTGAGAAGGAAATCGTGGTATCAGCCGTTCTTCTTCCTGGTTTCGAGAACATGACTCCAGCCAAGAAGGTACTGGCTCCGAAGTTAGAGATGTCTGCCACCGATCTCAATCTGGGTAGTTTCAATGGAAAGAAGAAGCTGAAGGGTGAGATTCTGATTACCAATAAGGGTAAGTCGGAACTGGATATCCGCAGCATGCAGATGTTTACGATGGGCTTGCAGGTGAACCTGAAGAAGAGTAAGATTCAGCCAGGAGAGACCGTTAAGATGAAGGTGACGGCTGTGGCTGCCGACTTGAAGAAATCGCGTGTCAGACACCCTCGTATCCTGATGATTACGAATGATCCTGACCATGCTAAGGTGGTGGTGAAGATTAATGTACAATGAATTAAAAACGAATATCGTGCAGATAGAAATAGATAACGGCAGTGGGTTCTGCTTTGGCGTAACCACTGCCATCAAGAAAGCTGAAGAGGAGTTGGCTAAGGGCGGTAAACTTTACTGCCTGGGCGATATTGTGCATAACGGTATGGAGGTGGAGCGCCTGCATGAAGCGGGACTCATCACGATAGACCATGAGCAGATGGAGGAACTGCAGGGCGTAAAGGTCTTGCTCCGTGCCCATGGTGAACCGCCTGAGACTTATGCCCTTGCTGAGCGAAACAACATCGAAATCATCGATGCTACCTGTCCTGTGGTGCTCCAGTTGCAGCGCCGCATCAAGAAGCAGTATGTCAACAATCCGGAGGCACAGATTGTGATTTTCGGCAAGAACGGGCATGCTGAGGTGCTCGGACTGGTGGGGCAGACGGAGAGTCATGCCATCGTGGTAGAGAAGTTTGAGGATGTGAAGCAGCTGAAGGAAACCGGTCAGCTGGATTTCTCTAAAGATATCTATCTTTACTCCCAGACTACCAAGAGTCTCGATGAGTTTCACCGCATCATCGAATACTGCCAGGAGCATATTGTTGAGGGTGCTGTCTTCAAGAGTTTCGATACCATCTGCCGTCAGGTGGCTAACCGCATGCCTAACATCGCAGCCTTTGCCAGCAAGCATGATGTCATCCTCTTTGTGAGTGGCAGAAAGAGCTCGAACGGTAAGGTGCTTTTCAAGGAATGCAAGAGTGTGAATGCCAACAGCTACCAGATAGAAAGTGCCGACGAGATAGATATGAACTGGTTCAAGGATGTGGAAACAGTAGGTATCTGTGGTGCTACCAGTACGCCGAAGTGGCTGATGGAAGAGTGCAAGGATAAGATTATCAAGGAAAGTTCTGCTCTTTTGTAGTAAGAGCTAAAATATTGATTATCAGTTATTTGATATACTTGATACGGTGTTTCACCGTATATGGGTAGAGGATAGTTTTATCGTTGATTGAAAAACTTAATGTGCTGGTTATTAATTGGTTAACCCATTTGACGCTGTGTTTTACAGCGTCAAATGGGTTTATCTTTTATAAACTGTCTGAAAATAAAACAGGTGATAAATCTTCTCCCGAAGACCTATCACCTTCAAAAAACAGTAATTAACTCAAAATTTATAATCTATATCATTACTACCTTGTTAATATGGTTGCAAAGATACTAAATTGAAGTTTTTTTCCCAAATCTTTTTCATCGAATAAAATTAATTTATCGGCAAAAGTAGTATATTTAACGTATTTTTGCATTAATAACCCGGCAGTCTCTTTTCTGTAGCTTATTCTGCTATTGCCTTTTGATATTGTTCCATCAGCCATGCCTTCTGTTCAGGAATGGTCATGTTGCTGTTGTCGAGCGTGATGGCATCATCAGCCTTTCTGAGTGGGGAAGTCTCGCGGTGAGTATCTATATAGTCGCGCTCCTCTACATTCTTCAGAATCGCATCGAAGTCGGCTGGCATTCCTTTCTCCTTCAGTTCATCGAAACGGCGCTGTGCTCTCACCTGTGAGCTGGCTGTAACGAAAATCTTCAGTTCGGCATTTGGGAACACAGTGGTACCTATATCGCGACCATCCATCACGATGCCCTTGTCTTCGCCCATCTTCTGCTGCTGCTTTACCAGCGCCTCTCTGACGAAAGGAACGGCGGCAATCGGACTAACGTGGTTGGAAACCTCTAACGAACGGATTTCCTTTTCTACCAGTTCGCCGTTCAGATAGCAGTCTGGGCGACCGGTTGTTTCATTAAACTTGAATGAGATGCTGATGTTCTTCATCTCCTTCTGCAGTTCTTCAGTCTTTACGGCTCCATCTGCTTCGAAGAGCTGATGACGCAGCGCATAGAGAGTTACCGAGCGGTACATGGCGCCCGTATCTACATAAACATAACCTATTTCCTTGGCAAGATCCTTTGCCATCGTACTCTTACCGCAAGAAGAGTATCCGTCTATTGCTATTGTTATTTTCTTCATAATTTCGAACTAACTTTAATGTATAATTTATAATCTGTAACTTACATTCAGCATGAGGCTGCTGCTACTGACGTGATATTTGCCGTAGGCAACGTTCAGATGGAAGCGCTCCAGGTTGATACCGCCACCCACAGAGAAACCAGCTCCATGACTGCTTTCTTCATCTTTTGAGGTGCTGATTTTCATTTCGTTGGCTCTCCGGAAGTTGTAGCCGGCACCTATCCACAGGCTTTCTGAAAGCAGAATGTCGGCACCTACTACGGCATGATCACGAAGACTGCTGTCCCAATGGTTCAGGTTGACCAGTGTGGCTGATACCCTGAACGGTGCGTTGGCGAAGCGTTTCGTTACACCCAACTGCAGGTCGATCGGCATCTTCTCGTATTCATTGTCGTAAGCTTTCAGCTGTCCACCCAGGTTCTTTGCCACGCAAGAAACCGACCATTCCGTTTCCGGGTCGTAATAGTTGATACCCAGATCCACTCCCACAGCGATAGAATTGTAATCGCCAATATACGAAGTGATGAATTTGGCGGCAATACCACCCGCAAACTTTTCACCGAGCATATAAGAGAAGTAACCCGCAATGGCAATGTCCTTTGCCGAGAACTCACCCATCTGGATGTTGTTCTCGTCCGTCTCTTTCATCTTGCCGTAGTCAACAAGCTGAGCCGAAACAGCCCACGAAGCCTTGTCGTTGACAATACGGTTGAAACTAGCCGAGGCAGTGTTCACCCCCGACATATAGTTCATATAATTGAGATTGACCGTCTTGTCGTTTACTGATGACAGGAGAGCCGGATTATGGAATATGAGTGCCTCATCATCTTCTATCAAGGTGATGTTGTCGCCACCCAGAGCAGCTGCGTGAGCACTCACCGGCAAGCGAAGGAAATTATACCCCGTTTGGCTCTCTTGAGCATCAATAATTGTCGCAAAAAGCGTCAATATTGCGGAAATTACATATTTTTTCATTTAAATTTTCTAATTCTTTGGCAAAGATACTGCTTTTTTCAATAATAAGAAGTAAATTTGCAATGTTTTCGTAGGAAATAACGATTTTAAACGGTTTTTATTGTGGAAATTAAGAAATCAAATAGCGCACAACTGGAAGATAAGCGGGTTACATTTTTCCTGCTGGGGTTGCTGCTGGCTTTTACTTTCATCTTCGTAGGACTCCAATATCAGAGAGGTCCGCAGGGAGATGATGACTTGTCGGAATCGATGGAAGAACTCTCACAGGATCTGGAAATGTCGGCTCGTCCCGACCAGAAAGATATGGTGAGTGCAGAGGCTGTTTCGGCTCCTGCTTCTAAGTCAATTACTCAGGAAGTGAAGGCTGCCGAGCAACAGACTCAGAAGGCACCGCAGAAAATCAGTTCTACAACCAGCGAACTGGTTATCGGCGACGGCTCGGGTGTAGTGGATGGAGCAGAGGTGAAGGAAGCGGTTCCTGAAACTCCCATTGAGAATCCGGGAGCTGAGGCTCCTATCAAACTGACCGTCGTGCAGAAGATACCGCAGTTTCCTGGTGGCTGGTCTGCCTTCATGCAGTGGCTTACCAAGAACCTGAAGTACCCTGTAGCAGCCCAGAAAAGTAGGATCCAGGGGACCGTAGTGGTATCCTTTATCGTAAACAAGGATGGTAGTGTTGCCAATATCAAGGTAAGCACTTCGGTAGATCCATTGCTCGACAACGAGGCTTTGAGGGTGATGAAGATGATGCCGAAGTGGAAGCCGGGCATCGATAAAGGCAAGGTCTGTCGCACGATGATTGCCATCCCGGTAGTGTTCCAGCTATAAATTATTCATTGTAAATTATACATTATAAATTATACATTATTATGAAGACAGCAGAAGAAATTTTAAGCATGGTAAATGAGTTTCTGGCTAATTTGCCTTACGAAAGAAAGCCAAAGTCTCTTTATGAGCCTATCAGATACGTACTTTCTATGGGTGGTAAGCGTATTCGTCCTACGCTCATGCTTCTGGGCTACAATCTTTTCAAGGACAATCCTGAGAAGATTCTGATGAATGCCGTTGCCCTGGAAACTTATCATAACTATACTTTGCTGCATGATGACCTGATGGACAATGCTGATTTGCGTCGCGGTCATGAAACGGTTCATAAGAAATGGGATGCCAATACGGCAATCCTTTCGGGCGACAGCATGCTCGTTCTGGCTTATGAGCGTATGGCTCAATGTGATGAAAAGCATCTTGCCAAGGTGTTGAAACTCTTTACGACCACTGCCCTGGAAATTGGTGAAGGTCAGCAGTTTGATATGGAGTTTGAAAACCGTAACGATGTGAAGGAGGAGGAATATATCGAGATGATCCGCCTCAAGACCAGCGTTCTCCTGGCTTGTGCCCTGAAGATGGGTGCTATCCTTGCCGATGCTTCTGATGAGGATGCAGAGAACCTGTATAAGTTTGGCGAGCAGATAGGATTGGCGTTCCAGTTGCAGGATGATTACCTCGATGTTTACGGCGATACCAAGGTGTTCGGTAAGGAGATTGGTGGCGATATCACATCCAACAAGAAGACGTATATGCTCATCAATGCCTTCAACCATGCCAACGACGCTCAGCGTGCAGAACTGCAGAAATGGGTGGATGCCAAGGATTTCGACCGCAAGGAGAAGGTGGCTGCCGTTACCCGTCTCTACAACGAGATAGGTATCGACAAAATGGCGCAGGATAAGATTGCTTATTATTTCGAGCAGAGCAAGAAGTATCTGGATGCCGTGAATGTGCCTGCTGAGCGTAAGGAGGAATTGGCTAAGTATGCTCAGAAAATGATGAAGCGACAGTACTAGTTGATAGTTAATATTTAATAGTTGACAGTTGATAGGGCAATGTTCAAAGTAATAGATACACATACGCATTTTGATGCGGAGGAGTTTGATGAGGATAGGGCGGAGGCTTTCGCCCGTGCCAAGGAAGCGGAGGTAGGCAAGGTGTTCTTGCCTGCCATCGATGTGAAGACCACACACGCGGTCCTGGCATTGGCTAAGGAATATCCGGGCTATGCTTATCCGATGATTGGTCTGCATCCTGAAGAGGTGAAGGCTGACTGGAAGGAACAGCTGGCTGAACTCCGGAAGATTCTGGAGGAGCATCGCATGACCGGTAATGCCTGTCAGGCGGGTGGTTCTCCTCAGTTTTCTGACTTGATCGCCATCGGAGAGGTAGGACTTGATTATTACTGGAGCCGTGAGTTCGAAAACGAGCAGCTCGAGGCTTTCGAGGAACAGGTAAAATGGTCGGTAGAAACCCAGCTCCCGCTGATGATTCATTGCCGCAAGGCGCAGAACGAGATGGTGCATCTGCTCAGAAAGTATGAGAAAGAACTGCCGGGTGGCGTCTTCCATTGCTTTACGGGCAACCAGAAGGAAGCCGAAGAACTCCTCTCCTTCGATAAGTTTGTATTGGGCGTCGGTGGCGTATCTACTTTCAAGAGCAGCCATCTGCGTGAAGACCTGCCTGCTGTAGTTCCTCTGGATCGCATCGTTCTGGAGACCGACAGTCCGTATATGGCGCCTGTTCCTTATCGCGGCAAGCGTAACGAGAGTGCTTTCGTGGTAGAAGTGATGAAGACGCTCGCCAAGGCTTATGGCATAAGCGAAGAGGAGTTTGCCCGACAGACCAACCTCAATGCAGAGCGGGTTTTTCCGCTATCCGTATCGCAAGTATAGGACGCAAGCGTTCAAAACTCCTTAAATAAACATAAAAAAACAATGAAAGTTATGGTATTTCGGAGGAAAAGCAATAATTTTGCACTTCGAAATTGTTGCAGCAGCATGTTGCGGCGATTAAGAAGAGTTCTTCGGAATATGGAAAGGTGCTCGAGTGGCTGAAGAGGCACGCCTGGAAAGCGTGTAACCGGCAAAACCGGTTCGGGGGTTCGAATCCCCCTCTTTCCGCAGAAAACACTGAAAATTAGGTGTTTCCAAAACATTGTATTTTATCCAACTAAGTAGAATCCTGCACATTCTTGCACATTTTTGCACATTTTTGCACAATTCTGCTTGCAAATAGCTTGCAAATGATAACAACGAAACTATACTTAGATACAAGAGCGGTCAAGGACGGAGAGCCTGCACCGCTAAAAGTTGCCATCACGAAGAAGCGACAGGCAGCTTATATTCCTCTTGGTGTCAAATTGAAAAAGGAACAATGGGATGTCAAGAAACAAAGAATAGTTGATGCGCCAAACAAGCAGAGATTGGAAATATTTGTCAAGAACAAATTGGTAGAGATTGAAAATGCTATATTGGAACTGCAGATGAAGGGAGAACTTACTCAACAGACTTCAACGCAGATAAAGAATAAGGTTGTGGCCTATCTAGACCCTGATGTTAAGAAGAAAGACTTATTTATAAATAGGTATATAGAATATATGAATAGTCGTTCAGCACAAAGGACCAGGGAAATATATGCAACCACTTTGAAGAAGATGCGCGATTTCGATAGCAAGGTAGATACCTACGCTTTTGAAGATATCTCAAAGGATTGGCTGAAAAGGTTGGATGCCGAGTTGGTAAGACAAGGGTTAAAGAAGAACTCCAGGAATATACATTTCAGAAACATACGTGCCGTTTTCAACGATGCTATCGATAATGAGATAACCAGCCATTATCCGATGAGAACATTCGATATAAATCCGGAACAGACAGAAAAACGTTCTCTTTCTGTAGATGAACTACGTACCTTATTTAATTATAATGTGCAGCCATGGCAGCAGAAGTACCTGGATTATTTCAAGCTTACATTCTTCTTGATCGGGATAAACCCTGCCGATATTCTTAATTGTACGGATGAGAATGTTGTAGACGGAAGATTACTATATAGACGAAAGAAGACGGGAAGACTGTATAGCATCAGACTGGAACCGGAAGCTATACAGATAATAAATAGGTATAGAGGAAAGACAAAGCTAGTCAATTTCTCAGAGAACATGAGAAACTACAAGCAATTTGTGTGCAAGGCAAACAAGGGACTAAAGGCAATAGGCCCTGTCACTAAAGAAAGGAACGAGAAAAAGAAAGCTCATGATTTTCAGAAGGAATATCATACAAAGCATAATCCTCTGTTTGATCATATCTCTCTGTATTGGGCTAGGCATACGTGGGCAACAATAGCCTTCTCCATAGGAATACCCGAAGAAATCATTGCCGAAGCATTGGGACATTCCCATGGAAACAGGACAACAGCTATCTATATTGACAAGAGTGTTGCCAATATAGACGCTGCAAATAGAAAAGTATTGGATTACGTTCTATATAAGGAGCAACCAAAGGACTAACCCTTGGAAGCTCCTTTCGAACCAATTAAATTATCAGACCATTGGCCTTCATGAAGTTAACCATTGCCCTGTTCTGTGGCAAAAGAGCAGGGATATCCATTCTGTTAGCCTTATACAAGTTGGTAGCAGAATTATACATATCCCAGGCAGTTACAAACTCCTTATCGTGATAGGCCTCCAGCATATCCTCTGTAAAGAGTGTAATCTGTGACTGATTGAGAGGGTAGGTGATATTCTCACGAATAGACTTTCGTGATGTATCTGCCTTTACTCTGGTAGCAGTCATAAAACCAATGAGCAAGAACATCTGTTCTGCAGTAATGCGTGTCTCCTTCATCTTGGCAATACGCTCACGATCAGTCTCGATGATGTGCCGGGCATCGACCAGCCATGACTTTAATGTATCAAGCATTGCTGCCACTTCCATACCGGAACCCTTCTTGCCCTTTTCGGAATAGCTGGACATATACAGTTCTGGAGAGAGCATACACTGATTGTGGCAAATCATCACATTCGGACCGAATCCAATCTGAATACCTTTCTGATGGAAGGCTACGGCCACATTAGTAGTAGTCTCATCATTATCAAAATCAGTGATACGAATATTGGCATAAACTCGGCGGAGAATATGCGCCTCTACCGCATGCTGACCTTTGACCGCTTCCACTTGTGGGAGGCGAACCACTCCAGGCGACTGACGGTCTCTGTTCTGTGCTGCAAACATATCATAAACCTCCACATTGTAGCCGAGCTCTGTACACTCATCAATGACCTTATTGAAAAGGTCAAAGTGATAGATGCCACGGAGCGGATTTCCGTAAACATCATCCTCACGGTGTGTGCGACTCAACTGTTCGAGAGTGATAGCTTGGGTCTTGGCTTTCTCGAAATCAAAGAACTTGTCTTCATTAACTGAAGAAGGAACTGCTACCATATCTTCGGCAGCCTTACTCAAATTTGTTGCTGTTGTCATAATCTTTAATATTTTAATTGGTTACAAATTATTTCAATGGAATGCCTGCTTCTTCAAGAAGCTTGATTCTCTCTTCCTTTGTTGCTTTTGTCAAGTTTGTCTCTTTGACAAAATTCCCGGCAGAGTCTCTTGTTATAAGAAAAACATAGTCGGCATGATTGATCCAACTTCTCTGACACTTCTCACGATAGGCATTTGGTCTCCTCGTAAGTCTCAAACCCGCTCTTTGTGTCATACATTGAATCATCGCGGGTAACATATAAGCTACTAGTCTTCATTTTTAATCTCAATTATGTACATTAATTCTTTATCTAACACATCCTTCTCTTGATAAGGAGAATCGTACTTATATACAACTGCATCATCAAGGTATGTTCTTACTCCCTCCATGAAGCCTTCTTGTAACACAGAGTTATCTGTTATGTATGCTGCCAGGAAGAAGCCGTTTCTTTCCTGCGTATCACCAAGGCCAACTGCACCGAAATGACTTCTGAAAGTAGTACCCTGCAACTCATCAAATGAGTACTGAATCATAAGTCTTTTCATCATTTCAAAAAATACTGCTACTTTAATTGCTTTCATATAAGTGACTTATCCGTGATGTCGAGGGCTTATTTTTATTAATGTTTCATTGCTAAATCTACTATCGTTACAACAAGTAGAAAAATTAATCCGTTTATTAAAAGAATGGTACCCATATCTACTTAAAATTAAAGAAGTCCTTAATCTGTTTCTTCTCGGCATCTTTGGCATTCAAGATGTCCTTCACTACGAAATCTGCAAGAGGTGCCAATGCCGTATTCATAGCATCAATCAGTTCACCCTGCGCTCCAAGTTTAGAAAGAACGCCTGCATATTCACAAAGAAATTCATGTGACGAAATGAATCCCATTTCATAATTCTTTTTGATTTCCTTAATTTCTTCCATCTTTTTAAGATTTTAATTGGTTCAACATAATCTGTGGTTAGTCAAAATAACCACTCTTTCTATATGCAAAGGTACAAAAAAAATGTGATATATGCAAATATACCACACTTTATTTTAGTTAAAAATACTAAATTTAACTCGCTGGGTATCAAAGAGTTATACGCTTTTGTAGATACTGCTTAATGTAATGATTTTTGTAGCTTCACCGACTTTGTCAATCAGATTGGTTACGGCTTCATCCACTTCGCACAAAGCATTATACACATCGTTTGGAACATTATCCATTTCCAAACCATTACTACACGTTTTCCAAGTTTGGTTTAGCTGCCTTGCAGCATCCACCATTAATTTAATGTCCGTCATATTTCTAAATTTTAAATGAATATCCTACTAACTGCCTGGCAGAGCCATCCCATCATATAGCAAGGCTCTTCGTCTTTCAAGTCAATACCTAGTGATTCGCAGATATGAGTGACAACATGAAACATTTCGTGTGTGGCAGTATTCACGAACTCATATTCTGATGTGGTCCTGCTAATAGCAACCACGCTCTTTCTACCTGCAAGATTGGAGTAGGTTAGACCTGTGTTCGGTATTCCTCGTAAGCAATGCTCCCTTGCGCTTTCGACTGCCTTTTCTGTGCAGCCTATCTGCACAAGGGAGTTGCATACCTCATCGGTATCTGATGATTCCAAACCGTAAAACACAAGAACTTTCCAATCGTACTTTTCTAGATATATCTCTTGACTTATCATAAAATATCATCCCATGGAATGCCGATGCCATTATGGTTGCAATCGGCATAGAATCTGTTAAAGATGAAGCCATCCTTCTGATCGGTATCATCAACCATATCTTTCACGAACAAAGCCATGTGAGCTTCGTCCTCGATGGAAGACTTATAGAAATCAGCCTTAACCATGTTTGCCACATAGACATGATCATAGCCTACATTATTTTCAAGCGTCACTCCCTGCTTGGTAAGGATGGATTCAACCTTCTCCTTATCCATATAGTCAACCTCCTCATCCTTTTTGGTGACAGGGTTGTATTTTCTCATCTGACTGACTGCCCATTCGCAAGCCTTCTTGTTGAAGTGCCAGCCATTATATCTCAGATATGCTATCATTCCTTCTGGCTTCATATCGTAAGCATCCAAAGGCATTCTACATTTTCCCATAGCTTTTTCTATTAAGGGTGGCAGGGAAAAATCCCCACCACCGAATTAAACATTAGTAACGTCCACCGCCACGGCGACCATAGTAGCGTCGCTCTCCATAGCGGTCTTCGTCGCGCCAATCTTCATCGTCCCACTTGTCACGATAGTCTGGCATTGGCATACGATTGCCCATACGCTCACGCTTCAAACTATCCAAGCACTTCATAACCTTGCCACCTGCTCGAACCATTTCCTCGCAGTTGTCAACAAGCTCATCGAACTTGTTTTCCGTAATTTCTACCATATATCCCATAGCAATTACTTTTTAAAATTGTTACCGCTCAAAGCCTTAGACAGCATGGATTCAATATTGGATAGCGTTCCCTTCATGCCGCTTACCTCTGATTTGAGGTTACTGATGTCTTTTTCCTGCTGCTTTTCCTTAGCAATCTGTGGGTTGATTCTAGTGAGCATTTCCTCGCAGGAGCTTATGACTCCATTGTGGTAATCTACACTTTCCACGACTCCCTTTGAATGTCGCAACATAGCATCAATCTCTGCGCACATAGCTTCTCTGCTGTCACTGACAACAACACCTTCATTGCCGAAGTTCACTATCTGTGCCGTAGATGGCAGCTTTTCGAAATTGACCTGCTGGTCTTCTACTTGTACCTTAACATCAACGGTCGTCTCCAATGTCGGAGTCTGTCCTGGCACGTAGCTAGGATATTTCTGCTGAGGATTGCTGACCGATATTACTTGACCGATTCTTAGAGTCGGCTTTTCTCCTCCCTTGTCTAAGATGTAGAAGAGAGAAGACTGTCTTAGTCCTTGAAACATTTTCTTTCTCTTTTAAAGGGGCAGACTTTTCAGTCTGTCCCATAGTTAATACTCTGTTAGCCGCCTGTAGGCTGCTGAAACCCAAGCAGTCGGATAATACCGCTCTTCTTATTGATGTATGCCAAAGCCTCCGTAGTTTCAGAAACGCTAGCTCCCGTCACTGCCTTTCCCACATGATCAACAACTGGCACCTTTGTTGTGCCGGAAGTAGTTCCGCTAGTGTTGGCGGTTCCGTTAATAGTGGTCGAACCACTATTTGGAGTTACGATTGTAACAGGAAGTGTCGCACTTGCAGCGGCAACTCCTTGATGTATCTTCAAGAGTACAATGCACTCGCAAGGCAAAGCATTGTAGTAGCAAGGATTGATACCATAATCTACACTAGCATCTGTGACCTGCTGAGCATTTGTCTTCAGCTCATAGATACCGCCTACATCAATAAGTTTGATTTGGTTTCGACCGATTGGAATAAATGGATTGAATGGATATAAAGGGAACATAGTTACCTCCTTTCCTAACAACCGCATCCTACAGTTGAACGAGAAGCCGCTACATCACCTGCATAAGCTCCCATGGCGGCAGCAGTATAAACGTCCTTGTTGAATACTCCGTACTGAGGGTACTGAACACTGATGGTATTAGGCAACTTGCACTTGATACCAGCCACCTCTGCCTGCAGTGCAGCCAAAGCTGCATTTACTGGTGTGATGACCTGCGCCTGATAAGACTGCAAAGCCTGTGTCTGATGCTCGTTTGAAATCTGAGCAAGCAGAGCACTGTTCTTCTCTCTCAAAGCATCGAGCTTATCCTGCATTGCCTGTGTCTGCATCTGATCCAACTTAGCCAAGACAGACTGATTGTTAGCATCAGCCTTGTCACGGAGCATCAAAGCATTGGCATTTGCCGTATCATTGATGGCGTGGGTCTGCTGACAGATAGACAACTTGAGGTTGCCATCCATTGCAGTTATGGCGTTATTGGTCTTGCAGCAGCATTCTGCCAACTGAGTAGCGATGGCATTGTTACCCTGCATGATAGCAGTCAAAATCTGATTAGCATTCATGCCCATCTGATTGCCGAGGTTGCAAATCTGATGACCTAAGCCATTGATTGCAGCCATGACTGCGTCACTTGATGTGTTGAGGGCTGTAGCCAAGCTCTGAACGTCGAAACCATTGCGCTGAACAGCCTGCATGATAACGGCTGTATTGGCATCATTGTTAAGCATTGGCACAACACCGCCCTGTCCGTTAGAACCCATGCAGCGATTACCTCCGAAGAACCCCATACCATTATTGCCCATAAGGATGAACAACAAAAGGATAGCAAAGATGTCTTCACCCCAACCATTTCCGTTTCCACGGTTGTTCAAGAGTGCAATAAGACCTGGGTCAACACCCTGTCTCTGCATGAGTGCAGGAAGCATAGCCAAGATTCCATTAGAGCCTGTGCCGCTTGTGCCGCTCTCTGGATTGAACACGTAAGTTTTACTTTCCATATCCCGAATTTTTAATTTAACCTTAATATTTAACTAACATTATTTGTAACGTTACGTGTGCAAAGTTAGAAAATTGTTTTGAAATAAGCTATAAGGCTATCATAGTTTTCGTTAGTGGCTCTAAATCAGTGATTTATGGTGATAATAGGTAGGCTCATATTTTTTCCTCTTAGAACGGAAGAATTTACTTTGCAAACAAAAAGGGCGACCGCTCATCACGAGTAGTCGCCCTAGTTATCCAAAAATAAATCTTAAAACCTTAATTAAACAACTTTTCTAAGAACATTTCTTTTTCTTCCTTGATATATATAATAAGTACATAACTATGAGTATAAAGCAGAACCAAAACATCTGCCCCGTTTTTAAGAATATCTTCTGCATACTTGACAGAGATTTCTCTTTTATAGAAGGAGCGTTAATCTTATAGAACTGAGAAGTACCAATCTTTGATAATGAGTCACATCTTTCTCTGTAATATATAAAGCTATCTTTGTATGCTTTATATGTACTGATGGTATCGAGTAGCATTCTTCGTTCCTTTTCAAATAAATAGTGACTCTCGTAATGAAAACGATCTTCACCAATCTTATTCCCTTGCGCATCATATCGGGTTGCTGTGCTATCTTTTACATAGCTGCTATCTTTTGTTGCCTTTTCTGTTTCTCGCTTTTGGATATGTTGCCATTGCTCGAAGGCATAAGACAATCGGGTAGTGAAGAGGGAATCGAACTTCTTTTCACTCTGCTTGTCTGTGATGAAGGTTTGTGTAGTTACTGCTCTAGGAGTGCTGCACCCTAAGACAGAAACAAGCGCAAGATCTACCACTAGGGTGATGGTTGCCCATTTCCAAAATCTTATATCATACCATTTCATCATTTATTCAATTTTAGATTACCATACGTAATGTAGCTAAGTCTGCAAAGCCATCCTTTAAGAAAACCTTTCTGGTCACCGACAGCAATTCTCTTTAAATAAGCTTTTCTATCTTTCTTGAAGGTTTCGAATAGTCTTTCTCCATTGGATTTGTTAATGGCATACAGCGTCTTATTACCGATAATACCATCTGCTGTGATACCTAATACAAGTTGTAGATGTTTTACAGCTTTACTAACTCCGCTATTATAAGCAAAGTCTACCAGCATATTTGCTACGCTCTGATCCTGTATTCTATCTGCCTTGCAAGCGTTCCAATAGTTCTGCTTAAAAACTCGATGAAAGTCTTCCTCAGTAAGGCGTTTCACGTCTTCTTCGTTAAGGACACCATCGCCATTCTTGTCATACCCGACTCTTCTCCAGGTAGCAAGGGTAATGCCGTATTTTGTAGCGCCACCCCTGTCATGCTTGTTATTTGTATATTTGTCCGTTTCCCAACTGAGGATAAACGGAACGAGTTTACTAGAATCAGCCATGTTTACTTCTCCTCCTCGCTATAATCATTTCCTTGAATAATGCAGCCAAATACAAGAATGCTTCCTATAATAGCTGCCACCATAATAATCGCTAACATCATATCTTTTCCTCCTTTTCTGTATAATTTAGATAGTCCGACAAATATGGAATCTTCTCGATAAATTTGAAGCGCATGAGGTAGTACATAAAGCTAACAACATACCAAGGAGGGGTACCCTTCTTGAATATCTGTTTCAAGTTCTTCAGAATATTGCATCCATAGAACCACAATACTAGATACGAGATAAAGGAAACACATTGAACGGAACCTTCCATTTGTCCTTTGAATCGCCCGATTGCATATACTGCTGCACAAAGGACGAAGAACACGGTAGCGTGACCGATGCACACAACTGCTTTCTTCAACTCGAAATTCTCTCCTTTTGCAATCATGCCACTAAGATAACCGAAAATAAAGTTGAGGGTGAAGACGATCATAAGCGAAGACAACTCGCCCTCAATCGGTTTAAGATAGGCGAGGAGTGCAAGAACTACGCCTACAACAATATCTTTAATTCTATCTGCCATACTATAACTATTTGATGATTAAACAATAATGCTGCAAATATACAACAAAATATTTAATCATCAAATAGATTTTACGAAAAAGTGCAAAACTTTATGCACTCATATAAACGCATATATATATTTTTGAAGAAATATTGTATATAATTTCCTCGAAATATTGTATTTTTAAAAGTATCGAAATTTGGAATTAAAACAAAAAGTTCCTATACCACGCCAATAGTATAATCGTTATGTATAATTTAAGGCAAAAAGTGCGTATATTTTTCGGGGAAATGTGTGTTTTTTTGTCTATTATATTGTGCTAAATAAAAAAGAGAGGCAATCACTTACCTCTCTTACTCTTAATATAGTGAAGAATATCCCACTTCTTAAAATATCGGGTGTGCCCACGCTTCTTGCACTCGCCATTCGGAATATCACCTCTAGCGACCATTCTATTCAATGTAGCATCAGAAACGTGCAGTTTCTCCTTGACCTCTTCGGTGCTCATCATCGGGTTGAGCATATCGGGTATGATGTCACATAGTCTATCCAAATCATCATCGCTCATTCCGCAAGCGGTGATGACCTCACCATTTCGCTGTTGCTCGTCTGCTTTAAAGCAAGCGTCAGCCAACGACTTCAAAGCTGTACCTAGCAACTTATAACTTAATATCTTTCCCATAATCACGCACAGATTTTACGTCCTAACTTACTTCGACTGATAAACAAATCCACAAAAGAGTACAGATAGAATATTGCCGTTACCACCATGACCGTATAGCAAGAATCTACCATATCTTTGGTTGTATACCAACTCCATTCCACAATGTGAGCCGCATTGATGCTTGCAAAGTAGAAGAAGGGAATGCGGTATCTCCAACACAAGAAGAAAAATCGGCTTGCTAATATCAAAACCATTGGCAGAACGTACACCATAAAATATATGTAGAGATAGCAAGGTGCATTCTCCGCATAAGGGATGAACATTTCACGAGGATGCTGAGAGAATTCATAAATGCCGTATGCGTGAAAGCACATAAGTGTAATAGGAACGTACTTACAGAACCAACGGAAGAACTTCAAAATTCTTCTGCTATACCGATTACCGTGTCGCATCAGCAAATCCATAACCTCACTGACGTCTTTGTCTTTCAACCACTTTAATAGGTTGTCTTCGTCTTCTTTATTCATAAGCGTTGATTTAAATTAAATGATGGTGCAAAGATACGCTTTTTTGCATAAAATCATCGGAAATGAGAATATTTTTGTGTTAAACTTTGCGAAAAGTATCAATCCGTAAGTTTCGTGTGGCTTAATTTTCGTATCTTTGCGGCATAAATCAAAACATTAAGATTATGAAAATGAAGATACCATTCAGAGACAGAAGTCAAATGAAGATGAAGGAGAAAATAGTCAATCCTTTGTCTGTTGAGGAGGCTTTAGAGATTAGCAAGGAAGGCTTTATTCCTATAACCGATTATTGGGAAAACGATATAAACCATTCTAATTTCAACAAACTTCCTTTCGCTGTTATAATGCAGAAAGGTCTAGTAACGCAAGCAGAGGAGGAACGAAGAAAAGGTAGATATGGCTATCTTAGTGATTTAATTCCATCTTTCGGTGGCTCTGATGCTCCCATATTTCGCTGACATGATAACAGAGCCTATAGAGAAGTTCGATGCAACACACTTCCCTGACGGACGAGCAAAGAATAAGGCGGTCACCATGTAGTAACCGCCTTGTATGTTCTTATCCTTCGAGCAAATCAACTATCTGACCATATCCACCTACAGCCATGACAGGACAGAGAATCTTCTTGATAAGAATAATATCCTCAGCTTCGATATCTACGTTCTCAGCATTCTTGCCTATCTTGCAGGCTATCCGATAAGCACGTAGCTTTTCTTCGCCCGATAGCTGAATACTCTGATTGTCTATCACTTCGAAGAGTACCTTGCCTACAATATCACCAATAATCTGAGGCTTGTAGGTTTCCTCTCCATTCTCATTCTTAACTGGTGAAACTATCACCTCACCCTTCCAATTCTTGAAAGGTACATTGAAATTCTTTTTCATATTTCTTACCTTTTAATAATTATATTGCTATTTCCCTATAAACCAATTTACGTTCCAATTACTACCATCATATATTAATTCTGTTGTCTGGTTTAATGCACCCGAAGTGAAGCTATTTTTACCAACTCCGTACCAAAACATATTATTAAGTGATGATTTAATAACAAAGTTGTCACCAGCTTGTAAAAACTTATAATATTGACCTCTCTGAGGTTTCGCTGGAAGTGTAAGAGTTACGCCTTTTGTTACTATAACGAAACAATCCATATCCGTTAACTCCATACTTCTATTTATTTTCCTGGTCATCGGTCTTAATCCTCCATACATGCCATGTTCTGCATATATTGCAAAGTTACCATACACTGCGTTATTCAGATTATATATAGGATTATTGTACTGCTGAGAATCATCGCACCCTGTTACAGAAATACGTATACCTGACTTCAGAGTATCACCATCTGCGGAAAAGCTATCATCTATTAAAAGATTACTCAATAATGCTGGTACCTGATAAGTAGTCCGATACTCACCAAGCCAAACCGTCCTTTTTCTTTCCGATTTCCATGTATGCGTATCTGGATTTAAAGTTCTGCTATATTCACGAAACAACATAAAATTATTGAATAAGGCAAATCCAGGCTCCTCGTCATCGTATCCAGATATATATCTGAGGCTTGTTTTATCCAACAGAAAACAGCCAAGCGTGGCACTTGTAGATACCATGTGCCCTTCATTGGTAACATAGAATGGAGATTTAGCTGCCGTATCAGCACCAACAAACAAAGGAGCATTGGCATTATTCACTTTGCACGCATCAATCTCATAGTTGCCGAAATATCCCACCTTGGTAGTTCCATCCTCAGACTTCGCCCAGAGGTGCTTAACCTCGATTTTATCAGCATCAATCAGGTTAGCATTGAGCTTGCCATCAGCAAACAACGCCACCTCGGTAGTGCCGTTATACACCTTAATCTGCTCGGCTTTCAGCGCAATACGCTTCTCTCCTATAAGAATACCGCAATCGCCCATGTCAGCCACCAACTGAGCAAAGTCATCCAGTTTGCCGATACTCATCTGCTTGTTGGTGATAAGCGTCACTTTCTCCCTGAATATCTCCTCATTGTCAGTTCGTGCCTTGCGGTTGACACGCTGCGAGGCAAAAAGATGTACTACCTTTTTCATAGGCTATTATCCTCCTTTTAATGAGTACTTATATAATTGTCTATAACATCTGTAGCTACAGCCTTCGCCTTCGTGCGCCACTCCTGCATAGCGTTATACTCAGCTTCGTGTTCCTCGTCATCGGCATCGAGCTTTTTCCCATCCGCAATTTTGGCAAGATTAGCGAAATGGTTATTGATGATGGCTTGCATCTTATCGGTCGGATAAGCGGATGAGACGATTGCATCAACAATCTTACCCCGCTCCACAGGCTGCTCAATACGGACAACGTGGGCAGCAAAAGCCATTCGGGTAGCTTTTCTGCCTTCGCTGCTATCCATGCTGTTTTCCAACTCAATCTGCTCAACATCGAAATTGATGCGAATATAATTACCCTCATACTCAATCAGACTAGGTGAGTAATCAAATATAGACTTTCTAATTTCCATGATAATATCCTTTCTTTTTAAATATTACACTTATGCTTTTGTTCCTACGATTCTGAAATCAGGGTTGCCGCTCTGATTCATTCTACGCAACTTTCCCAGGAACGGGAATTTAGCATTATCTGAGCACCATTGCAACTGCTCAACGAGTTTCTTGTTGTTAGTGAAGAACTTAAACTTCTGTCCATTCTCCTCAACGCTGACAACATTACTCTTTCCTGATTTATGAACCTTGCTATCTACATCAAATTCAACATCAAGGAAAACAATAGTTCTCTCGGCAAAGTAGCTTGCACTCATCCTCTGACCTTCGAACATTCTCTTGCCGTTGGCATCTCTGTCCTCAATCTGCGGCATCTTAAAATCATCAAAACTATTCATTTTTGTTATCATTTTCCAAAGATTAAAACCATCGCAGTGCATCAACCAACCCTTGTAGCTCATAGCTACTTGGTATCTCCTCATAGGATTTTTAAGGTTGTGCATCTTCTTCTTGAATTTCTCCTTCATGCGCTTTCTCAATAAAGTATGGTTGAAATAAAAACGGTAGCCCACGAAATCAAGGAAATGAGAATCATCAATTATCTGCATCCCGATATTGCTATGCAACTCCTGGTGCATCACATCATGTGCGTATTGCTTGATGAAGTTCACGGCTTTCCATACTTCCTTCTTATCCTTGCCAAGGATAACCATATCATCGCAATATATCTCAACCTTGACATCGAACGTCCTACATACCAATCTACATAAAATACTCATATAGAAGTTGGTAAGAGTCTGAATAGGATATAGACCAATACCTAGACCTTTCGGTAGGGCAAAGATAACTTCATGCAGAAGTCTTCTAATACCTTCATCAGTAAAGAAATCACATAGAGCTTCATATATCTCTTGCTGGTCTACGTTCTCATAGAACTTTATAAAGTCAAGTTTGCAGTAATACAACCTCCCACATGACTTATTTTCATCTATCCAACGTTCCGTCCTTCGCTTTGCGTATATCATTCCTCTGCCTTTTACACTTGCTCCGCTCTCTATGTAGAGAGCTTTAATAAGGTAAGGCATCAGAATCTGCATCAAGGCATGCTGCTCAACATGGTCTGGGTAGTACGGAAGTTTATGCAGCTTTCGTACCTTACCGCAAGGGCATCGTCTCATACAATCGTGCCCTTCGCTTGTCTTGTAAGTTCCATCTATAAGACTCCTCTGTAGTCTCAGAAGGTTTCCGTCATAGTCCTTATCGAATATAATTACTCCCTTCTTCCCTTCCTTTCCCTTGCGTGATTTCCTTACCGCAATGTTGAGGTTAGTCATATCACTAACAAGTTCTGCCTTCACCTTTCTATGCTTCTTGCGCAGTTTAGCCTTGCGCTTATACGCCAGCTCATGTGTGTCCGTCATCCATTTATATTTCAACCAATATTTCAAAAACCGCTTATCCTTAATAGGCTTTCTACACTCTTGGCTCACTGGCTTTCGGTACATATGTACAACTGTATCACTTACTTGCGAAAGGGGACTCTGTTGCAGCCGGACATACCCAACCACTCATACCCAACGCCTTTTATCTTCGCTCTGTCAGAATAAATATTCCTCCATCGAGACAGGTTCAATCATGTGCTCTCTCGTCCAAACTATCTCGTAGCTTTACGACTTGCGAGGAACAGTGTAAATTATATCGTCATTCTAAAAATAGAAATCTTGTGTAGTAATTCAAGCGAGCGCCGATGTTCGTCCTCGAGTTCGAGAAACCGTTGTTCGAGTTCGCATACGAAAGACCGCATCGCGACCTGTTGTCAGCGTTACCACCAACGTTCAGCAGCTCCATGATGTATCACCTTTTCTTCACCCACTCCATGGTTGTAGAAAATCTTATCGCACGGAATTGGGTTGTTTATATTTTTGTGCTTCTGCGAATCCTATTAAAAGGAGATTTCAACTTTTCTGTTTCAATCTTGCGTTTTATATTATTTTTATTAATTCTCTATTTCTGCCTAGCTCACTAGCAGATGTGCAGCCAACGCTAGGCGTTGTCTCACATCGCCATGAGCTCTGAACCGCTCACGATTGTCGGGTTTCCGTAGAAAGCCAAGCGAGCGACGATGCTCGTCCCCGAGTCCGAGAAACCGTCGGACGAGTACGCAGACAAAAGACCGCATCGCGACCCGCCGTCAGCGCGACCACCAACGATCAGCAGCTCGCCACTTGTCGAAGTCCAGAATCCATCGCAGTAGTACGTACTATCACCGCCTCCTACGGCTTGCGGAAACGCATCCCAATATGCACCTAATGTCTTCTTTGTGATATATTCTCCATTTGCGGATGATGGTACGGTAAACTTTCTGCCATCAGCAGTATTGCTTGCTCGGTTGCCGCTATAGACAACAGCGTATCGTGTATCGCCATCCATATTGAATCGAATACCTGGACGGAACTCCCAAAGCTTACCCCATAAATCCTCAAAGCCAAATAATTTGACAGGGTATTGATTACCGAGAGTAGCATCGTTATAGAGCACCTTACCACTGCCATCTCCTAAAGAGATACACTTACCCATCGGTACGTCACGACATGCCTCCCAAGAACCACTTTGGAATCCCGCTCCAATTACAGATTGTGTATTAAGGTCACCGAAACTTACTTGTCCCAATGCTTCTATGAGGCATTGAAATCCATAGTTTGCAAGACCAAAGTTTGAACCAAGCTTCTGTGCGCAATCCCAAAATGCGCTCATCGTTCTGGAATGCGAAGGAGCAACATTAGGTCTTGAATGACCAACACCGTTTTCATCCACATACATTTCGTATGCACCTACCCAGTTTGGCGAATCGAAAGTCTTGCCACCTGAGATAGGGAACAGTCCTCCGAATTGCAAGGTCTTGTTTTCTGCCTTGAAGTGGCAATCGGGAACATGAACCATCGTCTCATACTTTGACGCATCATCTACTTTTGTTCCGTCAGCAAAGAACTCCCAGCTGCTAGGGTCAAGCTTTGCAGCATACACCTTACCGCTTACTACCTTCATCATATATCCACCCATTGCCATCTGATACATATCAGCCATGAAAGGCGTTGGTAGAGCGAATTTAGGGTTGGAAGACTGCTCCAATGTTATTGTAGGGTAGAAGATATTGTTACCCATCATTTTCTGAAGGTCTCCGAGACTTAATCTGCGAAGAGCACCATCTACTACAATCAAGAATGTTTGGTCGGGATTCATTGCCGTCACAAGCTTCTTTTCTGTCAATTTAACACCCATATCTTATATTTTTTAATTATACATATTAATCAATTAACGGATTACCATCCTCATCAAGCAGGTAATTATCACCTTCGTCAAGGAGATAGTCATTGGCAGTTCTCTGTCCGTATTCTATCTGCTCTTCGAGATAATCGCTCTCAACATCGCCAAGACCCGAATCCTCGATTGAGAAGTAGCATGAATCTCCCTCTTGCCAAGACTTATTTGTAACGATATTACCGTTAGTTGCTTCGGTATGCCATTGCAATTCTACGATGCGATTAGGGTACTCAACGACCCTTCCGTTGTACTCCAATATAGCCTTGTTGCTTCTGTACATCTTACCCCATTCAATATCATTGCATATCATGAACTTAGGCTGATTGAAAGAAGGATAGAACCTAGAAGCGGAAAATTGGAACTGAGCAACAGCCTTGCCGTTTATTACCGCCTTGATGGTATAATTATTCTTCTCTACAAGTCTAAGGTCAAGCACAATCTCAGATGTGGAGATAGATATAATCTCG